>JRHI01000886.1_pt1 | contig 29469 bp, 33 predicted proteins | sample 215371 | NCBI WGS metagenome assembly JRHI01 (sample SAMN02929681, study PRJNA255918) | sediment metagenome | biome: cave system; feature: Ice Cave; material: Sediment; isolation source: sediment from deep within a dark volcanic ice cave with no known source of... ...
CGCCGCGTCAAAGACTACCGCCTCAGCGACTTATGATTCCGGGTACTAGTTCCCCGGCAGCACCAGCACCTTGGGCTCGCTCGGCAGCGTTGCCTGCGAGACGACGATCACCGGCTCTTTTGCCGTCTCGACGAGGAAGTCGTTGCGGATGCGATCGAGGAAGCGGTTGAGAGTGTAGGGATTGAAGTAGTGCATCGGCAGGATGAGGCGCGCGCGCAAGGCCTTCAGCACCTCGACCATGCCGGCCGTATCCATGGTGTAGCTGCCATCGACCGGTACCATCACCACGTCGAGCTGGCCGATCTGTGCGAGCTGCTGGTCGGTCAGCGCGTGATGCAGGTGGCCGAGATGGCCGATGCACAGCCCCGCGATCTCGAAGATGAAGATGGAGTTGCCGTAGGCGATCGAGCCTCCGCCCCAGTCGCGTATGTTGGTCGGCACGTTGCGCACGCGGATATCGGCAACCGTCATGTCGTGCTTGGCGGGTCCGCCCTCCGGGTTCCAGCCGCGCAGCACGTGCTTGATGTCGGGGTCGGGGAAATTAGAGTAGTGCGTGGTGTGCGCCCGGTTCATGGTGGCGATATCGGGAACCACGGATGGCCGCAGGTAGTCGTTGTAGTCGGTGGCGATCTTCACCCCGCCGGGGCTCTCGATCAGCCAGGTCGCGTGCCCGACAAACGTCAGGCGCACCTCCGTGGGCTTGAGCGCGGTGGGGCGGTAATCGGCGGGCTGCACCAGCCGCGGCACCTGCGCGACGGCGAGGCAGCGATCGGCCAGCTGCGCCGATGCCGAGCGTGGGCAGCAGGCTGCCGCAAGCGCCAATGACGCTCCAATCAGCAAGCGAACGGCGGGCATCGCGAGGCTCCGGGACAAACCGCAATCCGCGGATGATAGGGTGCTTGATTGGCGGGCGCCACCTTACCCGCCAGTTGTCGAAATGGAGCGAAGGCGTGGAAAAAATGCCGCCCCCACCCTCCCATTCGCTCCCGTCTGTGACATAATTTGCACTAAGGCTAACTAAGGCTTTGTGTTCATTGCAGCAACCGAGACGCACCGGACCTCCTTCCTCCGCCCAAGATCGCCACCATGACGGAATACCTGACCCTGGGGCCCGAGATGCGACGCGGCAAAGGCCGGCCTCGGCCTGGCCGGCAACGCAACCGATGGCTGGTCATTGCCGGATACGCGGCGCTGAGCGTGGGCTGCCTGCTGCTCGGCGTGGTCACGTTCCTGATCATCGCCGCGCCCGTCGACTTGGTGCGCGACCGGCTGGTGCAGCAGGTCAAATCGCGCACCGGTCGCGACCTGGTGGTGTCGGGACCTACGTCCCTCGTCCTCTTTCCACGCCCCGCCCTCTCCCTCGCGGACGTCACCTTCTCGGCGCCACCCGATATGGGCGGCGCGCCGACTTTGGCGGTGCAGACGCTCAAGGCCGAGGTGGGGCTCCTGTCGCTGCTGACAGGGCAGGCCGGCGTCAGGCGAATCGTCCTGACGCGGCCGGCGTTCGAGCTCAGGGTCGACGCGCAGGGTCGGCGCAGCTGGGATCTCGCTCTTGCGCCGACGCGGCCGGCGAAAGCCGCGCAGCCGGCCACGAGCGGAGATGGACGGTTGCAGCCCGTGCCGGTTTCTGCTCCGCAAGCACAGGACGCGCGGCGCCTCGCGGGCGGGGGCAACCTCGCGGCAACGCTCGAGATGTTTTCGCCCGCCAGCATTCAACTCGTCGATGGCAGCGTCCGGTATGTCGACGAGCGGTCCGGAGCGCGCAACGCCGTTACCTCGCTCGAGCTGGACCTTGCCCTCGATGACAGCGCCGGCCCGCTGACGGCAAAGGGCAGCTTCGCCTGGCGCGGAGAGAAGGTGACTCTAGAGAGCAACCTGTCGCCGCTGCGTGCTCTCCTCGAGCAGCAAAGCGCCAAGCTCACGGTCAAGCTCGCCGGCCAGCCCGTGGAGGCCAGCTACGACGGGACGATCGAGGTCTCCGCCGGACTCGCGCTCGAAGGCCGGATCCGCCTCAAATCCCCATCCGCGCAGATGCTCGGCAGTTGGGTGGGCAAACCAATCGCCGCCGGGCGCGATGCCGGTCCGCTTGCGCTCTCGAGCTCGTTGACGGGCGGCAACGACCGCATCGCGCTTGCCGACCTGGAGGCTACGCTGGGCGATACGTCGCTCAACGGCTCACTGGCAATCGAGACCAAGGTGGCGCGGCCGTATGTCAGCGGCACCTTGAGACTTTCACAGCTCGATCTCGGCGGCATCCTGATCCGCCCGGGCCCAGACACCGCGGCTCCGGATAGCAGGCCGTCGCAAGCCGCTCCTCCCAAGGTGCCGCAGGTGCGCGGCTTCACCAAGCGCCCCGGCGGAAAGGCGGACTGGAGCGACGATCTCATCGATCTGGCTCCGCTCGGTCTTGCCGACGCCGATCTGGCTCTATCGACCGAGCGGCTCCTCTACAAGGACATGAAGACGGGTCCGGTCCGGCTCTCGTTGCAGCTCAAGGACAGCGTCGTCAAGCTGACGCTGCAGGAGATGCAGCTTTACGAGGGGCGGGGACGCGGGGTGGTGACGCTCGACGGCCGCGGCCAGACTCCGGCGACCACGGCCGACGTGATGCTCGAAGGCATCTCTGCACAACCGCTGCTGAAGGATGCCTTGGGCCTGGATTGGCTCGAGGGGCAAAGCACTATCGCGGTGGCGATCGCGGGGCAGGGCATCTCGGAGCGCCAGATCATCACCACGTTGAACGGCAAGGTGAACATGGCGATGGCCAACGGGTCGATCGACGCCGTCGACGTTGCCAAGATCCTGCGCGGCATCGAGCAGGGGCGCTTCGCAGGCCTGCGCGTTGCGGCCGGCGAGAAGACGCCCTTCAGCGAGCTTGCCGGCACATTCACCATCACCAATGGCGTCGCCGACAACCAGGACCTGCGGCTGGTGAGCACCAATCTGCGCGTCACCGGTGCAGGCAGCTTCAATCTGCCCGCGCGCAGCCTCGACTATACGGTGCGGCCGAAGATCGCCAATCTCAATGCCACCACGGAGCGCGCCGTGATCAATCTGTCGAACGTGGAGATCCCCGTGCGAATCGAAGGGCCGTGGGAGAAGCCCAACATCAGCGTGGCCGGACAGGAGCAGATCCTCGAAGCCATGAAGCAGATCGGCAAGAGCCTCAAGTCGCCGGAGGTCGAGGACGCGATCAAAGGGCTGCTCGGTGGCGGCGACGGTCAGCAGAAGGTCAAGCCGCGCGACATCCTGGAAAAGCTTTTCAAGAAGCAGTAGCCTCTCCTGAGTTGTCGGCGCACTCACGCGCCAATCACACGCGCGAAAATTTTCGCCGCAGCCCCGCTTTCCCCTTGCGCGAGGGGGCGATTGGCCTCATATCACGCGTTCCGTTCGCCCTGCGGTTCATCCTGATCCGTGGGGCGGCGGGTTATCTGTCTACTGGTTGGGGAGGGGTCCCATGGCTTACACCGATTCCCTCTTCCAATTGGGGATGGACTTGACCCGTTCAAGCACCGCCCAAAAGGAAGATCATGGTCAATCCGCGCACGTAGCGCACGACGACAGGAAAGACTACTTCATCGAGCGGGATGGGCATCGCTACGCCGGCACCCATCTCATCATCGACCTGTTCGGCGCCAAGCGGCTTGACGATCTCAAGCACATCAAAGAGACGCTGAAACGCTGCGTTGAAGTGGCGGGTGCAACCCTGTTGCATATCCACCTGCATCACTTCACCCCGAACGGCGGTGTCTCGGGGGTGGCGGTGCTGGCGGAGAGTCACATCTCCATCCACAGCTGGCCCGAGGCCGGCTATGCGGCGCTCGACGTCTTCATGTGCGGCAACGCCAGGCCCCACGCCACGGTGGACGTGCTGAAGGCAGCCTTCAGGCCGACCAAGACCGTGGTCAAGGAGCATCTGCGCGCCGGCTCGCTCGAAGAGCGCAGCTGGATCATGGCCGCGCCCAAGAAGGTGCCGGTACGTGTCGCCAAGGCGCGACGGGCCGCGTAAGGCCTCAGTAACACGCCGGAATTGGCGCGCGCAGTCTCGGGATGGCTGCGCGCGTCTTGCTATTGCCGTCGATGGCCGGGCGCGCTCGTGCCGACGTTTGGGGGCTCCTGCCCATGGCTCGCTGGATCGAAGAGACGTTCCACCCGCACTGGCGCGTGCGCCTCGAAGCATCCAAGGTGCTGCACGAGGTCAAGACTGCGCATCAGCACCTCGTCATCTTCGAGAACCCGACCTGGGGCACCGTGCTGATGCTCGACGGCGTGTGCCAGCTCACGACCTCGGACGAGTTCGTCTACCACGAAATGATGGCGCACGTGCCGCTGATGGCGCTGGCGGCGCCCGCGCGCGTGCTGGTGATCGGTGGCGGCGACGGGGGCGTGCTGCGCGAGGTGCTCAAGCACCCCTCGGTGGCGAAGGCGACGCTGTGCGAGATCGACCGCACCGTTGTCGATCTTTCCCTCAAGCATTATCCGCAGATCGCCAGCGGCTGCTTCGATGATGCCCGCGCCGATGTCGTCATCGCCGACGGGCTCGCGTACGTCGCCGACACGCGCGAGCGGTTCGACGCCATCATCGTCGACAGCTCCGAGCCGATCGGCCCCAGCGCCGTGCTGCACACGCGCGAGTTCTTCACCGACTGCAAGCGCGCGCTGAAGAAGGGCGGCATCCTGGTGACGCAGAACGGGTTGCCGTTCCTGTTTCCCGAGCACCTGCGGGCAACGACGGAAATCTTCGCCTCGCTGTTCAGGGCGGCTTCACCCTACATGTGCACTCAGCCCTGCTACTTCGGCGGGCCCTTCGCGCTCAACTGGGCGAGCGACGACGCGGGCCTGCTGGCTGTCGCAGAAGCGACGCTCGCGCGCCGCATGACGAAGCGCGGCATCATCGCGCGCTATTACACGCCCGCGGTGCATCGTGCGGCGTTCGCCTTGCCGGGATATGTGGCCGCTGTGCAGGGCCTGCTCGGGCGAAAATCAGCCGCGAAATCGACCGCCACCGCCCGGAAGCCGACCGCGAGAAAAGTCTCGCGCCGCTGAGCGGTATTGCTCGCAGTACTCCCGCGAGTTATACTCCAAGTATGAAAACGGCCATCTCCATCCCCGAGCCGCTGTTCCAGGAAGCCGAGGCCACTGCCAAAGCCCTCGGCCTCTCCCGCAGCAAGCTCATCCAGACCGCACTTGAAGATTTCTTGAGGCGCCGCCGGGACGAGGCGCTGACGGCAGAAATCAACCGCCACATCGAGAAGTACGGTGATCCGTCGGATGGTGAAGAAGGAGAGGCCTGGCTGGCCCACAGTAGAGAGATGCTCCGCCGAGTGGAGCGGGAAGAATGAGACGCGGCGAGATCTGGTGGGCAGCACTGGACCTACCTAGTGGATCGGAGCCGGGCTACCGCCGTCCGATAGTGATCGTGTCAAACAACGTCTTCAATCAAAGTGGTCTGCGGACGGTGCTGACGATCCCGGTCACAAGCAACGCCGACCGCGCAACTGCGCCTGGGAATGTGCGTCTGCCTAGGCGCAGTACGGGATTGGCGAAGGATTCCGTTGCCTTGGCCATTCAAGTAGGGACCACGGATAAGAGATGTCTTATCGAACGCATTGGGCGAGTACCTGACGAGGTCATGCACGGCATCAATGAGGCGCTGCGCTTGGCCCTGGCGCTTTAAGGCGCCGGCCGCCTTTCAGCCCCGGCTCAGCCCCTTCTGCGCCAGCGCGGAGAGGTACTCGGCCCAGCGCTTGTCGCGCTCGGCGTGCAGCGTCTGCAGGTAGGACCAGGCGTAAAGGCCGGTGTCGTGGCCGTCGTCGAAAACGATGCGCACCGCGTAGTTGCCGACCGGCTTGAGCTCCTTGATCTTGACGTTGCGCTTCTTGCCGACCGTCACGCGCTGCTCGGGGGAATGGCCCTGCACCTCCGCGGAGGGGCTCATCACGCGCAGCATCTCGGCGGAAAGCGCGAACGGCTTTGCCCCCTCGAATGTCACGCCCAGCTCGGCCCCGCCCGGCGCGATCTCGAGCTTCGGCGGCTGCAGGCGCGCACCCGAGCTCTCCTGCAGCTCGCTCCAGGCCCTGGCGGCGATATCGCGGTAGATCTGCGCGTGCACGCTGTCCGGGCTCGAGGCGACGATCGGCTGGCCCTCGTCGGAAGTGGCGCGGATGTCCATGTGCAGGGGCACGCCGCCGAGGAAGGGGATGCCGAGCTTCTCGGCCTCGTTCCTTGCGCCGCCGTGGCCGAAGATGTCGGAGCGTTCCCCGCACTTGGGGCACAAGAAGTAGCTCATGTTCTCGATGATGCCGAGCACCGGCACGTCGACCTTGCGGAACATGTTGAGGCCCTTGCGGGCATCGATCAGCGCCAGGTCCTGGGGCGTTGAGACGATGATGGCACCCGCCAGCGGCACTTGCTGGGCCATGGTGAGCTGCACGTCGCCCGTGCCGGGCGGCATGTCGATGACGAGCACGTCGAGGTCGCCCCAGTCGACGTCGCGCAGCATCTGGGTCAGCGCCGAGACCACCATCGGCCCGCGCCAGATGATCGGCGTGCCCTCATCGACCAGGAAGCCCATGGACATGGCGCGGAGACCGTAGGCCTGCATGGGTCGCAGCGTGTTGCCGTGCGCGACCTGCGGCCGGCCGGTCAAGCCAAGCAGGCGCGGCTGCGAAGGGCCATAGATGTCGGCGTCGAGGATGCCGGTCTTGAGCCCCGTCGCCTGCAGGCCGAGCGCCAGATTGACGGCGGTGGTCGACTTGCCGACGCCGCCTTTGCCCGAGGCAATCGCGATCATGTGCTTGATGCCGGCGACCTGGATGGTGTGCCGCGCTCCACCGGGCGCCGCTGCGGGAGCCGCCGGTGCTGCGCCTCTGGCGCGAGCCTCCTTCACCCTGGCGCTTTCCGCCACCGGTCCGCCTCGCGGCGTGTCGCCGGCCCCGGCCGGCGGCGCCCCGGTCCCGCGCGGCTTTTCGGCTGTCAGCACGGCAATGACGCTTTGCACACCGTCGATCTCGCGCACGACCTTTTCGGCGGCCTGGCGCATCGGCTCGAGCTCCTCCGCCCGCTCCGCCGGCACCGTGACGGAGAAGGAGATGCGGCCATCCTTGAGCAGGATCTCCGACACCAGCCCCAAGTCCACGATGTTGCTTTGCATGTCGGGTCCCTTGACCCGACGCAAGCGCTCGACGACCTGGTCTTTGCTGGGGTTCATCTATTTCCTATCTAGAGCAAGATCGTTTTCCTATCTAGAGCAAGATCGTTCCTAATCGAAGCACTTCGCTTCGATCATGGAACGTGAATCTTGCTCTCAAATCTATGAATAGAGCAGGATTCACGCTTCGGCCGCCACGTTGCGATTGAAGCAAAGTGGTTCAATCCGAAGCGATCCTGCTCTTGCGCCGGACGGCCGATCGGCAAGGGCCTCGCGCCACAGMCCTGCCGCGTCGGCGCATAGTGGCAGACGGTTTCATCGCTGTCACGAAGGGTCGGCGGGCGCGGAGCCCAATGCCGTCGAAAGAGAGTCGAAGCCAAGCTCAGCTTGTCGGCCCTATTCGGAAGGCGCAAAGCTTGTTGCCGTCCAGGTCGCGGAAGTAGGCGCCGTAAAACGCCTGCGGTCCCTCTTTGCCGCGCACCCCCGGCGCGCCTTCGTCCGTGCCGCCCAGCGCCAGCACCTTGGCATGCAGCGCATCGACCTGCGCCCGCTCCTTCACCACGATGGCGACCATGTTGCCGTTGCCGGGCACGGCCGCCTGCCCATTGTAGGGTCTGGTGATGCAGATCGTGGGCTGCCCCCGACCGGTGCCATACATGGTGAAGCCGTTGTCCAGGCGCATCACCTCCCGGCCACCGATTTCGGCAACCAGAGCTGCGTAAAAAGCACGTGCCCGCTCCAGATCGTTCGAACCGAGCGTGACATAGCCGATCATGCTGCTCCCGTCCGTTCAATTTTGTGCTGCGACAGCGGCTGGCGCCACGGCCTGACCCGTCACAGCGTCTTCTTGCGCTGCTGGATCATCATGTAGTTGTCGTAGGCGTTGTCGGCCAGCTGCAGCCACAGGTACTGATCGGCGCGGAAGGCTTTGACCGACTCCCAGAGCTTCTTGAAATCCTCGTTCTTGGCGCTGATCTCGGTGTAGACCTCGTTGGCAGCCTTGAAGCACGCATCCATGATCGACTCCGAGAACGGCCTCAGCTGCGTGCCGGACGCCAGGATCTTCTTGAGCGCCACGGGGTTCAGCGCGTCGTAGCGGCCGACCGTGAAATTGTGCGCCTGCGCGGCGGCGGCCTTGAGGATCGCCTGGTAGCCCTTGGGCAGCGCCTCCCATTTCGCCTTGTTGACCTGCACGTGCAGCATGGCGCCGCCTTCCCACCAGCCTGGGTAGTAGTAGAACTTCGCCACCTTGTGCAGGCCGAGCTTCTCGTCGTCGTGCGGACCGACCCATTCGGCGGCGTCGACCGTGCCTTTCTCCAGTGCCTGATAGATGTCGGTGCCTGCGATCTGCTGCGGAGCGACGCCCAGCTTGGAGATCACCGCGGCGGCAAAGCCGCCGATCCGCATCTTGACGCCCTTCAGGTCATCGATGGTGTTGATCTCCTTGCGGAACCAGCCGCCCATCTGGGCCATGGTGTTGCCGGCGAGCAGCCCATAGATGTTGTACTTGGCATAGAAGGCGTTCATCAGGGCCTCGCCGCCGCCTTCCAGCCACCACGAGTTCTGCATGCGACCGTTGAGGCCGAACGGTACGGCGCAGCCGAAAGCGAACGTGGGGTCCTTCGCCCACATGTAATAGGGCGCCGTGTGGCAGGCCTCCACCGTTCCGTTCGCCACCGCCTCCGTGACTTCCAGCGCTGGGATCTTCTCGTCGCCAAGTACCGGCCGGATCTGGAACCTGCCGTCGGTCGCCTCGGAGACGTATTTGGTGAATTGCTCGGCCCCGCCGTAGAGCGTGTCGAGCGTCTTCGGCCAGCTGACCGGCATGCGCCAGTGGATCTCGGGTGAGGACTGGGCGATGACAGGCGCGGCAACCGCGGGCGCGGCCGTCCCGACGCCCGCCGCGCCGGCCGCTTTCAGAAATCTGCGGCGATTGATGCTTGCCATCACGGCCGACCTCCTCCAGAGCGTTGGCGCGAAAAGGATAGAGAAACACTCGGAGCCGAGGGCGGGCAGCAGGAGGGGCTACAGGAAATATCTGATATCACGCTCCCATTTGCCATAAGCTGCCACGGCCGATGATCGTAGAATGCGCGCCGTCACGATCTCCGCCTGACCGTGGGCGCTGCTTGCGTTACTCTAGAGCGAGATCGTTCCTGATGGAAGCACTGGGGCTTCCATCCAGAACGTGAATCTCGCTCTAAGACTCAAAAAATAGAGCAGGATTCACGCTTCAGCAGCCACGTTGCATTCGAGGGCAGGTGATTCAATCTGAAGCGATCCTGCTTTAGGTCTGTAAGCGGTTTGTCTCAATGACAGATTTGGCGGCAAGATGGCCGAAGAGGCGCGTTCTTGCGCGGGCGCGAGCGAGCGTCTACATGCCCACAAGACGCCGGTCCTCGCCACAGTGGAGTGAGACCTTGCCCCAGATCGTCCCCGGCTCCGTCGAGGAGTTCGCCGTCCGTCCCGACCCGGAGGACCCGCGGCTGTCGGTCACCGTGCCCGGCATCGATCATGAGGGTCGGGCGGTAGAGACGGCCGTCGTCACCGAGCGGCCGTTGACGCTCTTCCTCAATGCGCGCGAAATCGTGACGATGATGACCATCGGCGATCGGCCGGAGCTGCTGGCGGTCGGCTACCTGCTCAACCAGAACATGCTCAAGCCCGACGACGAGATCACAGCCGTCGACTACGAGGAGGATATCGCCACGGTGGTGGTGCGGACGCGGCAGCAGACCGACTTCGAGGACAAGCTGCGCAAGAAGACCCAGACCTCCGGCTGCGCGCAGGGCACGGTCTTCGGCGACCTGATGGAGGAGTTCGACAAGGTCGCGCTCAACCCCGATGCCAAGGTGAGAACGTCCTGGCTCTACCAGCTGACGAAAAAGATCAACACCCAGCCGAGCCTCTATCTCAAGGCAGGTGCCATCCACGGCTGCGTCCTCGCCCAGGAGGACAGGCCGCTGATCTATATCGAGGACGTCGGCCGCCACAACGCCGTCGACAAGATCGCCGGCTACATGTTCCTCAATGGCATCGCGCCGGACGACAAGATCTTCTACACCACCGGCCGGCTCACCTCCGAGATGGTCATCAAGACCGTGAAGATGCGTATCCCGGTGCTCGTCTCGCGCTCGGGCTTCACGGCCTGGGGGGTGGAGCTGGCGCGCAAGGCCGGCCTCACCCTGATCGGTCGCGCACGCGGCAAGCGCTTCGTGGCGCTCTCCGGGCTCGAGCGGATCGTTTTCGACGCCGATCCAGCGCTGGCGGCGGACGAGGACAAGAAGCATGTCCGCAAGGGCAGCCATGCACAAGCCTTGGAGTGATCAGGAGCAAATCGCGATAGCATTATTGGGAGTGGACAAATGATCGATCGATACACGAAAGTGGTTCTCACGGTGATTGCGATGTGCCTCGGGTGGTTGTCCGTGAAGGACTTCGGCGTTGTGAGACCGGCACTAGCTCAGGGGGGACAACCTGTCACCATAGTGGGGATTGCCCTACCAGAAGACTACTTTCCCGGACCACGTTTTGGCGAACCGAGGCGCGTGTTACCAGTGTGGCAGAAGCAATAGCCATAAGTCCGACCGTAACTGGGGTCATCCTTGCCGGCGGCCTCTCGCGTCGCATGGGCGGCGGCGACAAGGGACTGCTCGAGCTTGCCGGCAGGCCCATGCTCGGCCACGTCGTCTGCCGGCTGAGACCCCAGGTCGGCGCCGTGGTCATCAACGCAAATGGCGACCCCGCGCGTTTTGCACCCCTCGGGCTGCCGGTGGTGCCGGACACGATCGGCGGCTTCGTCGGGCCGCTTGCCGGCGTCCTGGCCGGCATGCGCTGGTCGGCGGTGAACGCTCCCCACGCACGCTGGATCGTGACGGCAGCCGGCGACGCGCCGCTGCTGCCGTCCGATCTGGTCGCCAGGCTGATGCAGGCGGTGGAGGGCCGCCCGGGCGCGATTGCGCTTGCCCAGTCGCACGGCGAGCTCCACCCCGTTATCGGTCTTTGGCCCGTCGCGCTCGCCGAGGACCTGGAGGAGCAGCTCGGCAAGGGCGTGCGCAAGGTCCTGCACTGGACGGACCGCCATGGCACCGTGGCGGTGCCGTTCCGGCCTGCCCGCGTTTGCGGCCTCGACATCGATCCGTTCTTCAATGCCAACACGCCGCAGGAGCTGGACCAGCTGCGCGCGATGCTTGCGAAGACCGCGAAGACGACCAAATGACACGGGTCGGTGGCAGCGCGCCCGTCATCGGCATCGCCGGCTGGAAGAAGTCCGGCAAAACGACGCTCGCCGAGCGCCTGATCGCCGAGTTCACCCGGCGCGGCTTGAAGGTCGCAAGCGTCAAGCATGCCCACCACGACTTCCAGATCGACGACGCGGAGACCGACAGCGCCCGCCATCGCCGAGCAGGCGCCTCGCAGGTAGCCGTCGTCTCAGCCAAGCGCTGGGCCTTGATAGCTGAGCTCCAGGGCGCCCCCGAGCCCGACTTGGCGCAGATTATCGCCTGGCTCAAGCCCTGCGATCTCGTCATCGTCGAGGGATACAAGTCGTCGCCCATCCCGAAGATCGAGGCCCGGCGCAGCGCGGCCTTGGGCACCGAGCCGCTTGCCGACAAGGACCTCAGCGTCATCGCCATCGCCGCCGACCATGCCGCCCACGGGCATGGCCGGCCGGTGTTCGCGCTCGACGACGTTGCCGGCATCGCCGACTTTGTCGCGGGCTCGATCGGGCTGGCGGCCAAGCCGCCGGCGAAGTCGTGAGCGATGCGATTGCGCGCCATCCTCCTTCACCTGATCGCGGTGGCCGCCTTCGGGGTCGCTGCCCCGGCGCAGGAGAAGAAGCCGCCAGTGCCGCCCGGCCGCGATCCCGGCGGTGTGGCCATCGCCCTCCTCACCACGGGCATCGACTACACGGTGCCGGAGGTGGCGCAGCGCCTGGCCCGGGACGGCGAAGGCGAGCTGATCGGCTGGGACCTGGAAGACCAGGACCGCAAACCGTTCGACAGGAGCAAAGGCAGCACGCGCCCCGAGTGGGGAGGCGATGGCACGCTGATCGCCAGTGTTCTGTCGAGCGGGCGCGGGGTGCGGCTGGTGCCGGTCCGCGCCGATCCCACCGAGCCCGCCTCGCTGGCGCGTGCCATCGCGTTCGTGGCACAGACGCCGGCGCGTGTCGTGGTGCTGCCGATGTGGGGTACGACGCGCCCGGACTGGGAGCCATTGCGCCAGGCTGCCATGCGCTTCAAGGACGTGCTCGTCATCGTGCCGGCGGGAAAGGGCGCGGAGGCGGTCTATCCGGCGGCGCTCGGCCTGGACAATGTCCTGGCCGTCGAGCAGGGGACGGCGGGCGTCGACGCCGCGGGGTTCGGCGGCCGGGTACAGCGCCTCTCGGGCGCGCCGCTGGCCTTGGCGGCGGCCGCGAAGGCGGCGGCGGATCTGCTGGCACGCGAGCCCCTGCTCGACGTCGGCGCTCTCAAGCGCCGGCTCGGCGAAGCCGGTGGCGGCGCGATGTGGCAGGCACAGCGATGACAACGCGACGCCCGACCCAATCAGCGCAGGAGAAGCGAGATGAATGACATGAATCGCAAGCAGCGCCGGGCCGCCCGCACCGAGGGCCAACTCGATCCCGCCGCGTTCCTGAAGCTGGCCGACAAGTTCATCGACGTGGCCAACCAGCAAAACAAGCGCGTGAAGGCGACGGACGTGCACCTCGCCTGCCTATACGCCTCTGCCCGGTACAGCGCCTACGTGGCGAACATCGTCCTCGGCGTGCCGAACCACGAAGATTTCGTGCGGGAGATGACGGCCAAGTACCAGGAGATGTTGCGCCAGCATCTCGCCGACCCGTCTCTGGCCAAGCCGGCCCAAACTTGAGCTCGGGCGCATCGAGCGGCGCCATCGGGAGCCGATTTTTTCCGCTGGATTGCTTCCCGCTCGCTCACTTGTGTCTTGCTTCCCGCGCAAACCTGGCTCATATAGCCTCGAAGCCGGTGCGCCCCATAGTGGGGTGCGCCTCAAGATTTGCGGTTTAGCTGCTTGCCCACCAGGGGCGGTTTGCCTTCCCCACATCTGAGCTGCCGGGCCGTGCGTGCGGCCCTCTTTTGACCGGCCTAACCACGCACTATCGGGAAAGGAACTCCCCACATGCGCGTCACAGGTGTCGTGAAATTCTTCAACACTGCCAAGGGCTTCGGATTCATCACGCCGGAGAGCGGCGGCAAGGACGTGTTCGTCCACGCCACCGCGCTCGAGGCCGCCGGCATCCGCTCGCTCAACGAGGGCGATAAGGTCAGCTTCGTCCTCGAGGACGACCGGCGCGGCCGCGGCAAGCAAGCAGGCCAGCTGCAAAAGGCCTGAAGCTGAGGCAAGTGATTCGATGCGAATGAACGAAGGCGCTCTTTGCGAGACCGCAAGGGCGCCTTCGCTGCTTGTGCGGAGTGCGTGCGATTTCAAACCACAAGTTCAGGGTTGGTGAGACCGTGGAGTTCAAGCCCGGGCGCATGGGCTTTCCGGCTGCCAGCCGGGAATGCACGATCGTGCGGCTGCTGCCGATCGAAGGTGGCAACAATCTCTACCGCATCAAGTGCGTGACCGAGGCGTTCGAGCGCGTTGTTCCGGAAGCGCAGCTCGCCGAGCGGCCCTGACGCAGCCGACGGCGCTCACACGATCCGCTGTCCCGTCTTCTTCCAGTCGCTGAGGAACTGCTCGAGACCCTTGTCGGTCAGCGGATGGCTGACCAGGGCCCGCAGCACCGCGGGCGGAACGGTGACCACGTCGGCACCGATCATGGCGGCCTGCTTCACATGCAGCACGTTGCGGATGGAGGCGGCCAGGATCTGCGTCTTGAGCTCCGGGTAGTTGTCGTAGATGGTGCGGATCTCGCGCACCAGGTCCATGCCGTCGGTGCCGGTGTCGTCGAGACGGCCGACGAAGGGCGAGATGAAGGTGGCGCCGGCCTTGGCCGCCAGCAGCGCCTGGTTCGCCGAGAAGCACAGCGTCACGTTGACCATGGTGCCCTCGTCCGCCAGCGCCCGGCACGCTTTCAAGCCCTCCCAGGTCAGGGGCACCTTCACCGTCACGTTCTTGGCGATCCTGGCGAGCGTGCGTCCCTCCTTCAGCATGCCATCGAGGTCGGTGGCGGCAACCTCGGCGCTCACCGGCCCGGGGATGGCCGCGCAGATTTCGGCGATGATTTCCTTGAAGTCGCGGCGCGCCTTGGCCACCAGCGACGGGTTGGTGGTGACCCCATCGAGGAGCCCGGTCGCCGCCAGCTCCTTGATCTCGGCCACGTCCGCGGTGTCGACGAAGAATTTCATGGGCCTCTCTCCGCAATTTGCAACGGCTGGATAATCGCACGAGGCGCGTGCCGATTGGCAGGGAAACTTCGACCATAATTTAGCACGCTCCCGTCGCCGCGGGCCGTTCGGTACTGCTCGCGTTTGCCGCGAACGGCAATGTTAGGGCTTGGCGCGGTCGCAGTGGGCGATGGCCAAAGTATCGCCTTTATTCATTCAGGGCTCATTCAACCGCTCTTTGCTCATATGGCGGCACGCAAGGGGATTTGGCGTGCTCCGCGCCACGCTCGCAGAAACCTGCGAAGCGACCGCGGAGCGGCTGCAGCGGGATCAATCGCATCGCTGCAGGTGCAACAAGGAGAATGACATGTCTCGCATTTGGTTGCTTCCAGTCGCCGTGGCAGCGCTCGCCGGCGCTGCGTCGCTTGCCCAGGCCGCACCGGCCTCACCCGTGCTCGGCACGGTCAAGGTCGCTGTCTCCGAGCAGGCGGGCAAGGTCCAGCAAGTGCACTATCGCTGGTACCGCTATCGGTATCATCACCGGCATCACAGGCATCATCGCCACCATCGCTGGTGGTAATGCACTGACAGCGACCGCGCTCGCACGAGCTTCAGCTGTGTGACGGGCGCGGTCGTTTCTCGCGTGCTGCGTCGGGGAAATGTGCCCCGCGCGGAGCGCCTCACGTCTCCTTGACGCCGTATTCCAGGATGCCCTGCTCGCTGCCGTAATACTTGTAGGGCAGGAACTTGCCGGACATGGTGATCTTCACGCGGTCGCCCTTCGGGTTGGGCAGGCGCTCGATCTCCATGTCGAAGTCGATGGCCGACATGATGCCGTCGCCGAACTCCTCCTCGATCAGTGCCTTCCACGCCGGCCCGTTCACCATCACCAGCTCGTAGAAGCGGTAGATCAGCGGATCGGTCGGCGGCATGGGCGTCCCGCGGTAGGGCACCTCGTTGAGCATTCGCTCCTCGGTCGCGGAGAGGTCGAACAGGCTCGCCGCCTTCTTGGCCAGCGGCTTGACGAGCTTCATCTGCCCGAGCAGCGCACCGACAACGAGCACCGGCGACATGCCGCCGATCTCGTCCGTGATCTGCTTCCAGGTCCAGCCCTTCTCGCGCTTGATGTCGAGGATCTTCTCGGTGAGCTCTTCGCGTCTCATTGCTACTCCTCCTTGGCTTGCAGCGTGGGTGAAGACGAAACGGTTGGCGGGCCTCTGCGCGGTCGAGCGCAGCAGCGGCTCCAGGCGCGGAACGCCGTCCTCATTTACGAGCTTACGCCGCGGAGACGCGGGCGCTCGCTGAGAGGATGGGCGCCGCTTGCGCGGGGGACTGGGGGAGAGAGGCCGTCGATGCATGGGGGTTGAAGCTGGCGGTTGGTCGGACGACTGGTGGGTGGCGGCGCGCCTCCACCCCCGGTTCGGGCGCCAGCGCCAGCTCGCGCGAGCGCGTGACCAGGAACTCGATCAGGTGGTTGCGCAGGGGATAGTAGTTGGGGAGCTTGTGCAGCTCGGCGCGCATGCGCTCCTTCGGCAAGGTGTTCTCGACGATCTCGGCGATGCGCGCCTTGGGGCCGTTGGTCATCAGCAGGATCCTGTCGGCCAGCAGCAGCGCCTCGTCGACGTCGTGCGTGATCATGAAGATGGTCTGGCGCGTCTTGGCGCGGATGGAGATCACCTCGTCCTGCAGGGAGCCGCGCGTGAGCGCGTCGAGCGCGGAGAACGGCTCGTCCATCAGCAGCATGCGCGGCTCGATGGCGAGCGCGCGGGCGATGCCGACGCGCTGCTTCATGCCGCCCGAGAGCTGGGACGGCTTCTTCATCTCCGAGCCGTCCAGGTGCACCAGCGCCAGATACTTGAGCGCATGCTCGCGGATCTGGAGCCGCGACCAGCCGGGATGGCGCGAGGAGACGGCCAGCTCGACGTTGCCGAGCGCCGACAGCCACGGCATCAGCGCGTGGCCCTGGAAGATCACCGCGCGGTCGAGGCTCGGGCCGACGACGTGCTTGCCGGCGGCGATGATGTTGCCGGCGGTCGGTGTATCGAGGCCGGCCAGGATGTTGAGGATGGTGGATTTGCCGCACCCCGAGTGACCGATCATGCAGGCGAACTCGCCTTCCGCCACCGTGAACCACAAATCCTCGAAGACGGTGAGCTCCCCGCCGCCGGCCGCTTCCGGAAAGCGCCGCGTCAATCCCTCGACGCTTATGAAGGCCTGGCTCATCAGCGCTCCCCGTGCCGCGTGCGCAGCGCGTGTCCCCTCTCTCCGCTCTTCCGCGGGGAGAGGGAGATGCGAACCCCTAGTCAGCATAGGACACCAGCCGCTGCAGCCGCGCCATCAGCTGATCCAGCGCCATGCCGACAACGCCGATGAACAGGATCGCCGTAATGACGTTGGTGATCGACAGGTTGTTCCACTCGTTCCAGACGAAATAGCCGATGCCGGTGCCGCCGACCAGCATCTCGGCCGCGACGATGACGAGCCAGGCGATGCCGATCGAGATGCGCATGCCGGTGAGGATGGTCGGCGCCGCGGCGGGGAGGATCACGCGCAAGGCCGTGCGCCAGGCCGGCATCTCCAGCGTCTTGGCGACGTTGAGCCACTCGCGCCGCACGCTGGCGACGCCGAAGGCGGTGTTGATCAGCATCGGCCACAGCGAGCAGATGAAGATGACGAAGATTGCCGAGATGCCGGAGTCCTTGATGGTGTAGAGGGCGAGCGGCATCCAGGCCAGCGGCGAGATCGGCTTCATCACCTGGATGAAAGGATCGAGCGCCCGGCTCATCAGTGGCGACATGCCGATCAGGAAGCCGACGGGAATGGCGACCGCGACGGCGAGCAGGTAGCCGACGGCCACGCGGGCGATGGAGTAGGCGAGCTGGATGCCGATGCCCTTGTCGTTGGTGCCCCGGTCGTAGAAGGGGTCCTTCAGGTGCTGCCAGATCTTGGCACCGACGTCGGCGGGCCCCGGCATCGCCGACTTGCCCTGCGTGGCCGTGGCGCCCATCAGCTTGGCGTACTCGGGGTCCATCTTGACGGCCGGGCCCGAGCCCATGGTGGCGACGTGCCACAGGCCGACGATCGCGCCGAAGAGCGCGATGGAGACGAGGCTCGCGCGCAGCGTCAGCGAGCTGAGCATGAGGTGGGGCCTCCAGGTTCAGGCCGCGCGCTTGATGGCGAAGCTCTTGATGTACTCCTCGGGCTTGGCGGGATCGAACTCCTTGCCCATCACCTTGAAGCTCTTGCTGGCGCTGGCCGGCGGCGTGAGCCCCACCTCCTTCATCAGCCTGGCGGTGTCGGTGGCCAGGTAGACCTGCTTGGCGACGCCCGCGTAATCGACATCGCCCTTGATCTGCCCCCAGCGCTTCATCTGCGTCATGATCCACACTGCAAACGACTCCCAGGGGAAGGGATCGAAGTCGATGCGCTTGGGGTCGGTCTGCACGGAGCCCAGGCCGTCGGCATAGGTGCCCGTGAGGATCTGTTCCAGCACCGTCTCCGGCTGGTTCAAGTAGTTGGCCGGCGCGATGGCCGCCGCAATCTGCTTGCGGTTCTCGGCCTTGGCGGCGAAGGCGGTGGCGTCGATGATCGACTTCAGTAGCGCCGCGTAGGTGTTCGGTGTCGCGGTGATGAATTCCTTCGACGCGGCGAAGACGCAGCACGGATGCCCCTCCCACAGCTCCTTCGACAAGATGTGGATGAAGCCGACGCCGTCGTAGACGGCACGCTGATTGAATGGGTCCGGACCGAGGAAGCCGTCGATGTTCTCGGCTCGCAAATTCGCCACCATTTCGGGCGGCGGCACGGCCCGGATCTGAATATCGGTGTCGGGGTCGAGCCCGTGCTCGGCCACGTAGTAGCGCAGCAGATAGTTGTGGATCGAGTAGTCGAAGGGCACGGCGAACTTGAAGCCCTTCCAGGATTTCGGATCGCGCTTGTCCTTGTGCTTGACGCTGAGCGTGATGGCCTGGCCGTTGATGTTCTCGATCGCGGGTGCGGTATAGGGGATGGCGTTGGAGCCGGCGCCCAGCGTGATGGCGAGCGGCATCGGCGAGAGCATGTGCGCGGCGTCGTATTCCTTGTTCAGGGTCTTGTCGCGGATGACGGCCCAGCCGGCGGTCTTCACCACCTCCACGTTGAGGCCGTACTTGGTATAGAAGCCCATCGGGTGCGCCATGATGATGGGGGTGGCGCAGGTGATGGGGATGAAGCCGACCTTGAGGTCTTTCTTCTCCGGAACCGCCTGGGCGAACACCTCGGTCGCAAGCCCGAGCGGGAAAAACTGCGAGATGGCAGCAATGGCCGTCGACGTGCCGACCGCGCGCAGGAACGCCCGGCGGCTGTGATCCTCGGGGAAGAGCGCGCGCACGACAGCCGATTCCACGACGCGCGATAAATGTGCGTCGGCGGACCCCGCAATTGCCGCATCGTGCTCGGATTGCGTGGCATGATGACCACAGCGGCAGCCGCCTCGGCGCAGCGCAACATTCGCGTCCAGCGGGTTGTCGAAGCTCATTCTTGCCACCCTTCCCATCCGCGCAAAAGCCAACGCGCGCACGGTTGCTCCCGCGCGTCTGACAGCGGATCGACCAAACAAAGAGCAACCGCCGTGCCAGCGCATCTTCACGCAAGAAAGATTAGTTGAGTCAGTGCCTTGTCGTCGCCAGGAGCAATCGACAAGACCGCGCGGCCTGAGGAGTCAGCGTGTATCTGCACAAGAGTTGAGCAATTGATCGCACCTTGCGCTGGCGGTGTACCGGGCTAGCGGCATCTGCCGTTGGATGCCTTGGGGACGGCTTTGCCATAGGATGTGGGCGATCGCGGACCGGCGACAGGTTCGCCACGCAAGAGACAGCAAGACCTGGGAGGTTCGACATGCTCCGCCTGTACGGTTTCGGGATGGCATTGGCCGGATGGATCGCGGCCTGCACGGGCGCGCTCGCGCAAGACGCCAGCAAGTATCCCGAGCAGATGGTGCGCCTGGTCGTGCCGTTCTCCGCCGGCAGCATGACCGACCTGCTCGCGCGCACCGTCGCCGAGAAGCTGGGCGAGCGCTGGAAGCAGCAGGTGATCGTCGAGAACCGGCCAGGCCTCGCCGGTACCTCCAGCGTCGCCAAGGCGACGCCCGACGGCTACACGCTGATGCTGACCTCCAATGGCCACACCGTCATCGGCAGCTTGAACAAGAACCTGTCATTCGACCCGATCAAGGACTTCGTCGGCGTGAGCCAGGTCGCCACGACGCCCCTCATTCTCGTCGGGCCTCCGGAGTCGGGCGTCAAGTCAGTCAAGGACCTGGTCGATGCAGCCAAGGCGAAGCCGGGCGCGCTCAACTATGGCTCCGCCGGCCTCGGCAGCACCACGGGCATCGCTGCCGAGGTCTTCAAGCAGACCACCGGCACGGACATCGTGCACGTTCCCTTCCGCGGGTTGCCCGAGTCGCAGACCGCCGTCATCCGCGGCGACGTGGCCATGGCCTTCACGTTCTTCAACGTGGGCGGCGACCTGGTGCAGAGCGGCAAGATGCGCGGGCTGGCGGTGACGGGCGGCAAGCGCCTCGCCGGCCTGCCTGATGTTCCGACCTTCAAGGAAGCGGGAGTGCCGGCGCTTCAATACGACGCCTGGTTCGGCATTCTGGCGCCGGCCGGCACGCCGAAGGCGATCGTCGACAAGGTCAGCCAGGACATCGCCCAGGTACTGGCTGCGGCCGACGTCAAGATGCGCTTCGAGCCGCAGGGCGTCGAGCTCGTGTCCTCCGCACCCGACAAGTTCGACACGGTGATCAAGAGCGACGCGGAGCGCTACGGCAAGCTCGTCAAGCCGGCGAACTAGGATTGTCGCCTGTACTCTTCCGCGGGTGTCATCCCGGTGCTCGTCACCGAGATCTACCGCCTGCTCGTGGAGCGCACCGGAGCGGAAGACCCGGCGTGAGCCCGTTGCCGCCTACGCAACACCTCCCTGAGCCTGTCGAAGGGCGGCTGAGAGGCACCGTCGGGGCCGCGTGGTTCGACAAGCTCACCACGAGGGTTGAGGAGTTCACGCCGCGCTTGCCAGCGGGTTCTGGGCGGCCGGCAGGTCGTGCAGGTGACAGGCGGCAAGATGGCCGGCCTCGGTCGGCCGCAGTGGCGGCTCCTCCGTCCGGCAGCGATCGAAGGCATAAGGGCAGCGGGTGTGGAAGCGGCACCCCTTGGGCGGGTTGATCGGGCTCGGCACGTCGCCCTTCAGGATGATGCGCTGCCGCGCGGCACCGGGCTCGGCGACGGGTACCGCGGACAGCAGCGCCTGCGTGTAGGGATGCTTGGGTGCGGCGAAGATCTGCCGCTTCGGCGCCAGCTCCACGATCTTGCCCAGATACATCACCGCCACGCGGTGCGTCATATGCTCGACGATCGCCAGGTCGTGGCTGATGAACAGCATGGCGAGCCCCAGCTCCTGCTGCAGGTCGTGCAGCAGGTTGACGATCTGCGCTTTGACCGACACGTCGAGCGCCGAGACGGCCTCGTCGCAGACGATGAGGTCGGGCTCGGCGGCGAGCGCGCGGGCGATGCCGATGCGCTGGCGCTGCCCGCCGGAGAACTCGTGCGGCCAGCGCTTCACCGCGTCGCGCGGCAATCGCACCACGTCCATCAGGCGTTCCACGCGCGCCTCGAGATCGGATCTGGATCTGGCGAGGTGGAAGTTGCGTATCGGCTCGGCCAGGATGTCGCGCACGCGCATGCGCGGGTTGAGGCTCGAGAACGGGTCCTGGAACACCACCTGCACGCGGCGTCGCAGCGGCCGCAGCGCGCCGGCGGAGAGGTCGTCGATGCGCTTGCCGTCGAGCACCACCTGGCCGGCGGTGATGCCGAACAGGCGCAGGATGCAGCGCCCGACCGTCGACTTGCCGCAGCCCGACTCGCCCACCAGCGCCAGCGTCTCGCCTTTGTCGATGTTGAAGGACACGCCGTCGACCGCATAGACCGTGGCCGCACCCGCGCCGAAGGGGCCCGAGTGGAGGAAGAAGTGCTTCTTGAGGTCGTTGACCTCGAGTAGCGGCCTGGTCATGCGGCGAGCGCTTCCTTGGGCGCGTAGTGGCAGGCGGCGAAGTGTCCGGGCGCCTTGATCTCCAGCGCTGGTGCGCTCTGCCGGCACAGGTCGGTGGCCATGGCGCAGCGGCCGGCAAAAACGCAGCCCGGGATGCGCTGCTTCAGGCTCGGCACCACGCCCGGGATCTCCGCGAGCTTGGTCTGTTGGCCGCTCAACGAGGAGCCGAGCTTCGGCACCGCGCCGAACAGCCCTTGCGTGTAGGGGTGGCGCGGGGAGCGGTAGAGCTGGGCCACCGGCGCCTCCTCCACCTTGCGCCCCGCGTACATCACCATCACCCGCTCGGCGACCTCGGCGACGATGCCGAGATCGTGCGTGATCAGGATGATGGCGGCGCCCACCTTGGATTTCAGGTCCTTCATGAGGTCCAGGATCTGCGCCTGGATGGTGACGTCGAGCGCCGTGGTCGGCTCGTCGGCGATCAGCAGCTTGGGCCGGCAGGAAAGCGCGATGGCGATCATCACGCGCTGGCGCATGCCGCCGGAGAGCTGGTGGGGATACTCGTCGAGACGGCGCTTCGTCTCCGGGATGCCGACGAGCTGCAGCATCTCCTGAGCCCTGTCGTCGGCCTCGCGGCGGCTGACGCGCTGGTGCAATCGCAGCGTCTCGCCGAGCTGCCGGCCGACGGTGAGGACGGGATTGAGGGACGTCATCGGCTCCTGGAAGATCATGGAGATGTCGTTGCCGCGGATGCGCTCCATCTCGGTCTCGGTGAGCTCGAGCAGGTTCTTGCCCTGCAGCCGGACCGAGCCGCCGACGATGCGCCCCGGCGGGCTGGCGACGAGGCGCAAAATGGAAAGCGCGGTGACGCTTTTTCCGCATCCGGACTCGCCCACCACCCCCAGTGTCTCACCGCTGCGCACGGCATAGGAGACACCGTCGACCGCCCGCACGATGCCGCCGGGGGTGAAGAAATGCGTCCGCAGGTCTTCGATTTCCAAGATCGCTTCGGTCGGCGTCGCGCCTGCTTCCACGCCCGCTCCGCTGATCCCTGCCGGTTGATTCAACAAGTGACGCCCATGTTTTCCGCGTGCTAGCTTGTTCGCAAAGAACGAACATACAGGACATCAGAGCACAGCATGCTCAGTCCTGAAAAGGGCAATGGGAGGAGATAGAGAATATGAGCACCCCTCGTCACACACGCCCGTGGTGGAGCCGCCGAGATGTTCTCAAGGGTGGTGCGGCCCTGGCCGCTGCCGGCGCCGTGGGTCTGCCGTCGGGCCCAAGTCTGGCGGCGATACCCGACGAGTTCGACGGCTCGAAGTTCCAGCTGAAGGCGCCCGAGCCCAATCCGAAGCGCGGTGGTGTGCTGCGCTACGGCATCACCTGCCGTCCGCCGCATTTCGATGTGCATCAGTCCGGCACGATCAACAATCTGGGCAGCCAGGGATGCATGTTCGACAATCTCATTCGCCGCGATCCGCGCGACAGCGGCAAGACCATCATTCCAGATCTCGCCCACAGCTGGCAGATATCAAAGGACGGCAAGACCTACACCTTCTTCCTGCGCAAGGACGTGCAGTTTCACGACGGCGCCGAGTTCACCGCCGACGATGTGAAGGCCACATACGACCGGATTTCCAAGCCGCCGGCAGGCATCTCGATCCCGCGCTCGATCCTGTTCAAGTCGGTGAGCGAGATCAACGTCCGCGACAAGCATACGATCGAGTTCAAGCTGGCCGAGCCCCGGCCTGCCAACTTCATCATGTCGGGCTTCGCCAGCGGCTGGAACGTCATTGTCCGCAAGAAGACGCTCGAGGACAACCAATACAATCTGCGGCGCGTCGTCGATATTCCCGGCACCGGCCCCTTCAAGAGCAAGCGGCGCGTCGAAAACGAAGTCTGGGTGATGGAGCGCAACCCGAACTATTGGAACAAGGAGGTGGCATATCTCGACGGCATCGAGTTTTATCACGGCCTGCCTTTCTCGCCGGAGCTGGGCTCGGCCGTGCTTGCGGGTCGCACGGACTACGCGCGTATCGTCGATCCGGTCACGTCGCGCAAGGCCCAGGCCACGCCCGGCATGTCCTCGCTCAACTACTACCAGAGCGTGATCCAGGGCACTTGGCCGAACGCCAAGAAGAAGCCGTTCGATGATCCTCGCGTGCGGCGCGCCGTCCATCTCGTGTTCGAACGGGCAGTGCTTGTCGACGTGGTGAAGGACGTGGCACCGATGATGGTAGGTGGTTTCATTTATCCCTTCTCCGAGTTCGCCACGCCTCTCGACCAGCTGGAGAAGCGGCAGGGCTACCAGGCCGACCCCGCGGCCGCCATCAAGGAGGCCAAGGCCCTAATGGCGGCGGCAGGTCACGCAAATGGCATCAAGGGGCTCGATTTTCTCGTGCGCGACGTGGCCACCTTCAAGCTCTGGGCGCAGGCGATCCAGGCCATGCTGCAACAGTCGTTGAACGTCGAATGCAATTTGCGCACGGTGGTCGAGTCGGTCTGGTTCGACGACGTCGCGTCCGGCAAGTTCGACTTGGCGGTCGGCGCCATCGTATCGACACTGCTCGACCCGTCGGACTACTTCAATGCCTGGTACAAGAATGGCGGTCCGCAGAACTACTCAGGCTGGAGCAACGATGAGTTCAACGCCCTCCTGCCGCAAATCGATAGCGAGGTGGAGCCCGCCAAGCGCCTTGCCCTCATCCGCAAAGGCGAGGACATCATGGAACGGGAGGTCCCGGTGTTCCCGATCTGCTGGGAAAAGATCAACGACGTCTGGTACGACTACGTCAAAGGCCACAATCCGAAAGACTACTTCGGTATCTACGACGTCGTTCGGCTGGATACGTTCTGGCTGGACAAGTAGACGGCCGGCAGGCGCACCGCGGGTCAACTCCTTCCACCCGTCATCCCGCAAGCCGCAGCGAAGGCTGTCCGGGACCTTGCGATGGGGCGCGCGTGGCGTCTCGCCACTACAGCACGTCAGGCGAGGAAACGGCCGATGCTCTACATGGTGGAAATGGACTTTCGCAATCCCGCCCGCGAGGCGGACTGGCATGTCTGGTATCTCGGACATTTGGCGAAGCTCATCCGCAACGTGCCGGGCTTCCGCGCGAGCCAGCGCTTCCGCGCCATCACGCCGACGCCCTCGCCGTGGCTGGCCATGCACGACGTCGTGTCGGGCACGGTGTTCGACAGCGCCGAGTATCGTGCCAACGGGGGGCCGGCCTCTACCGGCGAATGGCAGGCCGAGCACACCAACTGGTACCGTAATCTGTTCGCCGGCATCGACAATACGCCCGAGGTGCCGCCCGACGCCCATCTCCTCGTCATCGAAGGTGACGCCAAGGTGCCGGCACCTACCGCCCCCAGCGTGATCCGGCTGCAGAGTGCGGGCCTCGATCGCACCTCTGCGGGTCGCGGCATTGCTATTATTCCCGTCGGCCGCCTGGCCGCCGGGCTCTTCGATCTTGCGGGCGTGCGCATCTTCAAGCCTATCTCGCCCCGCATCGGCAAGTGAGTCTTCCGCTCGGGTCGATTTGCGGACACCATGCGGCAATTGGGTCGAGGTTGCCGCAGGGCGAGCGAGGAGGGGTCCATGGCAAAGGTCGACGAGCTGAGGCAAATGATCGCCGACGCGGAGAGCATTGTCGCTTTCACCGGCGCCGGCATCTCCACCGAATCAGGCATTCCCGACTACCGTTCGCCCGGCGGCATCTGGACGAAGATGAGGCCGATCGAGTTCGGCGATTTTCTCGCCTCTGCCGAGGCTCGCCGCGAGACCTGGCGTCGCAAGTTCGCCAGCCACGAGGTTCTGCAGAAAGCAACCCCCAACGCCGGACATCGCGCGCTCGCCCGCCTGGTCGAGCAGGGCAAGATGATTGCCGTCGTCACGCAAAACATCGATGGCCTGCACCAGGTGTCTGGAGTGCCGGACGACAAGGTGATCGAGCTGCACGGCAACGCCACGTACGCGGCCTGCCTCGATTGCCGCCGGCGCTACGAGCTCGATTGGGTGCGCGAGATCTTCGCCCTGGACGAACGGCTTCCCCTCTGCACGGGCTGCGGCGGCATCATCAAAACGGCGACGATCTCATTCGGCCAGTCGATGCCGGAGGCCGAGATGCAGCGCGCGCAGGAGGTGACGCTCGCGGCGGATCTTTTCATCGTGCTCGGCAGCTCTCTGGTGGTGTATCCCGCAGCCGGCTTTCCGATCATGGCCAAGCGCAATGGGTCGCGCCTCGCCATCGTCAACCGCGAGCCCACCGAGCAGGACGAATTGGCCGACCTCGTGATCAACGCTGAGATCGGCGCCACCATGAGCCGGGCCGTCGGCGTCAATTGACGGTGGCTCTTGCGGTTCGCGTCCTTGGCCTTCAGGGACGTTATGGGGTCGCGTCCTGCCGCTTCCAAGCGCGCATTCGCAATACGGCCGTCTCAGGATCTCCCATGGGCTGATCTGCCCGGGCCAGAAAGACCATCGCTGCCAACTCGCGCGTGCCGATCTCGCGAGCGCCTCTTTGGATGGCGAGTTGCTTCATCTCCATCGAAATATCGTAGTGGTCGCGCTGGTACCACTTGCGCTGCATGCCAATGGCGGCGGCCATTGCGTGCAACTCTTGTTCGGACTCGGCGATCATGTGGCACATCAGCATTCCCTTGAAGGGCGCCTGCATCGTATCGACGTAAACGGTCATCGCGTGATCACTCTGGCCGCCCGCATCGGTTCACGCGGTCGGCGTGAAGCCCGGCGGCAGGGTCTTGGCGAAACTCGGGCGCGCGGTCATGCGCGCGGCCCAATTCGCCAGCGCGGGCCGCGTACCGCGCCAGTCGTGCGGATAACGGAAGTCGATGTACTGCAGGGCGACGCCGAGCACGACATCGGCGAGCGTGAGGCGGTCGAGGCACAGCCATTGCCGCCGAGCCACGTCCTTTTCGATGGCATCGAGCGCGCGGGCGATTCGGACCTCCTCGCGCGCCTGGACCTCGCGGCTCCTGAGCGCCTCGGGCCGGCGCACGTCGAGCAGGCGCATCACCGTCGCATCAATGAGGCCATGGGCCAGCGCATGCCAGCGCAGCACATCCCAGCGCGGCTCGCCGGCTGCCGGGATCAGCCGCCGGGCTTCGGGCAGAGTGTGATCGAGATACTCGAGGACCAGGAGCGAATCGAAAAGTGCGCTGCCGTCGTCGCGCACCAGCACGGGCACCTTGCCGAGCGGTGCCATTGCGAGCAGCCGGGCGTCGGGCTGCCAGGCATCTACGACTGCGAACTCGCAACGAGCGCCCGTCTCCTCGATGCAGACGCGCACCTTGCGAACGTAAGGCGAGGTCGGCGAGCCGATCAGCTGCATGAAATCCTCAATGGCCGAAGAGCGTCTGCGTCAGCTTGCGGTCCTGCTCGACCCTGGCCGTCATGGCGCGGCTATCCTGATACGAGGCGACAACGCCGGCATTGATCATCTTCTCCTGCACCGCCTTGTCGGCAAGCACCTCCTTGAGCGCCGCATCCCAGGTGGTCACGATGTCGGCGGGGAGGCCGGGCGGGCCGGAGATGCCGATCCAGAACGCGACCTCGATGTCGGGGATGCCGGCCTCTTTGGTCGTGGGCGCATCGAGCTTGGGCCAGCGCTCCGGACCGGCGACCGCCAGCACGCGCAGCTTGCCGGCGCTGAGCGGAGCGGCAATGGCGCTCCACGTGCCGGTGCCGAGCTGGACATGGCCGCCGGCCGTCATCGTCACCGCCTCCGCGCCGCCCTTGAGGGCAACGGCGCGCGTCTTGCTGACGTCGACCCCGATCGCGGCGGCGAAGCGGCGGAACACCATGTCCTGCGCGCCGACGCCCCCGAGCGACGTCCAGGTGAAGGTTTCGGCGCCCTTCTTCATGGCTTCGGCGGCCTCCTTCAAGGTCTTGAAGGGCGAGTCCGTATGGACGATGAACATCATGGGCGTATAGGCCGTGACGGCGACGAACGTGCGGTCCGACACCTTGAAGGGGAGGTTCTTGACGACGGTGTCCAGCATGGCGCTGGAGGCGATGTTGTCGACCAGCATGGTCGTGCCGTCGGGCTTCGCCGCCATCACCTCGGCCACGGCTGGCACGGTGTTGCCGCCCGGCTTGTTGACGACCTTGACCGGAACGCCCCAGCGCGCCTCCAGCACCTGGGCGATGACGCGCGCGCACGAATCCGTCGATGCGCCGGCAACGAACGGCACGATCAGCTCGACGGGCCTGGTGGGATATTTGGCCTGGGCGTGCGCTCCTGCGGCGCTGCTTGCAGCCAGCGCCAGCCCCAGGAGCGCCGTAATCACGGCTCGCAACATGTCTCGTCCCTCCGCATTGTCGGTTCTTGGCTTCGTTGTTCAGCTCTCGCTCGCACTGTCGCGAATGAGTCCGGACACCGCGCGCGAGCGCCGGAGCCAAAGCGTGACCCCCAAGACCAGCACGGCGCCGATGATGAGCGCAAGCGGGATGGGGCGCGTCAAGAAGATCGCCGGCGTGCCCTGCAGCGCGATCGATTGGCGAAGGGACTGCTCGAACAGCGGCCCGAGCAGGAAGCCCAACACCATCGGAGCGAGCGGCATCTGCAGGCGCCGCATGACGTAGCCGACGATGCCAAAGGCGATCGCCACCCACACGTCGAACATGGTGTTGCGCGGCGCATAGGCGCCCACGACGCAGACGGCGAGCACGATGGGCGCAAGCACGTGATAGGGCACGCGGCTGATGCGCGCCCATACGCCCACCAGCGGCAGGTTCAGAACGAGCAGTGCTGTGTTGGCGATGAACATGGAGCCGATCACGGTCCACACCAGCAGGGCCTGCTGCTGGAACAGCATGGGGCCGGGGGTCAGGCCATTGATCATCAGCGTGCCGAGCAGGATCGCCAGCGCCGGCGTGGTCGGGATGCCGAGCGCCAGAAGCGGGATGAAGCCGGCCATGGCCGTGGCGTTGTTGGCGGCCTCCGGCGCCGCCACGCCCTCGATCATGCCGGTGCCGAACTTCTCGGGCGTGCGCGAGATCTGCCGCTCCACGTCGTAGGAGAGGTAGGCGGTGAGCGCGGGCAGCATGCCCGGCAGCAGCCCGAACACGAAACCGATCACCGTGCCGCGAGCCGAGGCGGCGAGCCCGCGCGTCATCTCCGCTCCGCGCGGGATCATCGACATGACCGAGCCGAGCTTGCCCGAATAGATCTGCTCGACCTTCTGCTCGAGGCTCGCCAGCACCTCGCCTATGCCGAAGAGGCCGATCAGCACCGGCACGATGTCGAAGCCCTTCATCAGCTCCAGCGTGCCGAAGTTGAGTCGCTGCGTGCCCGTGAGCGGATCGGTGCCGACCGAAGCGAGCCACATGCCGAATACACCCAGCATCACTCCCGCCAGGATCGAGCGGCCGGCGAAGCTCACCAGCGTCGTCATGGAGAACAGGACCAGGCCGAAATATTCGGGGGGCCCGAAATGCAGCGCGAGATCTGCGACTTTCGGCCCCAGGAAGGCGATGGCGAGGGTGCCCAGCATGCCCGCGAGGTAGGAGCCGATGGCGGCAATGGCGAGCGCCTCGCCGGCGCGGCCCTGCTTGGTCATGGCAAAGCCGTCCTGGGCGGTGATGACGGACGCGACCTCGCCCGGAATATTCATGAGGATGGCGGTGGTGGAGCCGCCGTACATGGCCCCGTAATAGATGCCGGCCATGATGATGATGGCGCCATCGGCCGGCAGATAGAGCGCGACGGGCAGCAGGATCGCCATGGCGGAGGCGGGGCCGAGGCCCGGCAGGATGCCGACCAGCGTGCCGAGCAGGCAGCCGATCAGCGCAAAGCCGATGTTGGCCAGCGTCAGGGCGTTGGCGAGACCTGAGAGCAGGCCGACTTCCATCAGCGATCCCCCCGTGGCGGCATGACCGGGCCTAGGCACTCCCGGTTCGCCGAGAGGTTCCGGCCAGCAAGCTGCCGGCCGCGCGTTCTAGAGCGAGGTCGTTCCAGATGGAAGCACTGGGGCTTCCAT
>JRHI01000887.1_pt1 | contig 29391 bp, 29 predicted proteins | sample 215371 | NCBI WGS metagenome assembly JRHI01 (sample SAMN02929681, study PRJNA255918) | sediment metagenome | biome: cave system; feature: Ice Cave; material: Sediment; isolation source: sediment from deep within a dark volcanic ice cave with no known source of... ...
CTTTTTCCTGAAAGCGCGCCTCCGATAAAGCACTAACGTCATCCGGGAGCAATCACGAATCTCCCAATTCAGCCGCCTTCATAATTTCTTAGCAATCGTGTCGTACTCTCCCATTGAAAAAGGAGGCTCTATGACTCGATTCGTTTGTCGGTACGCATTTCTCCTCGCTTCCAGCCTGGTCTTTGTTCTACTCGTTTCTGGCCAGGACGGCCCCCCGCCTGAGATAAGAAGCCACATCGATGCGTTGGTGAAGGGGTTGAATAGCGGCAGTTCCGACGCGTGGGAGAAAATGGCGCAGGAACATTTCTCGCCAGGTGAACTGAAACGTCAATCGGCTGAGGCACGTAAGCAAGTCTTCGAGAATCTGCGCCGCGATTTCGGCGCCATTTCTCTCGGACGCGTCGAAGGGCCGGACCAGCCGCTTCAGCTTCACATCAAGGGTTCAAACGGAGCCAGCGGAGTAATCGAGCTTAATCTTGAGCAGAGCGCTCCCTATCGCATCGACGGCATGGGAGTGCGGATAGGCGGACACGACAACGACAAGTCCCATCCGAGCGTCGCTCTGCCGCCAGTGAAAGCCAACATGTCAAATGAGCAGCTGGCCAGCGCATTGGACCCTTACTTCGCCACGCTCGTAGCGAACGGCGAGTTTTCAGGCAACGTGCTAGTTGCGAAAGACGGCAAGCCGGTGTATGAGAAGTCCTACGGATTCGCGGACCGCGCGAACAAAATTCCGAACACTTCCGCGACCCGCTTCAATCTTGGTTCTATCAACAAGACGTTCACCAAGACTGCCATTCAGCAACTGATTGCGCGTGGCAAGCTGTCGCTGACCGACACAGTCGGAAAACTGCTGCCCGATTATCCGCAGGAGATGACCCGCGCGGCGACCGTCGATCAATTGTTGCATCACACGGCCGGCGTGGCTGATTTCTTTGGAGAAGAATTCTCGCGGATGAGTAAGGACCACTTCCGCTCCAATGCCGATTATTACAAATTTGTTTCCAGCTTGAAACCGCTGTTCGCACCGGGAGCGCGCAACCAGTATTGCAACGGCTGCTTTATTGTTCTGGGTGCTATTATTGAGCGCGTTTCCGGCATCCCTTACGAAAAATACGCAGAAGAAAACATCTTCAAGCCTGCGGGCATGACCGCATCGGGCTCGTTGCAAACCGACGCCATCATTCCAGATGTTGCCATGGGATATACACAGCGGGCAGTCGATGGGCAGTTGCGAAGCAATGTGCTGATGCGCGGCGCTTCCGGCTGTGCCGCCGGAGGCGGGTACGCAACCATCGCTGATATGCTCGCGTATGCAGAGGCGTTACGCCTGGGTCGCATCCCCGATGTCGCACCATCGAATGGCTTGGGCATTGCGGGCGGCGCTCCGGGAATCAATTCGGTGCTGGAGCAGAATGGCCCGTGGACGGTCATCGTGCTCACCAATCTAGATCCGCCGGCTGCCGAAGTTATTGCAAGGCCGCTGGCACGAGCACTCTCTCGGTAAGGCGAAAAGGGCATTGCTTGCGAATTGTAATCATTGAGGACGATGTGGTAGTGGGCGACACGCTCAAGCTCTATCTTGAGCAGGCCGGCTACGAACCTATCATCGCTCGCGACGGCATCCAGGGCCTCGAAATGGCGCGTGGCAAGGATGTCGCTCTCGTGATTCTCGACCTCATGATTCCGAGGATATCCGGAATCGAGGTCTGCAAGCGTCTCCGTCAGGAGTCCACGGTACTGATTATGATGCTCACGGCGCGCGCCTCCGAAGACGACCGAGTCACTGGGCTCGAGCTCGGCGCCGACGACTACGTTTCCAAGCCCTTTCGTCCGCGCGAAGTCGTCGCTCGTGTCCAGGCCCTGCTCAGGAGAGCGTCGCCGCAGCAGTCTGCACCGCCGCCTCCAATCCTGATTGGAGAGCTGGTCATCAGGGCGTGACCCAGATTCATCGCCCGCACGACGCGCTTGCCGAGCAGACCGCTCGGCTTCCGAACCTGCCGGAACAACCAGAACGCCAGGCTGAACACTAGAAGGATCTTCAATACTAGCCAGAGAACCCCATGCATTCGGCGTATCTCCTCCGAAGGATTAAACCATAGTCGGTGTTCCCGGAGACCACTGCGGTGGGACAACTTGCATAGGTCGTCGGGAATGTTCTCAAGTTCGGGAATGTTCTCAAGTGTGGAAGCTTAGCGGTTTTTCAACAACCTTAGAGGGATTTTTCCCGCACCATCAAGGCAATCGCCGCAATCCCAGCCAGCAACACACAAACGTCAATCCTCACGGACCATTGATGCAAGCGATTGAACTCCACGCGCAGCGGACTCTCCACAGGAGTCTTCTCAATCGATCCCATTTCCCCGCGCAGCCGCGCCATCCTCCGGCTAACGCCCATCTGCGACACCAGCGTCAGCGCCATCATTAGCATCACCGCCAAAGCCGCCGGCGCAGCCAACGCCGTAATCGACTTCACGCGCAGCACTCGCGCCGCCAAAAACACAACTCCCGCGCCAACTCCCATCCAATGCATCCGCGCCAGCACCAACCCCACCACCGCCCCAGCCTGGTCCCGCGCGGCCACGGAAAACGCCACCGGCGCCACCACAAAACTCAACAAAACAATGCTCCCCACCCACACACTCACCGCCAAAAACTCAATCGTCCGCAATATATTTGTCATTTTCGTTAATTACATAAACTCCGTGAGGGCAGTATCCATCTGTATCGGAAGCGTGGCGAACTAGATGTTTGAGATGGCGAACCAGAGAAGCATTCCTATCCCTCCAGCGAATGCCAGTTGTGCAATTCTTCCAGACCACCTCCAGAGGAAGAGGTAACGCTTCTGAAGTTTTTCGTGCTTCCCTGCAATCTGAGCGCATTTTTGTGCTGCCTCTTTCCGTGGCTTCTGGAACTCTGCTATCTCTTCTGGCGTATGCAGGTTTGCGAGACCAATCTTCGGCATCTCATCAGCTTCTATCTCATATTTTCTTCGCCTAACATCAGCCGATTCCTGTTCACGGCAGTGATGGGAGTAATAAAGATTCACAAGTACATAGAACAGCGAGCACACCAGACAAATAAACAGAGAAGCCCAACTTGCGGTTAGCAGTCTTTGGTGAAGAAGCGGTTTTCCAAGTGCTTTCAGGTATCCCAAATAGGTGATGCTTAGAGCTGTGGTGCCCCCTGAAAACAACGCCAGATTGTTATAGAACTTTTCAAAACCACGTCTGTCTTTCTGCCCTTCCTTAAATAGATCGTGTTCTACGGCAAAAAAATGTTTCTCTATCGCTTCGACGCGCTTTCGAGCGAAGTATCGCGTAGCGTTAGGTGGTATCCCCATTGCTAATGGTGGGCGATAAAGGACTTGAACCTTTGACCTCTCCCGTGTGAGGGGAGCGCTCTAACCAACTGAGCTAATCGCCCGATGTTGGTATTTGTAACAGGAAGGGCCCGGGTTTTCAACCAATGCCGACCGCAACCTCTCAAATCGTCTCGCAACTGCAGCGCAGCATCGCGCGGGCGATTTACGGAAAAGAAGAAGCCATACAACTTGCGTTGATCACACTGCTGGCGCGCGGCCACCTGTTGATCGAAGACGTGCCGGGCGTGGGAAAGACGACGCTGGCGCAGGCGCTGGCAAGATCCTTTCACTGCACCTTTCAGCGTATTCAATTTACATCGGATCTGCTGCCCAGCGACGTGCTGGGCGTGAGTGTTTACAATCCGGAGACGCGCGAGTTCGAATTCCGCGAAGGACCGATCTTTGCCAACGTGGTGCTGGCCGACGAAATCAACCGCACCACTCCGCGCACGCAATCCGCGCTGCTGGAAGCCATGAACGAAGCGCAGGTGAGCATCGACGGCAAGACCATGACGCTGCCCCAGCCGTTCCTGGTGATTGCCACGCAAAATCCCGTGGAGCATCACGGCACATATCCGCTGCCGGAATCGCAGCTGGATCGATTTCTGATGCGCATCAAGATGGGATATCCGTCTCCGGAAACGGAGCGCGAAATTTTGCGCAACCGCGTGGGCCCGCTTGGCGATAATCCCGTCGATAAACTGGAAGCGGTTGCGGACGTGAGCGAAGTGATGGCCATGCAGGACGCAGTGGCGCATATCAAAGTTGATTCCAGCCTGCATGATTACGCGTTGGAAATCGTGAATCGCACGCGCACTTCGGAGCAACTGGCGCTGGGCGTCAGCCCGCGCGGCACCTTGATGCTGCAACGCGCGGCGCAAGCGCGCGCTTTCCTGGATGGACGCGACTATTGCCTGCCTGACGACTTCAAGCAACTGGCCGTGCCGGTATTTTCGCACCGTGTGGTGGCCAGTTCGCGGCACGCTTCGCTGCAGAAAAAATCCGAAACCACGGAATCGGTGCTTCGCGAAATCGTGGAGTCCGTTCGCGTACCGCTGTGAGTCTGTTTTTTAACTGCACGTTTTCAGATGGAAATCCCCATGGCCATTAGCCGCGCTGCATTTGCACAACTGTGGGCCCGCTCAGACCGGTCCACGGTGCGGGCATTTTTTCTGGCGCTCGCGGCGCTGGCCGTAGCGCTGATATTGGCCCTGTATTCCGGCGCGGCAGCGGAGCTTGGACACATAGTACTGGCCAGCACGTCGGCGGTCGGCGCGCTGGTCGTGGCCGCGTGGGTGGCGGTGACCCTCGTGCCGGTATTGGCGAAGCGCACGCCGCTACGCTGGATCGGCTACAAGATGGAGTACCGGGTTACGCGCGCCGGCTGGGTGTACATGGGCGGGATTATCCTGGTGGCGCTCGCGGCGCTGAATACCGGCAACAACTTGCTGTTTCTGGTTCTCGCGTGCCTGATCGCGATTATTTTAATGTCCGGAATACTTTCCTCGGTGACGCTGTCGGGCGTGGAGATGCGGCTGGAATTGCCGGAGCATATTTTTGTGGGTCAGCCGGTGCGCGCGTTGATCGAACTGCAGAATGAAAAATCGACGCTGCCGAGTTTTTCGCTGCGCGTGGAAGCGGCAAAAACAAAAGATGCGCCCGCATCCGCGATTCTGGATACGCCGGTGTATTTTCCATATCTCCCAAAAAACGATCGCGTGCAGCAAACCGTTCCGTTGACGTTTCTCCGTAGAGGAATGCACCGGCAGGATACTTTCAAGATTCTGACGCGCTTTCCATTTGGATTTTTGCAAAAAGCCCGCCGCATGGATTTAAAAACCGAAGCGGTGGTGTATCCGTCGGTGGCGCCCACGAATGAATTCGTGGAGATTCTGCCCGGATTGCAAGGCGCGCTAGAAAGTCTTTCGAAAGGTCGCGGCCAGGATTTGTATGCACTCCGCGGCTACGTGGCCAACGACAGCGTGCGGCATGTGCACTGGAAAGCCTCGGCGCGTTTTGGATCGTTGATGGTGCGTGAGTTCACGCGAGAGGATGATTGCCGGGTGTTGCTGGTGCTGGATCCGCACGTGAATTCAGTACTGCAGCCGGGAAGCAAGCCGACGGTACAAACGGCGAGCGAACGTTTCGAACGGGCGATAACGCTGTGCGCCGCGCTAACCTGGCATTTCTACGAACGCAACGCGTTGCTGCAATTTCGTAGCGCCGGAGTGGAGACGCGACTGGCGCCGGCGGAAGAAATTGTCTTTCTAATTTTGAAGTATCTGGCGCTGGCTCATCCGCTGGCCCCGGACCCGGAACATCGACTGATTACGGATCTGGCGTCTTCGCCGGAATTATTCAAAATTATTGTCACCAGCCAGCCACGTGGGTCGATTCCTGCAAGCGTGTGGCACTCGTCGTATGTAGTTTTTCTAGACGACCTCATGCGGTAGACGCGACGTCCTCCCGTATGACTCCCCGAGCCCGGGGTTTGCGCATTCAATTTGAGGAATGTGCGAAAATACGGCGTCGATGACTATCGCCGCCGCTTCTCTTAAACAATTACGTTCACAATTGCTTGGCTGGTTTGCCATGCACCGGCGGGACCTGCCTTGGCGGCGCAATCGCGACCCTTACCGCATCTGGATTTCCGAAATCATGTTGCAGCAAACGCGCGTGGCTGCAGTTATTCCCTATTTCGAAAACTTTTGCGCGCGGTTTCCGGATGTGCACGCGCTGGCGGACGCGCCGGAGTCGGAAGTCCTGCGAATGTGGTCGGGACTTGGTTACTACAGTCGCGCGCGGAACATGCAGACGGCGGCGCGGCAAATTGTTCGCGACCATGGCGGGAAATTCCCTGCCACGGAAACAGAAATTCGCGCCTTGAGTGGAATCGGTCAGTACACCACCAATGCAATCCTTAGTATCGCGTTTGGAAAAAAGCACGCGGTGCTGGACGGCAATGTCGCTCGGGTGGTGGCGCGATTGGGGGCGGTGCGCGGAGATTTGCGCGAAGGCGCTCGGTGGGCATCGTTGCAAAAATCAGCCGATCTCTTGCTGGCGCATGAGGCGCCAGGCGCCTGGAATCAAGCAATGATGGAACTGGGCGCGACGATCTGTACGCCGCGCGCGCCGCAATGCCTGCTATGTCCGGTAGCGAAATTCTGCCAGGCGCGCAAGCTGGGTATTCAGGACTTGATTCCGGAAAAACGCAAGAAGCGCGATTCAGTGAACGTGACGCTTGCGGCAGCGGTACTTGTGGACGCCAGAGGCTGGTGCATGCTGTTGCCGCCGCCCAAACAGACAAAAGCGAAAGCCGCCTTCGACGATATTCCGACCTTGGTATCGCGCATGTGGCATTTCCCTACCATCGCGGTGGACAAAGACGCCAAGAGGGAATTGCGGCGCTATTTGGCGGAAACTTTTTCCGGAGCGATCCAGCTGTCACGGCGTCTCGTTGCGCTCGATAGAATTCGCCACGCAGTGACCTACCGGTCGATTACGCTGCTTCCCTTTCGCGTGGACTGTGATGCACTACCGGCGTTAACCGGAGCGAAGAAAGTGCTCTTAAACAATTTTGCCTCGGTGCCGGTTTCGAATCTGACGCGCAAGGTTGCGCGCACGGCATTAGCGGCGTTTAAACCCGAAAAAATAGACGTCCGCGCCAACTTTCCCGATTAATAGATCATCTCTGTCGATCCCGTCGAGTTTCGTCGGCTTCCCGAGAATATTCGGCAACATATGGTTCCTTACCGGGTTTCCGTCGAAAAATAAGGATATGCCTTGGTTGTAGTCAAAACCGTATGGTCCTACGGTGAAAGAGTATTCAGGCCAGCCCGCCAACGTAACGAGAATCAAAAAAATTCAAACCAGAAGCGCCGGGATACCCCTTCCATCTTTATCCTTTCGCGCAAGGAGTAGTAGTAAAAGCTCTAGTTTATTTCTGGTGTCGCATGAATTGCCGTTGGAAGAAGCGGCGGATGCATACAGATAGACACTTCGACGCGCGCGAAAAGGGCTGGACGAAAGTAGTGCTGAAAGCCTTTCGCCGCACAAGCCAAGAGTGGCAAGGCCGCCGCGGCGAAAACATTAATAAATGATGAAGGCCGCCGTTGTCACTTTCCGTGCCAGCAGCGATAGACTACGGCTCGTTGCGCGGCGAAGTGCGCGGCATTGCCATGCCGTTGTTGCTCGACCTTGCGCGCAAGCCGGTTTTCCTGCACGACGATTCGGTGCCCAGCCTGGACAAGCTGTTCGATCCGAGCCGCGGCGCAACAGCGCCACATCCTTTCTATGTCACTGATCCCGGAGCGCGCGCAGCGGTCATCGCGTTTCTGCGTAGCCTGGACGCGCACTAAATTAATCCCGTTTAAGTTGATACAATTGCGGCCTGCAGCAGAGGAGATAAAAATATGGTTAAAGTAGCGTTGTACGTTCGATTGGAAGCGAAGGCGGGTAAAGAGGAGGACGTGGTGAAATTCCTGAACAGCGGATTGGCGCTGGTGCAGGAAGAACCGGCCACTACCGCCTGGTTCGCGATTAAAATGGGGCCGCGTACATTTGGCATCTTCGACGCGTTCCCCAATGAAGCTGGACGGCAGGCGCATTTGGCCGGCAAAGTTGCGGCCGCGTTGATGGCAAAGGCGTCCGAGCTTTTCTCGCAACCGCCAACGATTGAGCAGGTAGATGTGCTCGCAGCGAAGCTTCCTGGATAGGGCGCTTTATCTTCACCGAAATTTCTTGGATCACCCGCATCTGCTCCCCCGTTACGGGATAAGCGTGGCGAGCGCAAGCGCTCGTGGCGGTATTTAGCCACAACCCCTCATCTATCACCGTGCCCCTCCCTGCTCTAATCGCTCGTCTGAACGTTTCTTTCGCTAATTCATCCGGGCAGATTCGGAATTTCCGAGTCCTAGGGCTCCTACAGTAAATCCGTGGCGACACGTACTCATCCGAATTCCCCGCATCCCCGTACGGAATTAGCGACGGACGGATACAAATCCCTCTCGACGGAATTTACAAAAGGAGATTCTATGGAAAACGGTAAAAAAGAGTTTGTATTAGAAGATCATCTCGGCCGGAGAGGGTTTTTGAAAAACAGCGGCCTGGCAGGCATGGGTATCGCCGGCACGGCTCTGTTAGGAGGCTCCGCTGTTATCCTGGGGGAGGATTCTGCAAACGCACAGTCCACCCTCAGCGCCAACGACATCGCCATTCTAAATTTCGCCTTGAACCTGGAATATCTGGAAGCCGAATTTTATACCAAGGCCACCACCGGGAAGACCATCGCGCAAATTGGCATTGGGGTCAGCGGAGTTGGAGATCCGGGACCTACCGTTGGGGGAACGCTGGTCAATTTTGCCGAGAACGACGGCGAGAACAACACCGATCAGAACGAGGACGCGAATATTCGCACCATCGCCCTGCAGATCGCCAAAGATGAACAAGAACACGTGAAATTGTTGCGCTCGGTGTTGGGCAGCCATGCCATCGCCAAGCCCGAAATCAACCTGAACGCCCTGGGACTGGTAAGCAATCGCAGCCAATTCCTGCGGGAAGCGCGCGCTTTCGAAGATGTGGGCGTCAGCGCATACGGCGGGGCCGCACCTCTGATTCAAAGCAAGGCCATACTCGCAGCGGCGGCGCGCATCGCGCTGACCGAAGGCGAGCACACTGGGCTTCTTCGCGTTTTGGTGGCGCTCAACGATGTCAGAACCGCTCCACTAGACTCGCAAGATATCGTTCCTCCGCCGTCCGGTACGGAATTTTTCAGCAATAACGATCAAGGTCTGACCATTGTGCGCACGCCCAGCGAAGTTCTCGCTATCGTGTTCGGAAGTTCAAAACCCGGCACGGTCCAGGGCGCTTTCTTCCCGGATGGTGTGAACGGACCGATCAGAAGCGTCTAAGTCAGGAATAACACAGCGATCTGGAACCTAATCTCTGGAACCAGAAGACGTACACGGGGGCCTGCATGAATTGGGCCCCCTTTATTATTGAGCAACAGATTTTCGTGCGAAAAGTCACCCGCAAATTGCCTCATTGCATCAAAGCAGTCCAAATACCGAGGTTGTCTTTCACGCAGTGGCGGCATTACCTGCCAACGCGCACCGGAGAGCTGAATGCTACGATGAAAGTTCATGGCTTCTTCGGCTACAGATACGGGCGCCGCAGGTCAGAACGCCAAAGTTTCGACGGCGGATGCCCTGCTAAGTACCAGCGGGCTTCCGGCCGATCGTTTTTTCCGCGCTTCCCTGCTACTGCTTATTTTTGCATCCGTGTGCACGCTGGCTTTAACGGGAAAGCTCGATCCTCTAACGGCAATTCTTGCGCCCGCAGCAGTCGCATATAAAGGTTACCGGTGGTGGCGCGGGTATGCGGCGGAGTTGCGCCACAGCAGAGCAACGTGGCTGGTAATCGGATACCTGGGATTCTTCCCGGTGGATGTTTTCCTGCTGTCGCGTATCGTGGTGGCAAATTCCGCTAATCCACCCTTGTTCGCAGCGTTGCTGGGTGCGGTGCACTTTTTAATCTTCGTGACGCTGGTGCGCCTGTACAGCGCCGAAAGCGATCGCGACGCCATTTTCCTGGCAATGCTGGCGTTCGCAGGAATTCTGGCGTCCGCGGTGCTTACCGTAGACACCACCTTTCTATTCTGCTTTTTTGTCTTTTTGCTTTTTGGCGTGGCCACCTTTGTCGGCCTGGAGGTGCGCCGCGCGGCTGGCGGCACGGTGACATCGGCTGTGCAACCAGGACAGCAGGAACGCGAGCAGCGGCTGGATCGCGCACTTAGCTTGGCCTCCGTCAGCGTCGCGCTGGGCGCGATTCTGATTGGTGGCACGCTCTTTTTTGTATTCCCGCGATTCAGCGCCGGATACCTGGGCCGCACCAGCTTCAATCCCGCGCTGATGACGGGGTTCAACGATGATGTGGAAATCGGTCAGATCGGGGAGATTAAGAAAAATTCCACCATCGTAATGCGCGTCGAGACCGGCCAGCCGGTCGGCTATACGCGATTGCGGTGGCGCGGAATCGCGCTGACAAATTTTGACGGCAAGCGCTGGACCTCCGCCGGTCACGGATCGACAACCTTGTTCCCGAATGCGGACGGCTGGATTTACACCGGCGGCGCGAAACCGGACGAAGCCCAAATAACTGGATCGCGAGGCGAAGCGCAGAAGGCTGACCGGTCGCCGGGATTGCTGTACACCGTTTATCTCGAACCCATCGCCACGGACGCGGTCTTTGTTCCGGGCAAAGCGGTGTCTTTACGGGGAAATTTCAGCGGGGAAACCGGCAGCGCTTACGCTACAGCGCGGCGGACGTATCTTTTTAAAGATTCCACCGGATCACTGCTGAATCCTTTTCACAATTTCACAGCGGTGCGATATTCCGGTTTTTCACGACTGCCCGCGCTGGACGTAAAGAAACTGCGCGGCGCCGCGGCCGAATATCCCGAGGACATCAAAAGTATCTACCTGCAGCTCCCGGAACTCGACAAGAGAATTGCGCCGCTCGCACAGCAAATCACATCACGTGCCTCAACGCCGTACGACAAAGCCGCGGCCATGGAACTTTATCTGAGCAGCCGCTTCGGTTACACCCTGACGTTAACTGGAAAGCCCGGTGACGATCCGCTGGCGCATTTTCTTTTTGAGACCCACGCCGGCCATTGCGAGTATTTTGCTTCGGCCATGACCGTGATGCTGCGCACGCTGGGCATTCCGGCGCGCGAGGTAAACGGATTCCTGCCGGGGGAGTACAACGATCTCGGCGGAGACTACGTGGTTCGAGCGAGCGACGCGCACAGCTGGGTGGAAGTTTATTTTCCGGGAAATGGATGGATCACCTTCGATCCCACCCCGGCGGCTCCGGAAAGTAGCGGGGGAATTTTCTACCGTCTCAACCAGTATCTGGACTGGATGTCGCTAGCCTGGAGCGAGTGGATCGTCAGCTATGACTTCGCGCATCAGGTGGTGCTGGCGCAGAGCCTGAAAAACAATTCGCGAAGCTGGAGCGAAGCGCTGCGGTCGTGGTTTGACAGAAAACAACAGGGCACCCGCGACTGGTTAAAGAATTGGGAGTTCCAGCATTCCAAGTTGCGCTACTTATTGCCGGTGGCGTTGGTGCTGTTGATCGTGGTGCTGCGTGTGGACATGATCCCGGAGCTGATCCGCCGCCTAAGATTGAATTTGCAGGTGCGCGTCGGGCGTTCGGGAAGCATGAATCCGCAACTCGCTTCGAAATTGTATTACGAGCTGATGCGCGTTCTGGGCAAGCGCGGCATTGCACGGGGCGTAACGCAGACACCCTTTGAATTCGCGGCGGGCTTTGCAGATGCGCGGCTGGCCCCGGCGGTCCGGGAGTTTACGGAAATTTATGGGCACGCGCGATTTGGCGATGTGCCATGCAACGCCGCGCGGCTGCGTGAAATTCTGGCGCAGGTCCGAACCACGATTCGTTCCCTCTGAAATTCGTTGAGCCAGACCCAAAGCCACCAAGCGTAAGCACCTGCGCGTGTTACAATAAAAACGCGTTAATACCGCAGCGAACCCCGCAAATCTATAACTATGACTAAAGTAGGATTCATCAGCCTCGGGTGCCCCAAAAACCTCGTCGACAGCGAGGTGATGATGGGCATTCTTGCGCGCGGCGGATATGAACTTACTCCTCGCGCCGATGAAGCCGAAGTTTTGGTGGTAAATACCTGCAGCTTTATCGAAGCGGCGCAAAAAGAGTCCGTCGACGCGATTCTGGAAATGGCCGAGCACAAGAAATTCGGCGCCGCCAGAAAACTGATTGTGGCCGGATGCCTGGTGGAACGATTTCGCGCGCAGATTCTGGAGCAGGTACCGGAGGTGGACGCAATCGTGGGCACCGGCGAAGTGGAGCGAATTCTTGAAGCCGTCGAAGGCGATTTGCGTATGCTGCCCGCGGAAGCGCCGGCATTTCTGTATCACGATTTGACGCCGCGCGTGGTGACCACGCCGCGCCACGCCGCGTACATCAAAATTGCCGAAGGCTGCGATCATCCGTGCACGTTCTGCATCATCCCGCAGCTGCGCGGCAAATTCCGCAGCCGGCGCTTTGAATCGGTGGTGCGCGAAGCGGAAAACCTCACAGCGGCAGGTGCGCGAGAGATTACGCTGATCGGTCAGGACACGACTTCCTATGGCGAAGACCTTGGATTGCGCGACGGCCTGGCGCAACTGCTAGCGCGATTGTCGCAGGTGGAAGATTTGCTGTGGGTGCGCTTTCTGTACGCGTATCCCAATCGCGTGACGCAAAAATTGCTGGATACACTGGCTTCGCATCCACGCATCGCGAGATACATGGACATGCCGCTGCAGCACGCCAGCCGCAATGTGTTGGCGCGTATGAAGCGCGGATCGCACGGCGAGGCGTTTTTAAAATTGCTTGAGCGCGTGCGCACGACGATTCCCGGTGTGTCACTGCGCACTTCTTTTATCGTGGGCTTCCCGGGCGAGACGGAAAGCGACTTTGCGGAGTTGTGCGATTTTGTGCGCGCCGCGAATCTCGACTGGATGGGAGTGTTTGAATACTCGGATGTCGATAATGCCGCGAGTTACCCGCTGGACGCCAAGGTAGATGCGGAGATCATTACCGACCGCCGCAACCGGCTGATGGCCATACAAAAAAAGATTTCGCGCGAAAATTTGCGAGCCAAATATCTGCGCGCTTCGTCGCCGATGTTTCAGGGGCGGACGGCCGTTGCCTTGATTGAGGGACTTTCAAAGGACAATCCTCTCGTCTGGGAGGCGCGGCTGGAAGGAATGGCTCCGGATATCGATGGCAAACTTTACTTGACGGACATTGAGGTAGATGGAGTGGTGGCGGAGACCGGCGATGTTGCTTGCGTCGAGATCACCAAGACGGACGATTACGACTTGATTGGCCGGGTGGTAGAGATTCTTCCACGGCCAACCCAAAGGGTCGTTTCAGCAGGCGCTGAGTCCGCTGCCGCAGTCCACCCGGCAGCGCGGTTGACGCGCATTTCTACCGGCGCTGCGTTGAGGGTATTGGGGTAGAATTTTTCTTACATCAGGGCCAGGCAGGTAGCGATGAAACACAAATGTCCGATATGCAAAACAGCTACGGATTCCGCGGTGCACAGTGATTTTCCATTTTGCAGCGAGAAATGCCGCGAACGCGATTTAGGAAACTGGGCGACAGAAAAGTACGTGGTGTCTGAGGCCATCTTCAATGAAGACGACAGCGAAGAAGGCGACCGCAAAACGATTATTCTGGATCTAGATTTGCCCGAGAACGATGAAGCCGGACACTGAAGCCGCGGCAGTAATTCCCTCCTCGCAAAAAAAACCTCACCTTTCATTTCTGCTGGCGACGTGGTTTGGGCTCGGCTATTTGCCCAAGGCTCCTGGAACGTGGGGCTCTGCGGGAGGTGCGCTGCTTGCGATTGCGATGCAGTGGCTTTTTTTCACTAAAGCCGCGGCAAGCTTGCGGATGGAACGTACCGTTAATTTCTGGACTATTTCGCAATTGCCAGGTTACGGCGCGTTGATTGTTGCAGCGCTGATCGCGGTCGCGGGAGTCATCGCAGCGGATCGCGCCGCGCGCTACGCAAAAATAAAGGACCCGCAGTGGGTGGTGATCGACGAAGTTTCCGGCCAGCTGATTACCTATTATTTATTTTTTTGGGTGTTGCCGCTCAACTGGAAAAGCTGGCTGCTGGGCTTTATACTTTTTCGGTTATTCGATATCTGGAAGCCGTTTCCCGCGCGGCAATTCGAACGCCTCCCCGGCGGTTGGGGAATTATGGCTGACGATTGGATGGCGGGGATCTACGCTGCCATTGTTTTGCAGGTCGCGTTACACTTCAAAGTGATATGAAAGTCGGCTTCGGCAGCGCGGAAAAAAAGGGCAGTCCGCATATCGATAGAGTCACGCCCGGCGCGGCCATTCCCGGCGGTGATGTGACCATTCGCGGAAGCGGTTTTGTTTCCCGGGCGCAACCGCGGCCGGTGGTGCGCTTCGGCGAAGCCGAGGCTACTCTCCCTCTTGCAAGCGGAAGCCGTTTAATCGCACGGGTGCCCGAAGGCGCGACGGGCGGAATGGTTCGCGTGGCCAGCGCGGAGCACGAAAGCCAGCCGCATCCCGTGACCATCGGCCTGCAAATCGCGGACAATCTTCATCCCGTAAGCAATCCTGCGGTTGACGCCGACGGAAACATTTATGTGACCTTCAGCGGGCCGCGCGGCCAACGCGTGCCGGTTTCGTTATATAAGGTCACCGCGAATTACAGCATCAAGCCCTTCGTCACGTCGCTGATCAATCCAACAGGACTAGCCGTGGACCGCGCGGGAAATTTATTTGTGTCCTGCCGCCACGATGGCACCGTGCATCGCGTCACTCCCGACGGCCGCAGCGAAGAATGGGTCGAGGGCATGGGCGTCGCGACGGGAATCGCGTTCGACCGTGAAGAAAATCTGTATGTAGGCGATCGCAGCGGCACAATTTTTAAGATCAGCCCTAGCCGGGAAATTTTTGTGTTCGCCACGCTGGAGCCATCATTCGCCGCATATCACCTGGCGTTTCATCCGAGCGGCGATTTGTACATTACCGGCCCGACCACTTCCAGCTTCGATCGCGTATACCGCATCACCCAAGGCGGCGAAGTGAAGATTTTCTACCGCGGGCTCGGGCGGCCGCAAGGATTGGCTTTCGACCGCGACAGTAATCTTTATGTTGCCGCTTGCCACGCGGGACAGCGCGGGATCGTGCGCATCACTCCCGACGGCCAAGCCGAAATGGCGCTCAGCGGATCCGGAATCGTCGGCCTGGCCCTGCAACCGTCCGGGCGCGCCATCGTGGCCACCGTTAACGCGCTCTTCACGCTCGACTGGGAAGTGCGCGGGCTGCCGTTAAACGGATAAGTAAAAAAAGATGAAAGCTGAAATTATTGCGGTCGGTTCTGAGCTGCTTACTCCGGACCGCATGGATACGAATTCGCTTTTTCTTACCGAGGAGCTGAACAAACTCGGCATTGAAGTGGTGCGCAAAACTATCGTGGGAGATAACCGCGAAGATTTGACCGGTGCGTTCAAAGGGGCACTGGAGCGCGTGCAGCTGGTGATATCGTGCGGCGGACTTGGGCCGACGGAAGACGATCTAACTCGGGAAACTGTTGCGGATTTGCTGGGCCGTAAACTCCACCGCGACGAGCGAATCGTAAATGCCATCGCCGCGCGCTTTCGCAGTTTTGGACGCACCATGCCGCAAATTAATGTACGGCAGGCCATGGTGCCGGAAGGCGCGGAAGCGCTGGATAATCCGCGTGGAACCGCGCCGGGATTGTGGATCGAAAACGGCGACCGCATGATCGCGCTGCTTCCGGGTCCGCCACGCGAGATGCGCGGAATTTTTGCGGAAGCCATTGCGCCACGATTGTCGCGCCGCGTTTCGGGAGTGCGGCTGTTTCACCGCGAAGTGCGCACCACGGGACTGGGCGAGTCGCACGTGGAGCAGCTGATAGCGCCGATTTATAAGCGCTACAGCAACGTGAATACCACCGTGCTCGCGTCGCCGGGCGAAATTCAGGTGCATCTGCGCTTGTGGAGCGATGACGCGGCGCAAGCCAACAAAACGCTGGATGAAATCGTACAAAGCTTCGACATCGCCCTGACCGATCGCATTTTTTCACGCGGAGGCCAGGGTCTGCACGAAGTGGTCGCGCGTGAACTGGCGCTGAATAATGCGACCATCGCTTCGGCGGAGAGCTGCACCGGCGGGCTTCTGGCGCAACGACTGACGAGTCTTTCCGGCAGCTCCAGCTATTTTCTCGGCGGCGTAGTGTGTTACAGCAACGAACTCAAGACCGCATGGGCGGACGTGCCGCCGGAATTGATTCAAGCGAAGGGCGCGGTGAGCGCCGAAGTGGCGATTGCGCTGGCGGACGGTATTCGACGGCGTGTGGGAAGCGCGCTGGGAGTGGGCATCACCGGAATTGCGGGACCGGGCGGCGGCAGCGAAGAAAAACCTGTCGGCACCGTGCACATTGCGCTGGCGCACCACGGCGGAGTCAAGGAGCGTGGAGCGACATTGCCCGGTGATCGCGAATCGATTCGCTGGCAGGCTTCGCAGATGGCGCTGGACATGGTGCGGCTGCATTTTCTGTATAACGGCGGAGAAACGGCGGCACGGCGTGGTAAGCGGGCCTGAAACGGCGGGCCGCATTCGATTATTTGTCGCGCTGGAAATTTCGGACGCGGTGCGACAGAGACTCGCGGTGATTGAAAGAGAATTTCGCCACACCTCCGCACGATGGCGATGGGTGCGGCCGGAGAATTTTCACATTACGCTTAATTTTATTGGCGCCGTTTCCATGGAAAAGGTCGAAGCAATAATTGCAGCCCTGCGCAGTGTGCGCACGGATAGTTCTGTGGAAATACACTTACGAGGACTGGGGTTTGTGGGCGGCGGCAAAGGCGGGGGAGTTTTTTGGGCTGCAGCTGCGCCTTGCGCATCTTTAGAAGCGCTGGCGCGCCAGGTGGATCAGTGCCTGGGATCTCTGGGTATAGCCAGAGAAACGCGCACGTTCTCGCCGCACGTTACCCTTGCGCGCTTCAAAGATCCAGGCGTATTGCCGGAACTTCGCGCCATGATCGACAAGAAAGTTGTTAATAATGAAGCCCGCGATTTCGGTTTAATGCGCACGGATGAATTTCAACTTATCGAAAGTAAGACCGATCCAGCGGGCGCGATTTACTCCAAAATAGAATCGTTTCGATTCGCGATGGCTGCACAAACCTAGGCTGCTATGTTCGGAATCCCCATCACATTGCTGGGCGTGGCGACGACAGCCTATCTTTTGGGCTCCATTCCTTGGGGCTTGCTGATGGCCAGGGTATTTGGGCGTGTCGACGTTCGAACCTCGGGCAGCGGAAATATTGGCGCCACGAATGTCGCGCGTGTTGCCGGACCGGTTGCGGGTGTTGTCACTTTGCTGCTGGACACCGCCAAAGGTGCGGCGGCGGTGTGGCTGGCGTCGCGGTTTTCAAATGACAGCGCGGTGTGGATGACCATTGCGATGCTCGGCGTGCTGCTGGGCCACTGCTTCCCGATCTGGCTGAATTTCAAAGGCGGCAAAGGAGTGGCCACGGCGCTGGGAGCTTTCCTCGCGCTCTGCCCAATAGCGGCATTGTCGGCGCTCGCGTTATTCCTGGCGGTATCTGCGTACTGGCGATATGTTTCGCTGGGCTCCATCGCGGCCGCGGCGGCCATGCCTTTGCTGATTTATTTTTTGTGGGCGCCGCACCACGCTCCCCCGACAATCATCATTTTCGGAACCATGACCGCGGCGTTGCTGATCATTTATAAGCACGACGCCAACATTCAACGGCTTATCGAAGGCGCGGAGCCGAAGTTTTATTTAGGCAAGAGTGAAAAGGGCGAATGAAGATCGCCATCCTTGGCGGGGGAAGCTGGGGGACAGCACTGGCGATAGTGCTGTCGCGCAGCCGTAAACCGCACGAGATTTCTTTGTGGGTGCGAGATGCTACGCTCGCGGAATCGATTCGCGACTCTCGCGAAAATAAATTGTATCTGCCGGGATGCCGCCTGCCTGCTGCCGTAGAAATCACTAACAGTCTGCAACAAGCCGTTTCAGATGCCGGCATCATCGTCGGCGCGATGCCTTCCGCGTATGCCAGAGACGTGTATACGCAAGCCTTGCCTTTTTTGAATGCCGCTATTCGCGGGCAAGAGGCGCCCCGCGGTAAAAGCAGCGTGGTTTTCGTCAGCGCGACAAAAGGTCTGGAGCCAGCTATACATCTGCGCATCAGCGAAGTAATCATTCACATTTTTTCCGCGAAATTTTCACCGGCAATCGCGGTCCTGTCCGGACCGTCGTTCGCCCTGGAAGCGGCGCGCGGCGACCCAACGGCTGTGGTGGTGGCGTCCCAGTCCTCCGTGATGTCTTCTAAACAGCATGATCGGCACGATGAAATGCTCGCCGATTTTATTCAGGCGGAATTTGCGGGCCCATCATTCCGCCTCTACACCAACGACGATGTGGTGGGCGTAGAGCTTGCAGGCGCGATGAAAAATGTCGTGGCGATCGCGGCGGGTGCCTGCCAGGGACTGGGCCTCGGCACAAATGCTATCGCCGCGCTGATCACGCGTGGCCTGGCAGAAATGTCGCGGCTGGCGCTGGCCCTTGGCGGTCGCGCAGAGACTCTTAGCGGGCTTGCCGGCCTCGGCGACTTGGTGCTCACCTGCACCGGCGCGCTCAGCCGCAACCGGCAACTGGGCATCGAATTGGGCAAAGGCCGGCCGCTCGAGGAAATCCTGGCCAGTACGCGCATGGTGGCGGAGGGCGTGGGAACGGCGGGGGCGCTAATGGCTTTGGCCCAGGATCACGCCATCGAATTGCCCATCACCGAGCAGGTGAACGCCATTCTGCACCACGGAAAATCTCCCCGAGAGGCCATGGGCGAGATCATGGAGCGGCCGCAAAAGCGGGAATAGCGGCGTTTTGTGACGTTTTCCCAACATATTCGATGTTTCTGTCGTAGTACCTTGGTTCCAGTTGCACTTGCGCCACGCATTTAAACGCCAATTCCCTTCTGCGTGCGGCGTTCTTCTAAAATAGACATTCGACATGCCGATCAACTTCCAAACCGTCTGGGAACGTGTGCGCACAGGGCGCGTGCGAATCCTTTGGCTGGTGCTGGGCGCCATGCTGCTGGTCAGCGCGCTGCCGATCGGGCTTTATCACCGGCAAGTATTGCAATTAAGCCAGGGCAAATTGGCGGACACGGAGAGAGTGCAGCAGACCGACCTGACTCGGTCGCTATCGCAGGAAATTCAGTTTTTCGAATCCAACCTGACGCAGCAGTTGCTGAGCGAGCGGCAAATTCTTGCGCTGACCGGACTGATCGACAACGTGGAAGATCCTGCGTCGGAGCCCAAAGTCACGCGGCTGCTGGAAAACTTTGTGGACAGCAACCGCACCACGTTCGTGTATCTGACGGCGGTGGGCAAATCTGGCAAAGGCACCAGCGCATCGCAGGGAAATTTTCACGCCGAGCAGGATCCCTTCGTGGCCAAGGCGCTGCAGCGCGCGTTCGTGACATGTATGCAATCGCAGCAGCTCAACGTAGTGAAATTCCGCAGCGACCCACTGGCGCTGGCTCCCGATAATCGCCCGGCGTTCGTGATTGCGGTGCCGCTGAAGGATTCACAGGATCATTTCACCGGAATGCTGGCCGCGGTGGTTTCGCTCGATACCATTCTCCACCGTCTGCAGGAAGCCAGCGTGCGCGGCCGCACCGTGTTTGTGGTCGATCATTACGGGCACATCGTCGCGCACCCCGTTACCAAGAATTTCGTCCCGGGCGCGGATGCCAGCGGCAATTCGCTGGTCACGCAGGTGATGGCGTTGCCACAGGAACTGCGCAACACCGAAACCGTGCGCTTCAGTGAAAAAGAAAAAAACCACACCGTGGAAATGATTGGAACGTACAGCACGTTTCCCGAGGTGAACTGGGCGGTGATTGCTAAGCGCAGCCTGGATGAAGCGCGCGCGGATGCGGGCGTGGGCGAACTAAATCGTCAGGCGCTGGCGTTCGTAAGCTTTGTAGTATTGGCCGCCGTCCTGCTTGGTTATTTCTTTGCCGTGGGAATCAGCGGACCAATTCGCGGGCTCGCCGATTCCACGCGAGCTATCAGCCGCGGCGAATTTCACCAGCGTTCGCCAGTGCGCGGTGCGTCAGAAATCAGCGAGTTGGCCGAAAACTTCAACAAAATGGCGGGCGATATCGAAGAGTACATCGAGCGCCTGAAGGAAGCCGCGGAAGAAAACCGCGAGCTGTTTATCGGCTCCATACGCATGCTGGCCGCGGCGATCGACGAAAAGGATCCGTATACGCGTGGTCATTCGGGGCGCGTGGCGAAGTATTCCATGCTCGTCGGGCAGGAATTGGGTTTGCCGGCGGACGTACTGGACACGCTGCGCATCTCCGCGCTGCTGCATGATGTGGGAAAGATCGGCGTGGAGGACCGTGTGCTTAAGAAGCCCGGCGCGCTGACTGCGGAAGAATTTGATTTGATGAAGCAGCACACAATTAAGGGCGCGAATATCATGCGGCCCGTTTCGCAATTGAAAGAAATGCTGCCGGGAATTGAACTGCACCACGAGCATATGGATGGGCGTGGCTATCCTTACGGGTTACTGGGTCCGCAGATTCCCTTAATGGCACGTATTATTTCTGTGGCGGATACGCTGGATGCCATGACTACGAACCGGCCATATCAGTCGGCGATGGATATTGATTACGCGCTGGACAAGATTAAAGCCTTGCGCGACACGAAATTCGATGCGGATGTGGTGACGGCTCTGGAATCGGCGATCAGCGCCGGGAACTTGCGGTTGAGCGCGGTCGAAGTGCAGGTCTGATTTTTTCCACAAAGAAACTTAGGTTGAGACTGGAATGGCGCTGGTGTGCCCGCCTGTTTGGCCAGGAAGCGGCGCGTGACGCGCTTCTGCTACAATTTCTGGACGCGCCATAAACGGCGTGTACCACCAGATGATTTCACTTTTCGGGCCACCAGAACCGACACTTCTCGACAAGCTCAAGACGTCCGTAAGCAAGACGAAGAGCGCACTGTCCGAAACCGTCGACACCATTTTTCAGGGCCAGCGCAAGATCGACCCTGCGCTGCTGAAGGAACTGGAGACGGCGTTGCTCTCTGCCGACCTGGGAGTCACCCCGACGCGCGAAATTCTGGAAGCGGTGCGCGAAAAGCTGGATCGTAATGCGCTTGCAGATGGTTCTGAGTTAAAGCGCGAAATCAAATCGCACATCGTGCGAATTTTAAAAGATTCGGCACGCCCCGACCCGGCGTTGCGGCCTGCCCTTTCCACGAATGGCAGCGGGCCCAGAGTGATCTTTGTTGTCGGCGTAAATGGCGCGGGGAAAACTACCAGCATCGGCAAACTGGCGAACCGGCTGAAGCAAGAGGGACTGAGCGTGGTGCTGTGCGCGGCGGACACGTTTCGCGCCGCCGCCATCGAACAACTGGAAATCTGGGCGCACCGCAACGGCATTGAAGTCATCAAACAAAAATTCGGTTCCGACCCAGCAGCCGTGGTTTATGACGCGGTGGCTGCTGCCAAAGCGCGCGGGGCGGACGCGGTGATTGTCGATACCGCAGGGCGGCTGCACACCAAATCGAATTTAATGGCGGAGCTGGAAAAAATGAAGCGCACTGCGGCGAAAGTGATTCCCGGCGCGCCACATGACGTGCTGCTAGTGCTGGACGCAACCACCGGGCAGAACGGGCTTGCCCAGGCGCGGCAATTCACTACCACCGTCGGCGTGACCGGAATTATTCTTACCAAGCTTGACGGCACGGCGAAAGGCGGAATCGTGGTGGCGATCGCGCGTGAACTCGGCCTGCCGATTCGATTTGTGGGCACCGGCGAGCAGATCAACGACATGGTGCCGTTCGACGCGCAAACTTACGCCGATTCCCTCTTCAATTAATCGTGGACGCAAATTCCATCCACTATATGCAACACGCGCTGAGCCTGGCGCGCAAAGCGACGGGACTCGCGAGCCCGAATCCGCTGGTCGGATGCGTGCTGGTGCGTGAAGGCGAAATTGTTGGCGAAGGTTTTCATCAGTACGATTGGCGCGACCACGCCGAAGTGGTGGCCATCAAATCAGCGGGAGATAAAGCACGGGGCGCGACTCTGTATGTAACGCTCGAACCATGCCATCACACCGGCCGCACCGGTCCTTGCACCGAAGCCATCATCAACGCAGGGATACAACGCGTTGTAGCCACGATCGAAGATCCGAATCCCGCGGTTGTAGGAACCGGCTTCAAACGGTTGCGCGCGGCGGGCGTGGAAGTGTTTACAGGGGTATTGGAAGAAGAAGGTAGGCTGCTGAACGAAGCGTTCTCCAAATGGATTCGCAAGAAAACGCCCTTCGTCACGCTGAAATCAGCGATGACACTGGATGGGCAACTCGCTCTGCCGCAGTCGGGCAAGCGAAGCAAATCTCCATCCTCCAAAGGTTCCACCTCCTCCACCTGGATCACCTCGGAAGAGTCGCGAGCGGAAGTGCATCGCATGCGGCACGCGTCGGATGCGCTGCTAACGGGAATCGGCACGGTGCTGGCTGACAATCCGTTTCTAACCGACCGCAGCGGACTTCCGCGCAGACGAAGATTGTTGCGCGTGATCCTGGATTCGAAACTGCGCCTATCCCCGCAAGCGCGAATCGTCAAAACTGCTGATGACGATCTTCTGGTGTTTACAGGTGTAAGACTGAATTCTCCCAAAGCGAAAAAACTGCAAGCTGCCGGGGTAGAACTCCTGCAGGCAAAAACACTGCGGAGCCACATCGATTTAAAAGGCGTACTGAAAGAGCTTGGGAAGCGCGAGATACTGAGCGTCCTGCTGGAAGCAGGAAGTGCGTTAAACGGCGCGGCGCTGGAAGCGGACATCGTCGACAAACTTTTTATTTTTTACGCACCAAGGATTGCCGGTGAAACGCGCGTGCCTTTTGCCTTGGCGTCAAAGTTGCAACATGTTGCGCTAAAAAATATAAGGATTCAGCAGTTCGGTCCGGATTTTGCTTTCGAGGGCATGTTGCATGTTCACCGGAATCATTGAGCACATCGGAGTTGTCGAGTCTCTGTCGGCCGCTGGCAATGGTGGGCGAGTTTTTATCCATGCGCCGGGCCTGGCAGGCACACTCGCGGTGTCCAAAAGCATCGCGGTAAACGGCTGCTGCCTCACGATCACCAGCGTCGACGGCGAGCGATTTTCCGCCGATCTGTCCGCGGAGACGATGAACAAAACATCTTTTGGCGCACGCGGCGGTGAGCTAAAAAGCGGTGCACGCATCAACCTGGAACAACCGCTGAAAGCGGGAGAGGAATTCGGTGGTCACTTTGTGCTGGGCCATGTGGACGGCATCGGGCGCATCACACATCTAACTGCCGACGACGCCAGTGAAAGCAGTTGGACTCTTGGCGTGAAAGTGACGGCAGATTTTGCGCGCTACATTGTGCCCCAAGGTTCGATTACCGTGGATGGCGTAAGTCTTACAGTGGCGAAATGGAGTGACGGCGTGGTTGAGATCGCGGTGATCCCCTTCACGTACGAAAATACCAACTTGCGCGATCGCAAGCCTGGCGACGCTGTGAATTTGGAAGCGGACGTACTCGGAAAATATATTGAGAGTTATCTGGAAGCCCGCGAAAAGAACCACGCCAGTCCACGATTGACGATCGATCGATTGGTGGAAGACGGATTTTAGAGATTAGCCTACGAAAACGTCGTACAAAGAGATCAGGCCGTTCGCGTTTTTTGCCGCCGCCCGCGAAAATACAAAATTAGTCCAAGCGCGATCGACGCGCCGGTCCCACCGATCAACTTCAATTCAAAACCAAGCTTGTCCGAGGAATCCCCCGGCGGAATCAGCGAAAGCACAATCCCCGCCAGCACCACGAAAAATCCCAGCCCGCTGGCAATCCAGACTCCCACCTTGCCGCCCGGAATCAACACCGCTTGCGGGTTTTCGAGTCGATCTTTCCTCCCGGCGAGTTTTATCGCCGCAGCATACATATAAAGGAACGGAATAAAATACAGAATGATCGCGGCGTCGACCAGGAATTGATACGCGCCGCGCATAGTTTCGTTGACTTGGCTGAGAAGCAGCACGAGCCCAGATACGCTGGCCTGCACGATGATCGAAATATACGGAGTCTTCCACCGGGGATGAATTCGCCCAAACGCCGCGGGAAGATAGCGATCGATCCCCACGACGAACGGCACGCGTGCAATCCCGGCAACGGTGCTGCCTACCCCCCCGGCGTTTCCTACCGATACGAACAGAGCCGCGAGCACGCCGACGAATCCAATGCGCAAAGCGTTCGACCCAGTCGTGATGGCCTGAAACACGCCGCTGGTGGTGGAAACTTGCTCTGCCGGAATCAGCGAGAGCACCGCGAACGTGCCCACGATATAAATCGCGGCGATCAGTACGCCTGCGCTCAGCACCGCACGCGGCAGAGTTTTTCGTGGATCTTTAATCTCGTCGCTCATCGCGGATACCAGCTCAAGCCCGGTAAACGCAAACGCAATCTGGGACCAGAAATTTACGGTATCGAGGCTCCATTTCGGAAGCATGTTGGGCCAGGTGAAATGCGTAACCGATCCATGCCGCAAAAACAAAATCCCGGCGATGCCCACAAGGATGAGCAGAGGAATGTACGTGGAGACGCCGCCCGCATTTTGCAGCCACTTTCCAATATTGAGCCCGACGATGTTCATAACCACCGCGATCGCCAAAAGCAGGAAAGAACCGGCGAGCAAAAAGGTTCTGTTCTGCGCCAGCGCTGCGCCACCGGTTCCCGCCACATACCCGCTCATCGCCGTGCTAGCCAGTAAAAGTCCCGGAAAATAAAAAACCGTGTAAATCCAGTAAGTCCATCCGGCAACGAAGCCGTGAAAATCGCCGAAGGCTTCTTTCGACCACACGTACAAGCCGCCTTCATTAGGAAATCGTGACGACAGTTCGTTGATAACCAGTGCTGTTGGCGCAAAAAAGAATAGCGCGGCCACCACCCACAAACTGATGGAGGAGGTTCCGTTGTGCGCCGCGGCGGCGACCCATCGGGGACCGAGGACCGTGGCGATGTTGAACAGCAGCACATCCCAAAATCCCATTTCTTTGCGAAGTTGCTTGATCGGATTGGCTGCGGTGTTGGCGCTCTCGGTCACAGGGTGATGTCCATCGCGGGGATCAACTGGTCCTGTGCCAGGAAATTACGGAGGAAAGGATCGGTTGAGCTTTCAAATTTTTTCCATGGGCCGAAAAACGAAACTTTGCCGTCCTGCAAAAAAACTACGGAGTCGGCAAGTTTTTTCGCCAGGTGCGTGTCATGGGTGACCACGATAGAAGTTTTGTGAAACGATTCCTTCAAGCGCAGGATCAGGTCGCCCATGTGCGCTGCCATGATGGGATCGACCATCGTGGTGGGCTCGTCATAGAGAATAGCTTCGGGATTTTGCGCCAGAGACCGAGCAATAGCCACGGCACGCCGGGCGCCGGTGGACAGCTCGCCCGGAAGTTTGTCCAGCGCGTCATCGACCTCCAGCGTCTTGGCCAGCCGCGCAACGTATTCATCAATATCGTCGTCGGTGAGGCCATCCTGCCCCTCCAGCGGGAAAGCAATATTTTCGCCGACCGTAAGAGAATCGAACAGCGCGCCCGACTGAAACACCATACTGACTTTGCGACGAACGGCCTGGAATTCGGCTTCTGTCCAATCCGTGACGTCTTGCCCATCTATAGAGATGGAGCCGGAATCGGGTTTCAGAAAACCGAGGATATGTTTCAGCGAAACGGATTTGCCGACACCGCTGCGCCCCATGATCACGCAGGTTTCTCCGCGTTTCACCGCAAAGCTGACGTGATCGAGAATCAGGCGCGTGTCGAAGGCTTTGCACACATCGCGAAACTCGAAATAATTAATGGAGTCGCTGTCGCTGACGGTATTGACGGTCTGCAGTTCGGGGGCAATATCGAGCGGTTCCAGCGGTTCCGGTTCAGCACTCGACTGGGGACCTGGGCCTGCTTCAAGTTCAAAATTCACTCACGCTGCTCCGTTTCCCAAATCCGTTGTGCTTCCGCAAAGTCCGCAGCGGTATTCATATTCCAGAATAATCGTCCTGCGCTATCAAATCGTTTCCAGGCCGACTCGTCAAGCACTTCCGTGGGGAGTTGTTGCAAAGCCGCGGTGACCTTGCGCACGCCGCTGTCGAACACACTTAGTAGGGACGCCGCTGCCTCGGTGCGGTAGCACGCGCACAATGGCTCGGATCCGTGCGCCGAATGCGGGAGGATAACCTGTGCGGAGCTGGTGCGCGTTCTCGTTACGAGAAATTCCAGCCATTCGCGCGTCAGGAAAGGCAGGTCGCAGCTGAGTATCAAGTTCCATTCGCAATGACCGCCGGAATTAGAGGTGTGCTGCAACGCCGTGATGATGCCGCCCAGCGGGCCTTCTCCCGGCCAGCGATCATCGATGAGCTCGATTCCCAAGTCCGTGTACTTTCCACGAGCGGCAACAACCGTAACGCTGTCAGTGCAACTCCCGAGTAACTGCGTAATGTGCAAGAGAAGTGAAGTCGAACCGAATTGAACGAGGGCTTTATCGCGGCCAAACCGGGCGCTTGCTCCTCCGGCCAATACGTATCCGGCAACGCCAGTGTTTTCGATAGAGTTCATTGTCACCGTTCACTTCCGCTGCGATTGCGAGTATCGACTAACACACGTGGTAAGTGCTACCGGACGATTTCCCGCGTGCATCATCGAAACCATACGATCCAATACACTAATAGATTGTTGAAACTAGGTGCAAAACAAATGGCTAAATTAGCTCGGAGCAGCACGAATTGATAACATCTCTATTTTCATATGTTTACGCAGAACAATATCTTAGCGCGACGCACTCAAATTTACCCGCGAAATTCTTTGACTTGCAGAACTGTTCTGCTATATTAGCAGTCGACCGGGAGGAGTGCTAATCCCCTGAACTTCCCGGGCAAACCGTTACATCTACCTAAATGGAGGTTCTTTCAAGATGGCAGTGAATCTTACCCCGCTGCACGACCGCGTTGTCGTGAGGCGCATTGAAGAAAAAGAAAGCTTGAAGGGTGGCATCATCATCCCGGACTCCGCCAAAGAGAAACAGCAAGAGGGCGAAGTCATTGCCGTAGGTCCAGGCAAGCGGGAAAAAGGTGAACTTCATGCATTGGACGTTAAAGTTGGCGACCGCGTGCTGTTTGGCAAGTACGGCGGAACAGAAATCAAGATCGATGACGAAGACCTGCTGATCCTGCGCGAGGAAGAAATTCTCGCAAAACTGGGCGGCCAGGCTAAGGCAGCAAGGAAGTAACTCCGGCCAACTGTTTGACCGGGATTTGTTCGGAATGGGCAGTTGTCGGATAGTTTCAGCTTAGAAAAGAACTCAAGTCTATCAGGAGGATTTACCAGTATGGCGAAGCAGATAGTTACAGGTGAGGCGTCCCGCCAGGCGATTTTGCGCGGCGTGAACGCTCTTGCCGACGCAGTGAAGATTACCCTCGGCCCCAAGGGCCGCAACGCGGTAATCGAAAAGAAGTTCGGCGCGCCGATCATCACCAAGGACGGCGTCACGGTAGCCAAGGAAATCGAGCTGAGAGATCCGCTCGAGAACATGGGCGCGCAGATGGTTCGTGAAGTGGCTTCCAAGACCAGCGACGTGGCTGGCGACGGCACCACCACCGCGACCGTGCTCGCACAGGCCATCTTCCGCGAAGGCGTGAAGACCGTGGCCGCAGGCTCCAGCCCGACAGCTCTCAAGCGCGGTATTGAACGCGCCGTGGAAGTTGCCGTGGAAGAGATCAAGCGGCTGCACAAAGACGTCAAGGGCGACATGATTGCCCAGGTTGGCACCATTTCCGCCAACAATGACAAGCAGATCGGCGGCATCATCGCCGAAGCCATGAAGAAGGTCGGCAAAGACGGCGTCATCACCGTGGAAGAATCCAAGACCATGGAAACAACGTTGGAAGTGGTCGAAGGTATGCAGTTTGACCGCGGCTACCTCTCCCCCTACTTCATTACCGATCCGGAGCGCATGGAATCGATCCTCGAAGACTGCCGCATCCTGATCCACGAAAAGAAAATCAGCTCGATGAAGGATCTTCTCCCGCTGTTGGAGCAGACCGCCAAGATGGGCAAGCCTCTCTTGATCATCGCCGAAGACGTGGAAGGCGAAGCGCTGGCCACGTTGGTGGTGAACAAGCTGCGTGGCACCTTGCAGTGCGCCGCCGTCAAGGCTCCTGGCTTTGGCGATCGCCGCAAGGCCATGCTCGAGGACATCGCTACGCTCACGGGCGGAAAAGCGATTACCGAGGACCTGGGTCTTAAGCTGGAAAACGTTAAGCTTGAAGATCTCGGCCGCGCGAAGAAAATCACCATCGACAAGGACAACACCACCATCGTGGAAGGCTATGGCAAGTCCGGCGACATCGAAGGACGCGTCAAGCAGATCCGCTCGCAGGTGGAGAACACGACCTCCGACTACGACAAGGAAAAGCTGCAGGAACGCCTTGCCAAGCTGGTCGGCGGAGTAGCGGTTATCAAGGTGGGCGCGGCAACCGAAACCGAGCTGAAGGAAAAGAAAGCTCGCGTTGAGGATGCCATGCATGCGACCCGCGCAGCCGTCGAGGAAGGCATTGTTCCCGGCGGAGGCACGGCGCTGCTGCGCTGCATCTCGGCCATCGATAAGCTGAAGCTCCATGATGACGAAGCGGTTGGCGTCGGCATCGTGAAGCGCGCTCTCGAAGAACCAGCCCGCCAGATCGCGCATAACGCCGGAGCTGAAGGCGCTGTGGTGATCGGCAAGGTCCGCGAGTCCAAGGAAGAGAACTACGGCTTCAACGCGGAAACCGGCGAGTACGGCGACATGGTCAAGATGGGTGTAATCGACCCAGCCAAAGTCACCCGTCTCGCGTTGCAGAACGCGGCCTCCATTGCCGGCCTGATGCTCACGACGGAAGCCCTCGTCGCGGAGATCAAGGACGACGAGAAGAAGTCGGCTGCAGCCGGCGGCGGCCAAGGCGGCCCCGGCGGTATGGGCGGCATGTACTAAAAGAACGTCTACAACCGATGTGCGGGAGAGGCGCTCCGGGAAACCGGGGCGCCTTTTCTTTATTTAGCGCGAAGAATTGTCGCTGCAAGAAATAGCGGCGTGGTGGTGGCTGTCGGTCTTAATTCAGGGAAGACCACCTTTACGGGGTCAGTTGCTACTTGATTCTTGTCTCTTCCCTGCGTGGAACAACTTTTGGTGGAATTTTCTTCTTGGGCTTTTTGATTTCGCGTTTACCTGCATCTTTGTTTCCCATGCTGCCATAGTGCCACAGCCGCAAGAGGATGCAATAGGGTAAGAATCCAATCTCGCCGGTACACAAATTCGACACA
>JRHI01000888.1_pt1 | contig 29360 bp, 18 predicted proteins | sample 215371 | NCBI WGS metagenome assembly JRHI01 (sample SAMN02929681, study PRJNA255918) | sediment metagenome | biome: cave system; feature: Ice Cave; material: Sediment; isolation source: sediment from deep within a dark volcanic ice cave with no known source of... ...
AGCCAACTCCACTCAACTCCCGGATGGTCGGCAATCCGGAAGCTATCGTTCACTGCCACCTGGATGAATAGTTCGAGTTTGCGAACATCTGCCTTACATTTTTCGCGCCCAATTCAATCCGACGGGTAGCGTTAATCGGGCACAACCCGCGATGCCGCCAGAATTCTGGCCGTTTGACAGTGGGAATCCCTAGCAAATCCTTCGATAACCCATGGATACGGAAAAATAGCGCGTTGGCGTCGCTCTACCAGCCGCCGTTTTCAGAGGCGAACGCGAGGCACAAAAGCGAACTGCCAATGCTGAGAGGTGCTCTTTTCATTCATGAAGCGTACTACCTCCTTACCTTACGCCGCGTGTCCGAACGGGCGACCTCGCCACTGAACTGCTCAATTCTGGAATCGGCCTTCGCCCCCGCGGTCCCGCAGTCGTTGCGTAGCTCGTTGGGGTCGCCGGCCGGCCCCGAGCTCGTTGTGTTGTCGATGCAGGGGATGGCGCTCAGATATTCGTAGATGGCATCGAGATCATGGTCGGTCATGTGCGAAAACGTTGGCCATGGCATGATTTGCAGAAGATCACCTCTGACTGGATTGTCGGGTGAGGTGGGAATGCAAGTTGGCGTACCACCATTCATAATGTCTGTCAGCTGTGCTGCTGTACAGGTTGGATGGACGTGGTCGAAATCTGTGCCATGCCTCATGATCTCCTTAAACTCCTTAAGCGTGTGGCCGCCTTCCGGCCGCCCATTCTTGTCCGGTGTCAAGTTCCGGACAATCATGAATGGACCTGCGTACCCGTTAGGCCCAGTTGGAGTCCCAACTTGACCGAAGTTCGCGCCGCCACTCAGGTACACGGTCGGATCGACCACCTGCTTCTGCCCAAAGTAGGGATTTCTGCCTGCGGCGTAATTAAAGTTTGGAGGCCCGCCGCTGTTGTGGCAACCGTTGCAGTCGCCAGTAGCGTTTACCATGTAGCTGCCTAGTCCTACCAAGTTCCGGTTCTTATCATCCAAATTCAGAGGCACCGGAGCGATTTCGAATCCTATCTTGATTCTCGAGTCTTTCTCGTCATCATCATCGCGATCGCCCGCTCTTCCACGCGGGGAAATCATCAGCATTCCGGCAAGCGCAACACTGACGAGAGCCACAGTCGCTCCCAAAAAACGGATTCGTAGTCCTGGTGTCATGGGATTTTCCTTTCAGATTCCCTCCGTTTGAGATGCGGACCTGCCTGGGGGAGACACAGACTAATCTGGAGGGAATAACGCGACTTATTCTGCACCACGCCCCTAGCCGAGTCAAATGAAAGTACGGGTATGTTCTCAAATGGCGTGACAGAACCTCAGCGCAGCAGCCTCAGCGGTTGTACGCCTGGAATATCACGAACGGGTAGGCTTGCGAAACCCAACGGCTGAGCCAATGGAGGACTCATAAGGGTTCTATCTGCAGAAGGGTTGCATTCAGATTTCGGTTGGAACCATCGATCACTCCCGGATTGTCGGCAATCCGGAAGTTATGACCCGTCCGGTGCTAAGTTCCGAGTAGCCCGTGATCCGGGCGCAATCCCGAGAGGCGTCGGTAAAGCGACTGTGGCGGGTCACTTCGACGAGTACCCGATTTATCGTCCACGAGTACCTAAGTTGGCCAATTCGTTGTGCCCCTGGCAAGAGAAGGGTACGATGCACAAACCGAAGGTCTAAATCGGAAATTCGGGTTGGGGGTGTTCTTTGCGAATCCAAGTTCTGCGGATTTTGGCGTTAGTGATGGTGTGTGTGTCGGAAGCTCCCTGCCGGGCACAAGATAAGGTGACGATTCTCTATGATGCGTTCGGAGAATCGAAGGAGCTGACGAAGGATTGGGGCTTTTCCGCTTTAGTGGAGCACAACGGAAAGCGGATCTTGTTCGACACCGGGAACGATGCCGCGATTTTTGAACACAACGTGAAGGCGCTGGGCGTGGACCTGACAAAACTGGATTTTGTCGTGATCTCGCACCGGCACGCAGACCACACGACGGGGTTGCGATATGTGCTGAAGGTGAACCCGAGCGTTACCGTGTACGTACCCGCGGATGGGGCGAATGGATTTGGGGGAGCGCCGATTCCGAAAGCGTTTTTGCGGGCGGATGAGAGCCTGCCCGCGAAGATGAAGTATTTCGGAGGAACTGAGCCGGAACATTTCGCCTCGGGCAGACTGTATGACACGGGGAATTTTGTGTTGGTGAATCAAACGACGGAAGTTTCGCCGGGGATTTCCCTGGTGCGGACAGTTTCACAGAAGAAAGGGACGCTGGAGCTGCCGGAATTGACGCTGGTGATCAAAAGACCGAATGGATTGCTGCTGGTGGACGGGTGCTCGCACGCGGGGATTGAAGCGATTCTGGAATCGGCTAGTGCGGTGGATCCGAGGACGGAGATTGTGCTTGGGGGGTTGCACTTGGTGACGACGCCGGTGGAAGAGATTGATGTGCTGGTGGAGAATTTAAAGACGAAGTGGAAGGTGCAGAGGATTGCGCCGGGACATTGCACAGGTGAGCCGGCGTTTGCGCGATTGAAGAAAGCATATGGGGAGAACTATTTGTATACGGGGTTGGGGACGAAGGTGGAGCTCGAGTAAGAAAGGCGCACATCCGGGAATGGTCGGCAAACCGGAAGTTATGCTTCTCCTGTGCTAAGTTCCGATTTGTCCGTGAATCGGGCGCAATTCCATGAGGCTCCGTAAAGCGGCTGAGGCGGCGTCACTTCGACGAGTATTGTATTTCCTGAACGCATGCTCATCCGAGCAGGGCAACATCTGGTCAGAGACTCGGCGCGAAGGTCTCGATGCGAGCGAAGAACTGACGCTGTGGGCTGCTGTCGAATGTATCTGGAGAGTGAAACAGGCCTATCGGGCAGAACTCAAACTGAAAAGGGCTGCCAGAAACTCAGCAACGCGGGACAGATTCAAACAATTCCAAACCAGATCGCAGCCAGAGTACTGTGAGCTTGTCTTAGCTTAAAGCGCAAAACGCTTTAGAACGAGGAAGTCCCTAGGTTTAAATCTATCGCTCATTTCTATAGATTTAGCTGCCGTTCCAAGCGTATTTGCTTCCTCATCTGCTTTTTAAGTTCCCAAACAATGTGACATGCCTCAAGAAGTGCCCGTTCTTCACCTACGTCCCTGCCCTTTAACGCGACTTCACGCAAATATAGGCTATAGATGGCATGTCCCACCCGAATCAGCTTTTAACTCCCGCCTGTCAATGTCCCGGTGCGAGCTGACCCTAAGGTACGAAAATAGCCAAATCGGTTCGAAAGTACTCCCCTCCGGTTCCCTTTTGATAGCCCTTAATTACTCAATAATCTCCGCAAGATGTTTAGCTCGTAACCATCGTGTTTTCATAAACCTGTGCAAGTAAACTGTCACGGTAACATAGCATTTTCCGACGACACGCTCGTTTGACCTTTAGCTAAAAACACCCTAAGACTCGTGTGTTAGGTCCGCTGTTGAATAATTATTCTAAATAGCTGATTCCATACATACTTAAAGGACAATTTGGAGTGACAATACGCCACCAATCGACATGCCCGACCGAATCTTTTTTAGAATAGTAAAAATAAAAATAGGATTGAGGTAAGTGGTGGTAAGTCTAGGTGAATAATAGGGATAAAAAATCAATAGGCGAGCAAAAACAGGTCAATTAGACTCAAACCGTCAAAAAAGCACATTATCGTTCTAAAAATGACATTAATTGCCGTGAGAATAAGCAACAAAACATAACAATATGAACCAAAACGAACGCACATCAAATATGATTGAAAAGACCTCTTTGGACTTAGAGATAAAAACCCTTAGACAATCTCTAATATTATGGAAAAATTTCCACGCAATTGACACAAATCTAAACTGCACACTGCTGCACTCCTTTTACTTTGCCCAACAGCGTAAGTCGGTACCCCAGTGAAGAAAATCAGCTCAAATGCAACATTACGATTAATAACTCAAACCGATGCCGTTAGCAAACGAAGCTACTTGCAAGCCTAAAATCCGTGAACCACAGCTAGGGAGGGGTTAGGCGTTTAAGGCCTCTATAATAAAGATACCTGTAGAAGCCCTGAGGAAAATAGAAAAACGGGCGTCGTCAGAACCGATGAGCAAGGGTGGCCGGGACATCAAGAAATAGTTGGGCGATTCAGTGGTGGCTAAGGGCGTCTCTCGCCGACGTTGGGGCTTTCGATTAAAGCGGGAACGATCAAACGGAAACTGACAAAGGGTCGTGGCAGCCGAAGCTCACTGCGGCCGAATTCTGTGCATAGCTTAGGTGTAATATATATGCAGGCTACTACCGGTCGTTGGGACCATCACTGGAAATCCCGGGTTTTACCTTCTGCTCCCCAGCGCGCAAAGAAAAGCCTGCCTGCCAAGGAAGACACGTAAATGAATTTAGGAAAGTTAAGCGCGGCAACCGCCTATCTGGGCTTCGCATTTCTGGTGATCGGTAAGGCGGAGGGGCAGTCAACCTTCGGCGGCAACGCACAACACACGGCCAACTTTAGCCCGACGGCCCAGAACCTGAATGCGATCCACTGGATGACCGCTATCGACCTGAATAACACCGGGGCCCTCGCGCACTACGGAGCCCCATTGATAACGCCAGCCAACACCATTTTCGTCCCGGTGAAAATCGCCACAGGCGGGTTCAAGATAAATGTCTTTAACGCGGCCAACGGTACCGCCATCTATTCACTGAGCACCGACTACATTCAGCCGTCGCACAACTGGATTCTCCCTTATCAGCCCGTTCTGGCGACAAGCACGGAAACGCGTCTTTACTATCCGGGCGCGGGCGGGACCATCTATCACATTAACAACGTCGATTCGGCCAGTCATGGCGCACCTGTACATCAGGTGTTTTACACCGCGCTGGCTAATTACCAGGCAAATGCCGCTGCGTTCAATTCTTCGGTTTTCATCAACACGCCCATCACCGCGGACAGTAAGGGTAACGTGTTCTTCGGTTTCCGCGTCCAGGGTACAGCCCCAGCTCCGCTAAGCACCACGCAAAGCGGCTTTGCGCGGATCGACCCCAACGGCAACGCCACCTACGTGCTGGCGGGCGCGGCCGCTGGTGATGCCAACATTGGACGCGATACCCACAATTCCGCTCCCGCGCTGAGCAATGATCAGACCACCGTGTACGTGGCTGTGAAATCGGCGAGCACGGAATCATATGGCTACTTGCTCGGCCTGGATTCCACCACTCTGGCGACCAAGTACGGAGTCTTTCTAAAAGACCCGCGTAGCAACAACCTCAATAATGCAACGCTTCTAGACGACAGCACCGCATCGCCGATGGTGGCCCCAGACAATGACGTTTACTTCGGCATCTTCGGCGACCCAGGCAACGGCTCACGTGGATTTATGCTGCACTTCAGCAGCGACCTGGCGGTGGAGAAAACTCCCGGCGGCTTCGGATGGGACAACACACCATCGATCGTGCCAGCCACCATGGTTCCTTCGTATACCGGGACGTCCTCTTATCTGCTGTTTTCGAAGTACAACAATTATGCGAACGCCGGCGGCGACAGCGGTGACGGAGTGAACCGTATCGCGCTACTCGATCCCAATGCCACCCAGGTCGATGCCCATACGTCGTCCAACGGTATGCTCATCATGCGCGAGGTACTAACTGTGATCGGCCCCACGCCCGACAAAGAATTCCGCTCGGCGAGCCTGCCCAACGCGGTGCGCGAATGGTGCATCAACACGGCGGCGGTCAATCCAGCCACCAACAGTATCTTCGTTCCCAGCGAAGACGGTCACATTTATAGCTGGAACGTGGCCAGCAACTCGCTGACTCAATTCCTGCAACTCAATGCCGGGGTGGGCTTACCTTACGTTCCGAGCCTCATCGGTCCGGATGGCCAGGTGTTTACTCTGAATGGCGGCACGATGTCCGCGATTGGCAGTGTCAGCGGCGTGGGCATCGCGCTCACCTCTTCCATGGCGGATGTCCGCAACGTGGTAACCGGGCAATCGCTCACGTTCACAGCGGCGATAACCAATACCGGCATTTCCGGCCTTACGCCCACCGGCACGGTCACTCTTCAGGACACGGTGTACTCCGTCCCCAGCCCGGGCGTCCTGAACAGCACGACGACTACACTCGCCTCCAACATTTTTCTGGATGGAACCGGTCACGCAACGTACACCGCTTCGGGGCTGACCGCCGACAGGCACTTCATTACCGCCAGCTATAGCGGTGACGGAAACTTCAGCGCTGGCCGTTCGTCCCTGGTCCAATACATCCACACCAGTGGATCGACTACCACGCTAGTTTCTTCGCCGAACCCGTCGAATCCGGGGCAATCTGTCACCTTGACCGCCACTGTCGCCGCAGCTCCGCCGGGTTCCGGAACACCGACGGGCATGGTGACCTTCCAGGATGGAAACGTGGTAGTCGCGCAGGCTTCGGTCAACTCTAGCGGAGTTGTTTCCTTCACCACTTCAAGCCTGGCGCTGGGCAGTCACAACGTGACGGCCACCTATGCTTCCGACACAAATTTTGCCGCCAGTGCTGGAAGCGACGTGCAGTCCGTTAACATCAGCACCACAGCCACAACGGTGAAATCTTCGCCGAATCCCTCTGTTTTTGGTCAGCTCGTAACCTTCACTTCCACGACCACTTCCAGCGGGGGCGTTCCGGCAGGTGCGGTGACTTTCACCGAAGGCGCCACAACCTGGGCGTCAAATGTGACAGTGGACGGCTCTGGCCATGCGTCGTTTAGTACGACCGCGCTAGGGGTCGCTAGCCACACCATCACAGCTACTTTCACCGGTGCCACCGGCTGGGGGAACAGCAGCGGGAACTCTGCGCCTCAGGTAGTGAATAAGGCGGCCAGCACCACGATTATCACGACTTCAGGAAGCCCAACGTTCGTCAACCAACCGGTCGCTTTCACGGCCAAGATTAGCTCAACCTACGCGCCAATTCCGGACGGGGAATTAATCACCTTCAAAGACGGGGCAACTACTCTCTCCTCTGTTTCTTCATCAGGAGGGACGGCAGTTTACACCACGTCAACGCTCAAGGCTGGCACTCACACAATCACGGCAAGCTATCCAGGAGACGCATCATTCAAAACTAGCTCCGGCTCGGTGAAACAAATCGTAAATGTATATTCCAGTTCCACGAGTACACCAACTTCGAGCTTGAATCCCTCAACATACGGGCAAAGCGTGACACTCATGGACGAGGTGACTTCCATCGGCCCATCCACTCCAACTGGATCGGTGCTTTTCAAGAACGGATCGACATCAATTAGCTATGCGACGCTGAACTCTAGCGGCGTTGCAACGCGAACCACCAAAAACTTGCCCGTCGGATCGCTCTCGATTACCGCGACCTATGGCGGAGATTCACAAAATTCTAAGAGTACGTCGGCTGCGCTGACACAAACAGTAAACCAAGCCAATAGTGCGACAACGCTCAAGTCTTCTTTGAACCCATCGATGGTGGGCCAGAACGTAACATTCACAGCCACCATAACATCACCAACGACCACGCCCACTGGATCGGTAACGTTTATGGATGGTGCGACTGCTCTGCAAACGGTCACCTTGGCTGGCGGAAAGGCCAATTACAGCACGTCAACGCTGAGCGCAGGTTTCCACAGCATAACAGCTGTGTTCACCGGGAACTCCAACGTCGCCGGAAGCACGTCGCCGGGATTGACTCAAACGGTGAACTGAAAACTGGCGGCAACGCAACCAGTCGCCAACATTATGCGTCACGCTGCAATGGCAGGCTGATGACATTTTCGCCTGTATGCATGCATGGCTCCTGTCTTAGTTTAAGCCCGTTGCACCAAAGGTCCGGAACCACTCTCCTCTTTTGAAATAGTAAAAATAAAAATAGGATTGATGTAAGTGTTGGTAAGTCTAGGTGAATTATAGGAATACAGAATAAGAAAACAAAGTCAGGTCAAACTAAGCCATAAAACAGCCTAAAATGGCATATTTATAGTCCTAAAAAAGACATTAATTGCCGTGAGAATAAGCAACAATATGAAGCACACCGGAAGCACATCCAATAAGACTAAATGACCTCTTGGAAGAGGCATAAAAACCCTTAGACAATGTTAAATCTGATTGAAAAACTTCCAGATAGGTGACACCACTTCAAGGCAAATCGAGTGACCCTACCATCACTAATTAATAACATAAGTACACGATAATCACGTATCGGTGGGAAGTTATTGTCCATGCGATGCGGGACGCTTTCGCCTTTCAAATATAACTAGATTCTTATGTTAGTTATATCGCTTGCACAGCAATGGCACGCTTTCGCCCCGTTACTAGTACTGCACGTATCGAGCATAGCTGATTTAAATACAACGACTCAATTCACAGCACAGAAACTCACCAAAAGAGCTTTGCGTTAATCGCTTGCGTGAGAGGGAATGCTTACTAGGTTTGTTAGGTTTGCTCTCTCAGGTGAGCTGTGCGTGCGTATGTGACTATTCTAATAGGTCGTTCACAGCGACCAGAGCGCATCCCGTCTAATCTCCACTGCACACTGCTGCACTTTCTCTTAACTTTGGCCGCTGCTTCCAGCGCGAGGTGGTACCCACAGTGAACTATATTTGCTGAAATGCAACATTACGATAGATTGTTTAGAAATGGGGCTATCGCAAACACAGGTACTTGCAGGTGGGAAATTCATAATAACAAAATCGCCTCGGCGTGGTACCGCAAGTAAGAGCGTGTCCAAAACGTGTCCAAAATCCTGCCAACGTTGACGAAATTGACGCTATTGACACATCCCGGTTATTGATAAAGCGTAACTTATTGAAAGTGCGGTGCGCGTCGTTAAATCCGGCTTACAGGCCCGTCCGCTATTTATATCAATTTTCCTGCGATGCAGGTTCAACTCTCCAGTCAAAAGTTAAACCGGTAGCCCAAGATGCCTTTGGCTATCAGATGATCCGAGCCGCCGGTCACTCCTACGCCTACGCCGAAATTTACTTCCCACTGCGGAGCGAGGTTTAAATCGAAGGTTGGAAAGATTTGCTGTTGCTGCCTGGAGATTGGATCGAAACCGTTCACCGGGCCAAGCGCGCCGTAGTATTCCACTCCGAAGGCAACTTTGGGCGTAACGTCGTAGCTCGCTTTGAAGTTGGGCGAGAACTCAAAACCTTTATTTACGTTAGGGCCGTGAATCGAATGGTCCACTGTGGGATTGAACGATAAATACCACCGGCCGATTTGTTTATCGATAATGGGCCGCATCTCCCACGTCCACGTGTCTTCGGAAAAATGCCGCTGCTGGTAGCCGATTTCATTGGACAAACTGAGGCCGACCGGCCAATTCCATTTCTTCGGGACCGAAACACGCGGCCGGATGTGGTCGCCGACCCAATCCCATCCATCACCGGAACGCAACGACGTGAAGACATAAAATCCGCACTCGAACCAATCGGTAAAGCCATGGGTGATCTCCAGGGTTTCGTGAACCGCGTGATTGGTGGGGGCGAGGCCGTTATCGAATTGCTTCGAGCCGGTCACGGTGAAGTTGCTGTGCAGTTCGACCATGGTGTGATGCGGCGGAACGAGCTCCGACCCATAGACCTGGATTTCGTAATTGTCCTGGGCGCGCGCGGACGGCGCGATCATCAGGAAGGAAACCATCGTGATCGCGAGAACTTCAAAGCCGCGGATTCTGAGTGCAATACTGGAATTAAGTACTGGAACTTTGATCAAAGGTCGTCTCTTCATGTGGGCAATGGTATCCAAATGTTAGACGCCAGCAGACAGCCTGAGAGTACAAAGAAAAATGTCATCAATGCACTCCTTTGAAACGATCTTAGCAGTCCAATAGATACTGTTCTCGAGGAAAATATGGGACAAAAGGATTTGTTTATCCGCGAGAAAAAGCTGGCGATCTTGGCGCGAATCCTGTAACTCCAATTCATGATCATCCTGGTGATGGGGACAACGGGATCAGGCAAAACGACCGTGGGTCGGTTGCTGGCATTGAGACTCAGCTGGGAGTTTTCCGACGGCGACGACTTTCATTCCGCCGGTAACAAAGAAAAAATGAGGCAGGGAATTGCGCTCAGCGACCAAGACCGAGGCCCATGGCTGGCGGCTATTCGAGATCAAATGGCGAACTGGATCGCCGAAAATAAAAATGGCGTCATGGCATGTTCCGCGTTAAAGCGCAGCTATCGCGAGGTACTGCTCTCGCCGAATGCGAACGATGCCGTGAGTACGAAAGAAATCCAGATTGTTTATCTGCGCGGGACATATCAACTGATCGCCGAGCGTCTGCACGCACGCGCGGGACATTTTGCCGGCGAAACCCTGCTGGCCAGCCAATTCGCCACGCTGGAAGAACCGACCGACGCCGTTACCATCGACATCACTCAGATGCCGGAGGAAATTGTTGAGGAAGTTGTGCGCCGACTAAATCTTTCGTAGCGCAATGCATGGCATGTGGGTCGAAAGATGGCGCACTTTTTAATGCGTTGGTGTCACGGGCAACGTTGGCGCAGCAGTGGCCGCCGCTGGCGCTTCATTACTCAGCAGCGCAGCCTTGACGGTGGTCGACATTTTATCGGCATTCTTCACGAGAACACTCACCTGCCAGATTTGCGTTTCGGTGAGCCTACCTTTGAAGCCCGGCATGCCCGACATACGGATGCCGCTTTCGGCTTTCCAGTAAGACTCCCACGCGTCGTCATCGGTGACGCCGGTCCCGTGAAAAAGCTGGGGAGGAGCAGGCGCCATGCCTTCCGCAATAGCGCTTTTCGGTTCGCCTGGCAGGCCGTGGCAGACAGCGCAATTTTGCTTGTAAACTTGCGCAGCAGCGATCATGTTCGGTTCGTCGGCAGGCACTTGCGGCTCGGGGTGCGGCAATTTGTCCAGGTAAGCATGCAATCCCATGCGCGCAAATGTCCGTTCAAATGGCATGGGAGCTGCCGATACCGCGACCGGGGCACTTCCGGTTGAAAAGTAAAAGTATGTACCTGCAGCGACCAACACAAATCCGAGCAAGATTCCGAGCAATATGCCTCTAGCCATTTCCTCTCCCGTTGCGATCGATTCACCCGGGCGTATCCCGCGTGAGGTGGGCGTTAGTTTACGTTCTTGGAGCCGCTTCTGCACTCAGGAAAAGCAATCATGCGCAGCTTTATTTCGGCAAGGCGGTAGGGGGCTCTGCCTAGGCGTTCGTAACCTTTCCAGCATGCCAGCCGTCTTATTTATTCGCAGCGTTTTTTTTGTACGATGTGCTGCGACAGGTGCGGTACGCTGCCTCTGGTCCCAGCAGCAACCCCTATGATTCCGCGAAAGTCTTGCCAGCGGGCAGACGAATTCGCAAAAGCAAAATTTGGCAGGAGTGAGTGAATGTCGCATTTGAAGTCCATGGATTTGTCGAAACCCGTCGCTTCGGAGACTTCCGCCGCGCCGCCGGCGAAACGCCGCTGGTGGCTATGGCTGGTCGTCGTCGGCATGGTCGCAATCGGAATTTGGTATTACCGCGCAGCGCACGCGAAAAGTCAGGCGGAGTCGTCTGCCGCAGTGGGAAGCCCCGGTGCGGCGGGTGGCGGAGGGAAAGGAAAAGGCGGCTCGGGCAGCCCTCCAGTCGTACCTGTGGTCGTAGCAACCGCCCAACACGGGGATCTGCCGGTTTATTTCACTGGACTCGGCACGGTAACGGCCTTCAACACGGTTACGGTGCACAGCCGCGTCGATGGGCAATTGGTCAGCGTGGCGTTCAAAGAAGGCCAATTTGTAAAGCAGGGTGATTTGCTGGCGCAAATCGATCCGCGACCTTATCAGGTAATTCTTGAGCAGGCCGAGGGACAGCTTGCAAAAGACCAGGCGCAGCGCAAAGACGCCGAAGTCAATCTGGAACGGTACAAGTTACTGTACGGAGAAGGCGTGATCGCCAAGCAGCAAATGGATACGCAGCAATCGCAAGTCGGACAGTTTAACGGTTCGATACAAACCGATCAGGCCACCATCAATAGCGCAAAGTTGCAGCTTTCCTATTCGCGGATTACCGCGCCTATCAGTGGCCGCATAGGATTGCGATTGGTGGACGCCGGCAATATGGTGCACGCGAACGATCCGGGCGGATTGCTGGTGATCACGCAGTTGCAGCCGATCTCGGTGATTTTTAGTTTGCCGCAGGATCAGTTGCCGCAGGTAGCCACGAAATTGCGCGGCGGCGGGCAGCTTCCTGTCGATGCCTTCGATCGCGACAATACCGCCAAGATTGCTTCTGGAACGTTGACCAGCATCGATAACCAGATCGATGTCACCACTGGAACGTACAAGCTCAAGGCGACGTTCAAGAATGACGACAATGTTTTGTTTCCGAATCAATTCGTCAACGTGCACTTGCTGGTAGATACCAAACGTAATCTGACAATCGTACCCACGCCGGCTATTCAGCGCGGCCCGCAAGGGACGTATGTGTACGCAGTGGATGGCACTGATACCGTAAAAATTCATAACGTGACCATCGCGCAGTCCACCAACGATAACGCGGGCTTAAGCGACGGCTTGAATCCCGGCGAAGTTGTCGTGATTGATGGTCAAGATAAATTGCAAGACGGGAGCAAGGTGAGTCCCAGCAGCGGCGGAAATAATGGTCGGCGAGGAACCGGCGCGAGTACCGGGAATGCGGCTGCTACTCCGGACCACACTACACCTAGCAGTAGCTCTGGAACGCGTCCCGCTCCTTCCTCCGCACCGGCTCCTGCACCCGCGCAAAATGGCAGCGGCCATCCGAGTACTCAGCCGCGAGGACCGTCGCGATGAATCTTTCCCGGCCGTTTATTCTGCGGCCTGTGGCGACCACGCTGCTGATGGTCGGCATTCTTCTGGTAGGTTTCGTCGCATACCGGCAACTTCAGGTGTCGGCATTGCCGCAAGTCGATTATCCAACCATTCAGGTACAAACTTTTTATCCCGGCGCCAGCCCGGACGTGATGGCGTCTTCAGTCACTGCACCGCTCGAGCGCCAGTTCGGCGAAATTCCGGGCCTTAATCAGATGACGTCGACGAGCTCGTTCGGCAGCTCGATCATCACGCTCCAATTTGGACTCGATCTGAACATCGACATTGCCGAGCAAGAAGTGCAAGCCGCGATTAATGGCGCGTCCAATCTGTTGCCGCAAGGACTTCCGAACCCGCCGATTTACAGCAAAATAAATCCAGCCGACGCACCGATCCTGACGCTGGCGCTGACATCCAGTTCGCTGCCGCTAGCGAAGGTGGAGGATCTTACCGACACCACGCTGGCGCAAAAAATTTCGCAGCTCTCCGGCGTGGGCCTTGTGAGCATCAGCGGAGGGCAACGGCCGGCGGTACGAATTCAGGCAAATCCCACGGCATTGGCGTCTTACGGGCTGAGTCTCGAAGATTTACGAACATCACTCGGGCAAGCCAACGTCGATCAGGCTAAAGGCACGTTTGACGGACCGCACCAGGCGTACACGATCGGCGCGAACGATCAGCTGATTTCCAGCGACAGCTACCGCCAGATCATTATTGCGTACCGCAACGGCGCAGCGGTCAGGCTCACGGATGTAGCAACGGTTATCGACGGGGCGGAGAACGTACGCCAGGCGGCGTGGGCCAACAAAAATCCCGCGGTGATCCTCAACATTCAACGGCAACCCGGAGCAAATATTATTGCGGTTGTCGACCGCATTGAAAAACTTCTGCCGCAATTGCAGGCGTCGCTTCCATTGGCGGTAAAAGTAAGCATCCTCACCGATCGCACAACCACTATTCGCGCGTCAGTTTCCGATGTGCAATTTGAACTGATGCTGACCATCGGGCTGGTGGTCATGGTGATTTTTCTTTTTCTGCGCAGTTTTCGCGCCACGATCATTCCGAGTTTTGCCGTGCCGCTGTCCATTGTGGGCACGTTTGGCGTGATGTACCTGCTCGGCTACAGCCTCAATAACCTGTCGCTCATGGCGCTGACGATCAGCACCGGCTTCGTGGTGGACGACGCTATCGTGATGATCGAGAACATCACGCGGTATCTTGAAGAGGGCGAGTCTCCGCTGCAAGCCGCGCTCAAAGGCTCAGCGCAAATCGGCTTTACGATTTTGTCTTTGACGGTGTCCCTGATCGCCGTGCTGATTCCGTTGCTGTTTATGGGCGATATCGTCGGGCGGCTCTTTCGCGAATTCGCCATCACACTCGCAGTGACTATTTTAGTTTCGGCTTTTGTATCGCTCACGCTGACGCCGATGTTATGCGCAAAACTATTGCGGCACAGGAGCAGAGAAGAAGAAGGACGCTTCTACCGTAAATCGGAAGACGCCTTCAATTCGGTAATTGCATTTTACGGGCGGACATTAAAAGTAGTGCTGCGGTATCGCACGCTGACATTGCTCGTCACGGTGGCGACTCTTGTCGGAACGATCCTGCTGTACATCTACATCCCCAAAGGATTTTTCCCGGTGCAGGACACCGGCGTGATTCTTGGCGTATCCGAAGGACCGCAGGATGTTTCATTTCCCGCGATGGCCAGCCGGCAACAGGCGCTAGCCGATATCATCCTGCGAGATCCAGCGGTTGAGAGTCTTTCGTCCTTTATCGGCATCGACGGAACCAACCCCACGCTGAACAGCGGGCGCATTCAGATCAATCTAAAGCCGCTGGCGCAGCGAAATCTGAATGCCAGCGATGTAATTCGGCGTCTCCAACCGGAGCTGGCGAAAGTCGACGGCGTCTCATTGTTTTTGCAACCGGTGCAGGATCTGACGGTGGAAGATCGCGTCAGCCGCACGCAATTTCAGTACAGCCTGGAAGATGTGGATCAAAAAGAACTCGCGTACTGGACGCCGCGATTTATCGACAAACTGAAATCCATCCCAGAAATCCGAGATGTGGCCAGCGATCAGCAGACTCAGGGACTGCTTGCCACGCTGACCATCGACCGCGACACCGCGTCGCGGCTGGGCGTGCTTCCCGCGGATATCGACAACACGCTGTACGACGCGTTCGGCCAGCGGCAAGTGTCCACGATTTTCACGCAGCTCAATCAATACCACGTAGTCATGGAAGTCGATCCGCAATTCCAGCAGAATCCCGACGCGCTGAAAAGCATTTACGTTCATTCTTCTTCAGGACCGCAGGTTCCGCTTAGCGCGTTTACGCGCATGGAACCGGGCACCGCGCCGCTCACGCTGAATCATCAAGGACAGTTCCCAGTCGTGACGCTGTCGTTCAACCTTGCGCCCAACGCGGCGCTGGGCGATGCCGTCAACGCCATCAACAAGGTCAAACACGATTTAAATATGCCGCCCAGCCTGCAAGGCACATTTCAAGGAACGGCCGCGGCATTTCAGAATTCGCTGTCGAATGAACCGATCCTGATTCTCGCCGCGCTGGTTACCGTGTACATCGTGCTGGGCGTTTTGTACGAGAGCTACATTCACCCAATCACGATTCTTTCCACACTTCCGTCCGCCGGCGTGGGCGCGATTCTGGCGCTGCTGCTTTGCCGCACGGAGTTCAGCGTGATTGCGTTGATCGGCCTCATCCTGCTGATCGGTATCGTAAAGAAAAACGCCATCATGATGATCGACTTTGCGCTCGACGCTGAGCGCCAGGAAGGGAAGGCCCCGCTCGATGCCATTTACGAGGCATGCCTGTTGCGCTTCCGGCCAATCATGATGACCACCATGGCGGCGCTGCTCGCAGGTTTACCGTTGGCGCTGGGCACCGGAGTTGGCGCGGAATTGCGCCGTCCGCTGGGAATCACAATTATTGGCGGGCTGATTCTCAGCCAACTATTGACGCTGTACACGACGCCGGTGGTTTACCTGGCATTCGACTGGCTGGCGCATCGCTTCGAGTTTCATATCGGCAATCCCACATCGGAGCCCGGGCATACGGCTCACACCGCTCCTGGAGATTAGCTGGTGAACTTCTCCTCCAATTTTTCCGCGCCGTTTATTCGCAGGCCTGTGGCCACGACTCTTCTGACGATGGCGATTTTTCTTTCCGGCGTGGTGGCGTTCAAATTTCTGCCGGTAGCTCCGCTGCCGCAAGTTGATTTCCCGACAATTTCCATAGGCGCGGGTTTGCCCGGCGCGAGTCCGGAGACCATGGCATCGGCCGTGGCCACTCCGCTGGAGCGCCAGTTCGGGCGCATCGCGGGCGTCACGCAGATGACGTCTTCCAGCGGGCTGGGCAGCACCGGAATTACTCTGCAGTTTGATCTGAATCGTGACATCAATGCGGCCGCCCGCGATGTGCAGGCGGCCATCAATGCCGCGCGCAGCCAGTTGCCCGCCGATTTGCCGGGTCAACCCACTTATCGAAAAGTGAATCCCGCGGATGCGCCAATCCTTCTACTGGCACTGACCTCCGACAACGTGTCTCTCGCGGAGATTTTCGATGCCGCGGATTCCGTCCTTTCGCAAAAGCTTGCGCAAGTGGAAGGCGTTGGCCAGGTTTTTGTGTGGGGCAGTTCGCGGCCGGCCGTTCGTGTGGAAGTAAATCCCACGCAGCTGAATAGTTATGGCGTCAGTCTCGAGACCGTACGCAAGTCGTTGCAATCTGCAAATTCCAATCTGGCGAAAGGTTCCGTTGCGAATGGTCAAAAAACCTGGAACGTTGCGAATACCGACCAGCTTTTTAAAGCCTACGAATATCAGCCGTTGATTATCGCCGGGCATTCGGGCGCCGCGTTGCGTTTGCAGGATGTTGCGGAAGTGACGGATTCGGTCGAAGACACGCGCAACCTGGCGCTATCCGGCGGCAAGCCCTCGGTGATCCTGGCCATTTTTCGCCAGCCGGGCGCCAACATGATTGAGACGGTCGATCGCATCACGGCGATCCTTCCGGTTTTGCGCTCGTCCATTTCACCTTCGCTGCACCTTAACGTGATCATCGACCGCACCACCACGATTCGCGCTTCAGTTCACGATGTGGAGATTGCCCTGGTCATCTCCATCATTCTAGTGATCTTTGTAGTCTTCGCGTTTCTGCGCAATGTTTGGGCCACGGTAATTCCCAGCGTCGCCGTACCGATTTCGCTGATCGGCACATTCGGCGTGATGTATTTGTGCAACTACAGCCTGGACAATTTGTCGCTGATGGCGCTGACCATTTGCACCGGCTTCGTCGTGGACGATGCGATCGTGGTGATTGAAAACATCGCGAGGCACATCGAGGCGGGCATGGAGCCGTACGAAGCCACGATGAAGGGCGCCAGTGAAATTGGTTTCACTGTTATTTCCATGAGCACGTCGCTGATCGCGGTATTTATTCCTATTTTGCTGATGGCCGGAATTGTGGGCCGGCTTTTCCGGGAATTCGCGGTGGTGCTGAGCGTGGCCATTGGCGTGTCACTGATCATTTCGCTGACGACTACGCCGATGATGTGCGCGCGCTTCTTGAAACCGGACAGCGGAAAGCACAACCGGCTGTATCGCTTCTCTGAAAATGTATTCAATCGCCTGCATGGCATTTACGACGTATCGCTGCGCTGGGTGCTGCGGCACCAGTTTCTTATTCTGCTGGTGGCCATCGGCACGGTTTGTCTCAACGTCTATTTATTCGTGCAGACTCCCAAAGGTTTTTTCCCGCAGCAGGACACTGGACGCATCAGCGGGCTTATTCAAGGTGACCAGGATTTGTCGTTCGCGGCCATGTCGCAAAAAATGCGCACCTTCACGGACGTAGTTTTGCAGGATCCCGCCATCGATACCGTCACATCCTTTACGGGCGGCGGCAGTGGCGGCAGCACGGCGCGCATGTTTGCGCAGTTGAAGCCGCTGAGCGAGCGCAAGCTTTCTGCCGATAAGGTGATCGCGCGCATCCGCGCAAAAACGGCGAAAATTCCCGGTGCTGCTTTATACCTGCAACCTGTTCAGGACCTGAGTGTGGGTGGCCGCTTTGGAGGCGCGCAATATCAATACACGCTGCAAGCCGACAATCTTAACGATCTGAATCATTGGGCGCCCATTTTAATGCAGCGCATGATCAAGATCCCGGAGCTTCGCGACGTGAATACCGATCAGAACATGAAGGGGCTGGAAACTTCACTGGTGATCGACCGCGACACGGCCTCGCGCATGGGCGTGAGCGTTCAGGATATCGACAACACGCTGGGCGACGCGTTTGGCCAGCGCCAGGTTTCGAATATTTATAAAGGATTGAACCAGTATCACGTGGTCATGGAGGTGGCGCCGGAGTCGCAGCAGGGTCCGGACGCGCTGAAACTGATCTATGTGCCGGCGAAAGGCGGCAAGCTGATACCGTTGAGCGCGTTCGCTCATTACGAGCCGTCCAACACCGCGCTGTCCGTTAATCACCAGGGCGTGTTCCCCGCGATTACGCTGTCGTTTAATCTGGCGCCCGGCGCGTCGCTTGGCCCCGCGGTAGAACATATTCAGGCGGCGCAGAGAGAACTGGGTATACCTTCGACGGTTCACGCTTCGTTTCAAGGCACGGCGCAAGCGTTTCAGGATTCGCTTTCCAGCCAGCCGGTGCTGATTCTCACTGCGCTTGCCGCGGTGTACATCGTTCTGGGAATACTTTATGAAAGTTATATCCACCCGATTACCATCCTTTCCACGATCCCTTCGGCGGGGATCGGGGCGCTGCTGGCAATTCGCTTTATAAAATCGGATCTGAACATCATTGCGCTGATCGGGATTATTCTGCTCATCGGCATCGTGAAGAAAAACGCGATTCTGATGATCGATTTCGCGGTACAGGTGGAGCGGGAAGGACACAAGTCCCCGGTCGAAGCCATCTACGAGGCTTGCCTGCTGCGTTTTCGTCCTATTTTAATGACGACTATGGCTGCGCTGCTTGGGGCCTTGCCACTGGCGTTGGGAACGGGAGTTGGTTCGGAGCTTCGACAGCCGCTGGGTATTACGATTGTGGGCGGATTGATTTTGAGTCAGATGCTTACGCTGTTCACCACGCCGGTGGTGTACATCTATATGGATCGCTTGCAGTCGTGGATCAACGGTCTCCGCAGCCACGGCCGGGCCACGGTTACGACGCCCGCATCGGCGCAAGCCGACTGATCTTTTAGTAACGCTTTTACGACCGCTGCGGAGCGATTCCGTTCGTCCTAAGAGCTTCCGATCAAATATCCCGTCAGAAAAACCAGCACACCGCCCACGATTACCTGGAACGCTGCCTGCAAAAACGGCGTATCCATGTAGCGATGCCGGATATACGCGATAGCGGCCAGTTCCACGGCAACTACGATTACCGCGATGGTCATCGCGACATTAAAGTTTGCGATCAGGAATGGAAGTGTGTGCCCGATTCCGCCCGCGGTGGTCATTGCGCCGATCACCAGTCCACGAATCCACGGTGAGCCGCGGCCGGTGAGTGAACCGTCGTCGGAAAGCGATTCCGCAAATCCCATGGATATCCCCGCGCCGATGGAGGCCGCGAGACCTACGAGAAAAGCTTCCCAGCTCTTGTGTGAGGCGAAGGCCGCGGCAAACAAAGGTGCCAGTGTGGACACCGAGCCGTCCATCAATCCGGCCAAACCTGGCTGCACAATCTGCAGCAGGAATAGCTTGCGATGCGATTCGTCTTCCTGCGCGCGCGCATTCTCGGTTAAATGTTTTTCTTCCAGGTCGCCGGCGGTGGCGGAGTGTTTACGCTCTTCTTCTTCGAGCTTGTTTAATAGCTCCTTCGTCGATACGTCCGTGACGCGGCTAACGGCCTTAGCGTAAAATCGCGCTGCTTCCATTTCCATGACGCGCGCTTGCCTTCTCGCTACGTTCACTCCCAGCGGGCGCGTGAGCCAGGTCGGCTTGCGCTGCAAAAACCCTTTCACATTTTCGCGCCGGATCAAGGGAATGTGATCGCCAAATCGTTGCCGGAACATCGCCATCAGGCGATCGCGATGCACGACTTCTTCTTCGCGCATCTCTTCAAACATTTGGGCCGTTGCGGGATACGACTCACGCAGTCCGTCGGCAAACTCGGCGTAAATGCGCCCGTCTTCTTCTTCGGAGGAGATGGCCAGCGCCAGAATCTCTTTTTCCGTCAACTCTCTAAACTTTTTCAGCATGCAGGCATGTCCTCGCAACCTCTATGGGTAGGAAGAATCGCACAAAATCCACGATGAAGTCATCTTTAGGGCTTTGTGGTTTAGTGAAAGCTTTCACTCAGGGAGTTGCCATTGAAACAGGAGAATGCCTGTGAAAACAGAAGGAAGTTTGTAGGCAGCTAGATGCTTGTCGTCCGCATACTATATAGGCGTCGTGCAGGTTCACTAGAGCTGTTTAAAATAGGACCGTGACTTTACCCAAGGACTGAGAGCTGAGATGCCTGGAATCCTTTCACCAACGGAATGGACGGAGTTGATCGACCAGCAGCGATGGGAAGAATTGCGCGCCAAGCTTGCGGCGACGCATTTTTCCGATATCGCGGAAATGATGGCGACGTTGCCGACAAAAGCCCGAGCCATTGTCTTCCGGCTTCTAGGGCGCGATCGCGCGGCTGAAGTGTTTGGTTACCTGCCTCCGAGCGAGCAGCGTGAATTGGTTCATTCGCTTTCGGCGGACGAAGTGAAACGCGTGCTGGACCAGATGCGGCCCGATGACCGCACGCGTTTTTTCGGAGAAATGCCGGCGGAGGTTACGCGCAAGCTGCTCGAAGATCTGTCTCCCGAAGAGCTGAGAGAGTCGCGCGAACTGCTGGGCTATTCCCCGCAGAGCGTGGGCCGGTACATGACGCCGCACTACCTGGCCATCGCTCCGGAAATGACCGCGGCAGAAGCGCTGGAGCACATCCGCAAAGTTGGAAAAAAAAGTGAAACGCTGAACGTAGTTTACATTCTAGACGCCAACGGGAAATTGCTGGAAGACCTCCGGCTGGGCTCGCTGGTGATGGCCGACCCGCAAACCACGGTAACCGAAATTGCGGATCCGACAATGGTTTCGCTGCACGCCGCGGACGATCGGGAAACGGCCCTAAGGCTTTTCGAGAAATACGATCGCGTAGCGTTGCCGGTAACCGATGCGCAGGGAAATATGCTCGGCATCGTCACTGTGGACGACATGCTGGACGTGTCGCAATCGGAAGCCACGGAAGACATACAGAAAATCGGCGGCTCGGAGGCGCTGGATGCGCCGTACACGCAAGTCGGGTTGTGGGACATGATTCGCAAACGCGGCGGATGGCTGTCGGCGCTGTTTCTGGGCGAAATGCTGACGGCCACGGCGATGACATTTTTTGAAGGAGAAATTGCGCGCGCCGTCGTGCTGGCACTGTTCGTGCCGCTGATCATCAGCAGCGGCGGGAATTCCGGTTCGCAAGCAGCATCGCTCATTATCCGCGCGCTGGCGTTGCGGGAATTGACCTTGCGCGACTGGTTCAAAGTATTCCGCAGGGAGCTGGCTTCCGGGCTGGCGCTCGGATTTATGCTGGGAATAATCGGATTTTTCCGCATTGTGCTGTGGCAGCATCTGCATTTGACGAATTACGGGGAGCATTATCTTTTGCTGGCGGCTACCGTGTGGGCCAGCTTGATCGGCGTGGTGCTGTTCGGGACGCTTGCCGGCAGTATGTTGCCGTTTATTATGAGGCGGCTGGGCTTTGATCCGGCGGCAAGTTCCGCGCCGTTCGTGGCCACGCTGGTGGATGTGACGGGCTTGTGCATTTATTTTACGGTGGCGCTGGCGATTCTGCGCGGAACGCTGCTATGAACGGAGCCTCGTGTTTGATGACGTTTGCGCGCTTCCGTACAGTCCGATAGAATTTGCATATCACAGCGAACTTGAAAAGCAAGTTCTGAACACTTTCTTCACGCGGCGCAAGCCGCAACGTGTTACGGAATTGAGGGAGCAACGATGAGTCTGACCACCAGCGAAAATGAGCGGCTGAATCAGCTGTTAGATGCGGTCGATCCGCAGATCGCGGAACTTTTGCGCGACGAAGCGCGCCGCCAATCGACCGGACTCGAATTGATCCCCTCGGAAAATCTGGTCTCGGAAGCGGTACTCGAGGCCATGGGCTCAATTTTTACGAATAAATATGCGGAGGGCTATCCGGGAAAGCGCTATTACGGCGGCTGCGAATACGCGGACAAGGTCGAGCAACTGGCGATCGATCGCGCTAAAGAATTGTTCGGGGCGGAACACGCAAATGTGCAGGCGCATTCGGGCACGTCGGCAAACGTAGCCGTGTACATGTCCGCGCTGCAGCCCGGAGATACGGTGCTGGGGATGAACCTGGCGCACGGCGGACATTTGACGCACGGGCATCCGCTGAATTTTTCCGGACGGATGTACAAATTTATTGCCTATGGCGTGCGCAAAGAAGACGAGCGCATCGACTACGACGAAATTGAAAAATTGGCGCAGGAACACAAGCCGAAAATGATAGTGGCTGGAGCGAGCGCCTACGCTCGCGTAATCGATTTTGAGCGCATCGGTAAGGTCGCTAAAGCCGCCGGGGCGTTATTTTTTGTGGACATGGCGCACATCGCGGGATTGGTGGCGGCGGGAATACATCCCAGTCCGGTGCCGCACGCGGATTTCGTTTCCACCACAACGCACAAAACTCTTCGCGGCCCGCGTGGCGGACTGGTGCTTTGCAAAACGGCGTTCGCCAAGGAACTGGATAAGTTAACTTTTCCCGGAACGCAGGGCGGACCGCTCGTTCATACCATTGCGGCCAAGGCCGTGTGCCTGAAGGAAGCGATGGAGCCGTCGTTTAAGGAATACCAGAAGCAAGTGGTTGCGAACGCCAGAGCGATGGCGGCGGCGGTTGCTAAGCGCGGATTTCGCATCGTTACGGGCGGGACCGACAATCATTTGTTTCTCGTGGAGGTTCATCCCCGCGGAATTACCGGTACGGACGCGGAAAAAGCGCTGGACCGCGCCGGAATCACGGTGAACAAGAATTCCATTCCGTTTGATCCGCTCCCGCCGATGAAAGGCGGAGGCATCCGATTGGGAAGTCCGTCCGTTACCACGCGCGGTCTTCGAGAGCCGGAAATGGAAAAGATCGGCGGATGGATCGCCGATGTTCTGGAGCACATGGGCGAGGCCGCGGTGGAACAGCGCGTGCGGAAGCAGGTGGCGGAGTTGGCCTCGCACTTTCCCATTTATGAATCGCGCCTGAGCAGCCATGCAAGAAGCAGGGAACAAGTGAACGCGTGACGAATGGGACTGAAGAGTCGTCGTCCGTTTAATCGATTGGCTTCTGTCTACAATGTTTTCCACCTAACGCCGAAAGTTAAGATCAAAGATAACCGTTAACACTTTGTAGCGCAGGAAATCTCGCGTACTTCACCGCGACTGTCCCAAGACTGACCATTGGGCCAGTAGATTTCAGAGCATTTAGCTCGTAGTCTCGAAAGCGACTCGAAATGGGAACCGCTTACGCTACGCTGCTCATCAGTGTCCTTGTTTTGCGGATATTATTCCGCGCAAAGAATACCCCCCTTCTGCACGTCGCCAGCTGTGTACGGCTCACGCCGTTACGCTTGACGCGAAATACCTACTCGAATTACCCAGTTATTTCTTCCCGGCGACTGCCGGGAACGAGGTGAATCGATGATGGATACAGAAGCTTTCCGCGAATTCAAGACGGGACTGAATCTGCTGCGGGATAATTACGCGGAGAAGGCGCTGCCGCATATGCGTCGTGCCGTCGATCTCGACAAAAACAATCCTTATTACATGTCCTATCTTGGCGTAGTTCTGGCGCGCTCGGAAAAAGAGTGGGGCGAAGCGGAGCGATTGTGCGATTCCGCAGTGCGCATGAAGCGAAACCAGGCGCAACTTTATCTGAATCTTGCGGACGTGTATAAAACGGCGGGACGCCGCGATGAAGCGGTGGAAGCCTTGGAAGCGGGACTAAAATTTGCGCGTCGCGATATCCGCCTTACCATTGCGATGAACAAACTGGTTGCCAGGCGAACTCCAGTGCTGGGATTTCTGAGACGAACACACCTGCTGAACCGCCAGCTTGGACTGCTACGGCACCGCACGATGAACATGCTGGGGCAAAGCTAGCCGCAGGTAGAAATTCACTCGCGATAAATTCCACTGGTAGCAGGTAAATTTTTTAAATGAGGCTGTGAATTAACATCGGCGCCGCGTTAAACCACGCCAGGGCAGGATTTTTCTCTTTCGCACGTGTTTGCTCTCGGAACGTTATTCGCGTTGCGCTACTTGCGTTGCGAGCCGAAAGAATAGTTTGTTTGCTCGCCCATCTCCAGCAGCGTTTTGAAACCAATCCCGAACATACCGTTAGACAGCGTGTCCTTGCGAACGACTTCGGCCAGATATTCGCGGCTCGGCGCATTGTCGTAGGAAAACGGCACGGTGACGAACAAGCGCATTCCGAGCGCGTAGCCCAACTCGGTGGTATGGAAATAAATTCCGCTGGGCGAAACGCTCACCGTGCCCCGCAAATCCTCGAAGGGTTCCTTCTCTGGATCGGAGGGGCGGATGCGCATTAATTGCGTGATTTTGCAGCGGCGGCTACCGCGACGTTCGGGAGTCGCAGGTGACGCGGTTGTTGTGGTAGTTGGCGATTTCTTCATGATCAGATCCTTACCGGTCGAAATTAGATGGACCTCCTACTCCATAGGCGATGATATGTAGTGTGCCCTACATTCCCTTGCGAGTCATATAGCTGAGACGTACCTTTTTGAAGTAGCCCTTTAAAGATATGTTAGTACCGAAGTACTAAGAAGGGAAGAGGACCGTGTTGTCAAAACAGCTAAATAAGTCCCAATTTAGAGAGAAATCCCGAATTGGTACCAAATCTGGCGTCCTCATAACTGTCGCCGTAAAGAGCAACACCGAAGTGCTGGCAGCAGCGGGGGATACGACTGCCGCACGGGCACAAGGTGAAGGCGATGACGGTTGTCGAATTGCAATCCTGGTTAGTAACGGCCGGCGCCGAGGATTAATCCCGGTACTCGCTGAAACTGATTTTGCCGATTGAGGTCGTTCTTATGAATACGTTCGTGCATCCACGTTCGCGGTCGCTCGCCGATATCATCCCGTCGTTGCCGCCAGAGACGGGACGCGGGCAAGTCATTCCGGCTACAGACGCGATTCTAACCGGCGACATTGTGAAACAGCCGAACCGGGAATCTCGCGTGCGAGTGGCGGCGGAATATAAACTGCTGAACGGCGCGCTGTTACGAGCGCTGTCCAGGCGCACGGACATTGAAGTGGTGGGCGTTCCGCCGGACGAATTATCCCTGTGTGAATCGCTCTCGAAAGACGCTCCCGATTTATTTCTATTCACATCGACGGGAAATCTGGCAGAAGATATTTTATTGATTCGTAAAATCCGGACCAAGGCTCCCAGCGTTCGGATTGTGATGTTTGCAACGGCAAGCGAACCAACGGAATTTCTTCAGTACGTGCGCGCAGGCATCAGAGGTTATCTGTTGCCGGATACTTCGCCCGCGGACGTTGTCGAAGCATTGCTGGCCGTACATGCGGGAAGCGCCGTGTGTCCCAGTTCGCTGTGTGGAATCCTGTTTCGTTATTTTGAGCGCGAGGCTACGTGCCTGCCTTCGGGAGCCGTGCGGCAATGGCTGGGTTTAACGCGACGCGAACAACAACTGATTCCATTAATCGCGGAGGGACTCACGAATAAGGAAATCGCGAATCGCTTTTGTTTATCGGAGCAGACGGTAAAAAATCATTTGTATCGCATGAAACACAAAGTGGGCGCGGACAACCGCCTGGGCATCGTGCAGACGTGTCACATGCTGGGATTTCTGCTGTAATCGCAAACGAAAAATCGCCGCAAAATTAAAGTGAAGTTAAGCGGCGTGCTTTTCCGCGCCGGTACTTCGGGCGCTTCCTGCAATGATCGCGCGTTCTACTTAATTTGTTCCCGCGAGTAAGGTTTTCCAGCGAGTCCACGCGTCACTCCGCGCTTTGCGGTCGGCTTCTTTGGCGTCGGGAGCTTCTCCCGCGCGCATGAAGCCGTGGCCTGCGCCTTCATACGTTACAGGTTCATAGCGTTTGCCCGCGGCTTTCATCTGCGTGGTGGTGTCGGGAATTGTTCCATCGATTCGCTCGTCGTTTCCGGCATAAAAACCGTAAACCGGGGCCTGGATTCGTTTCATGGCGTCCTTGTCCGGCGGCGGTCCGTAAAAAACAAAGGCCGCTGAAAGGCCAGCGCGGTTTGTCGCGAAACGGAATGTTTGTCCGCCTCCCCAGCAGAAGCCCGCGACATACAACTTGCCGTTCGCTGCAGGCAATTTTAGAGCGTAGTCCGCGGCGGCGTTCAAGTCGGCAGTGACCTGGTCGCCGTTCAAATGGCTGACCGCCTCGGTTACCTTATCCCCGGGAAAGTCGGTGCTGCGGCCGCCATTGGGCGCCATTCCAGAAAGCAGATCGGGCGCAACGGCGACGTAACCGGCTTCGGCAACCTGGTCCGCCAAGTCCTGCACCCAATCGGACAGGCCGAAAATTTCGTGAATGATCAAAACGACGGGCTTTTTGTCTTTGGATTCCGGATACACGATAAAAGTCTCGACAGATCGGGAGTCGTGTTTGACGGTGACCCACTCGCGATGGCGCGAAGATTTTTTGAGTCTAGCCTGGGCCCAATCCTGGGCAGGCGCAGCGGAGGGGAATAAAGCTGCGAAAAAGATTATGGGGAGCAGGTTTAAGGCGAAACGTTTCATGGAGGTCCTCGCGAGAGTTCTTGGCAGCAACGGCATGATAACGCCGGAGTTAGCACCTGGCAAGTTGGGTTGCCGCGTTGGCGGCGGCGATGCAGGGTACTGGGTCTGTTACTTAGTTGAGCGTTCAACTACACGACTCTGTGGCGGGCTACTTAGTTGAGCGTTCAACTACACGACTTTGTGAAAGGGCTAGCTGGTTGAGCGTCCATCTGGCTCAAAAAGCGCCTGCAACGTCTAAGGTACGGAATGCCTGTTGAGATAGATACTAGAGGCGGGGGCCAAATCCCCGAATGTTGATACTGCCCGTCCTGAGAGCTTCGCCATCGTAAGCATTTGCTGCGGTTACTGCGCGCACCATAGTTTGAGATGGAATAGAAACTCAAAATGCAAACTGACCGACTGCCGGCGGGGGAGGCTGCGTTGACAGTGTGCAACGCCTTCGCTACGCTTTCGTATTCACAACAAGCACAAATTTGTCGACGTACGCCTCTCTGAATTGAAATCAAGCTGGAGAACAGGGCAACCGCCGCATGGCTGAAGAAAAGCTTCCGACCCGCGCAGAAGATTTTTCGGAGTGGTACAACCAACTGGTTCTGAAAGCGCAATTGGCGGATTACGCGCCCGTGCGCGGCTGCATGGTGGTGCGGCCGTACGGCTGGGCACTGTGGGAAAACATCCAGCAAGCGCTGGATCGCCGCTTTAAAGCCACGGGGCACCAGAATGTGGCGTTTCCGATGCTGATTCCGCGCAGCTTCATTGACAAAGAAAAGCATCACGTCGAAGGCTTCTCTCCGGAACTTGCGGTGGTGACCATCGGCGGAGGAGAAGAATTGGCTGAGCCATTAGTCATTCGCCCGACTTCGGAAACCATCATCGGTCACATGTGGGCGAAATGGATTCAGTCGTACCGCGACCTGCCGGTGTTGATGAATCAATGGAACAGCGTGGTGCGCTGGGAGTTGCGCACGAAACTTTTTCTGCGCACGCTGGAATTTTACTGGCAGGAAGGACACACGGCGCATGCCACCCGCGAAGAAGCGGAGGTGGAGACGCGCCAGATGCTGGATATCTACACCGATTTTGCGGTGAACGATGCGGCGATTCCGGTGATACCGGGAAAGAAGTCGGATGCCGAGAAATTTGCCGGGGCCGACCGGACGTATTCGATCGAAGCGATGATGGGCGATGGCAAGGCGCTGCAGGCGGGCACCTCGCATTTCCTGGGGCAGAATTTCGCGCAAGCGTTTGAAGTGAAATACCTCGATCAACACGGGCAGCAGCAGCATTGCTGGACGACCTCGTGGGGACTGTCTACGCGATTTATCGGGGCCATCATCATGGTTCACGGCGATGACCAGGGACTGGTTTTGCCACCCAAGCTGGCGCCGTATCAAGCGGTCATCGTGCCGATCTGCAAGACCGACGAAGAAAAAGCTACCGTGCTGGAGGTTGCGCGAAAGCTCAAGGCGGAGTTGGTTAAAGCCAATATTCGCGTGACTCTGGACGAGCGTGAAGGACCCAGTCCCGGCTGGAAATTTAACGATTGGGAGATGCGCGGCGTACCTGTACGCGTCGAACTTGGCCCCAAAGACGTTGCCAAACAATCCGCGGTGTTGGCACGCCGCGATCGTCCGGGCCGGGAGGGCAAAGTGAGCGCGTCTCTGGCGGATCTTCCGCAGACGATTGAGCGCCTGCTGGTCGAAATTCAACAGTCCATTCATGACAAGGCGCTGGCGTTTCGCAAATCGCGTACTCATGATGCCAAGGATTACGAGGAATTGAAGCGAGCGGTAGAAACGGGATTCGCGTTCTCCCACTGGTGCGGCAGCACGGAATGCGAAGCGAAAATCAAAGAAGAAACGCGCGCTACCATGCGGTGTATTCCGATCGATCAGGATAATGAACAAACCGCTCACGGCGGAAACTGCGTGCATTGCGGCAAGCCTGCCCGCGAACGGGCGATTTTTGCGCGCGCCTATTGATGTGCGTCTTGTTTAACCAACTAGGTCATCCCGTTCCATTTCGGAAACACGCCTGCCCGGTGTTCTAGACACTCCGGTGTACAGATGCTAGCTTCGACCCATGGCCATTAAAGGTTCGCCAAAGCTTGGCAAGGACCACGGTTATCCCGCGCCGGATGGGAAGCGCGTGGCCGTCCGCAGGCGTAGCGGGCGTAGCGAACGGGGCGAAGGCAGAATAAAGGCCCTCATCTACCTGATCATTATTGTTGGCGGAATTTATTGCACGGTCAAATTATTGCCGCCGTACATTGCGGAATATCAGTTAGCCGACAAAATGCAGGAGCAGGCGCGTTTTGCAGTCGTAAATCGCTTTACGGAAGAGCAGATTCGCGAGAACGTATTCAAAGTGGTGCAGGACCTGGAAATTCCAGCCAAAAAAGAAGATATAAAAATTGTGTCCACTCCGCAGGTAGTGAAAATCTCGATGGATTATACGGTTCCGGTGGATTTGCTTTCCTACCGCGTAAATCTGCATTTCACGCCTTCCAGCGAAAACAAATCGCTTACCTAGAGCAGCGTTTGTCTTGTCTTTCTGCGCTAGCCGTTGAGTAAACCTGGCACTGAGAAAATTGTTATGTAAATTGCGGTTGATTAAGAAAAGAACAGGGTCAGACCCAAGACCCAGGTTCGAGGTTCAACGGCGAACCTTGATTGGATAAGAGAAAAGGCTCCGTAT
>JRHI01000889.1_pt1 | contig 29333 bp, 24 predicted proteins | sample 215371 | NCBI WGS metagenome assembly JRHI01 (sample SAMN02929681, study PRJNA255918) | sediment metagenome | biome: cave system; feature: Ice Cave; material: Sediment; isolation source: sediment from deep within a dark volcanic ice cave with no known source of... ...
TCCCGCCGCCGCGCGGGCGTGAATTGGAAAAACGGTTACAGTAGAACTATATGCGTGCAGTGGTGCCGTTCTTCTTTGACTTTACGGAGCGAGATAAGCCGTGGCCTGACGCCCCGAAGGGTCGAACGCGGCGCGAGATCCTTGCCCTGCGGCGCGGGTTGCCGGTGTTCCGCGGGTCGGGGACGGCGAAGGAAGGACTGAGCGAGGAGGCAGCGCTGCGCCTGGCGGCAGCACTGCTGCCGCCGGTATTCGACGCCGACCGGCGCCTGCGCGAACTGGACGAGATCGAGTGGCACGAATGAGCTGGGCGAGCGTCAGCCTGTCGGTGACTGCGGCGAATGGCAGCCTTGCTGCCGTAGGTGGTCGGCGATGAAAGTATCCAGCACCAGCTGGCCGATGTGGTAGAAGACCAGAGGCACCACCGCGAGCGGATAGGCGCCCTTGAAATACGTCTCGAAGAGCAACAAGGCCACGGGCAGCGTCTTCTGGCTACATGCGAATGCAATCGCGAGACGGCTCGGCCGATCGAAGCGCAGCAGCCGGCTGCTGCCCAGGCCGGCGAACAGTGCCGCCAGATGGGTGCCGGCGCAGACCAACGCGATCAGCACGAAGGGACCAGGGGCGAGGACCGCTGCGCTGTCGTGTACCCGATCGCATACGCTCACCGCGGCTTTCAGAATGATCGCCAGGATGAGGAGTTGCGAGACAATGCCCAGCGAGGGTTTCCACCCGCCGGCCGCTTCCCGCAAGGGACGGGGCAGCCGCGCCAGCTGGCCGAGTCCCACCGGCAGGACGAGGAAGAGGAGCAAGTCGCGCATCATGGCGATGGTGTTGAGGCCGATGTGGCTGGCCGCGAGGGGAGCCAGCCAGAGCGGCGTGATGAGCCAACTCGTGCAGGTGGTCAGCAGGATCGCCAGCAGGGCGGTTGCTTCGTTCCCACCGGCCATACGCGTCCAGAGCACAGCCGAGGCGAGGGTACAGGGTACGCTGGCCATCAGGAGCAAGCCGACACGGAAATCATCGGGCAGCGGCACAACGCGCGTGAGGAAGAGAGCGAGGAGAGGCAGGGCGCCGTAGCTGATCACGGCGGCCCACAGCGCCGGCAGCGGTCGCAGCAGTGCTTCACCGAGACGACGACTCTCCAGAGTCCACGCCATGAGGAAGAGCGCGACCGCGACCAGTCCCTGCGGGGGCAGCGGTTGGACCAGCGGCCGGAGCCAGTCGGGCGCCAGCAGCGCCAGCAATACCCCTGCGCCGAGGAGCAGCAGAAACCACCGCCTGGCAAGAAACTGGTGCATGCGCTAGGGCTTCTTCAACTTCTGGATCAGGAAGGCGCGCGCGGTTTCATCGAGAGGAGTCAGGCCAGTCGCCGGCACCTCGAGCAGTCGCAGGGCTTCCGCACGCTGGCCGAGCGCCACCTTGGCGCGCGCCTGGCGCAGCCGCGCGAGAGCTTCCGCCGCCGCCGCGGGCTGATCGCCGAGGAATTGCGCCCACCAGTCCGCGGCGTCCTGCCACGCCGCCTGCATTTCCTCCGGCGGCACGGTCCGTCCCGCGTGCCGCGCCAGCTCCAGCCGCTCGGCCTGTTCCTGCTTGCACAGCGCCATGAGGTACGTCGTCTCCGGGCCGCGCACGTCGGCGGCCCGTCCCTCGATCAGGATGACGAGGACTTCCTGGCCGTTCTTCCACACCTGGTCGAGCTGTGCCTTCGCCATTTCCACGCTACCCGGCTCGGCGGAGCCCTTGCTTCCCGGATGGGACTGGGCCCTTTGGGCGACGAGATAGTTGGCCTGGGCCTTGATGACCTGCTCGGACCACTGGTCCATCCGTTCGTCCAGATCGACGGCGGCACGAAGGCGGTCCCTGGCGTCGCGCATCTGGTCGCGGGTCTTGACCAATTCGCGTGCTGCCTCGTCGAACCGGCCGCGCAGCACCAGGTCGCGCGGCGTCTGCGGCCCCAGGAAGAACTCGGCGAAGGGGCGCCCGAAGAACTGCTGCAACCGCTGGCCCGGCTCGCCCGGCAACTCTTTGATCTTCTGTGGCAGCAACTGCCACGGGACCAGGTCGTGCATCCGTTGGCGAGCAACCTGTCGAGTGTCGTTACCGCCTTCTTCTGCCGGCCAGAAGCGCCGCTGCACCCGCATCGCCTCCCGCCAGACGTCCACTGCGGGCGCCTTGTCTCCCTGCGCGGCAGCAGCGGCGGTCCAGGTCGCTACCGCCTGCTGGGGCTCGAACGCCAGCCGGATCGTGCCCCGCAGCGACGGCACTTCCTCTTGCAGGAACTTCATGCGCGGCGCCAGGGCCGACAACATGCCGGTCAAGTAGATGCGGGTCTGCTGCACTTGCTCGGCCGTCACGTCATAGCGGTGCTTGGCATCCGCGTTCAGCACTTCGAACAGTCCAGGCTGCGACCGCACAGCCGCCAGCGTCGCCACTTCCCGCTCGCCGGGCAAAGGCAGCGACAGCGATAAGCGATAAGCGACGGCCAGTTCTCGGTTCGCGTTTCCTTCCCGTCCCGGCAGCGGCAGGCCGAGTCGCGGATCGAAGAGGAGGATGGCCCGGTCCTTGCCGGCCGGCAGAGCCCCGCACGCCCAGATGCGCGGAAGGTCTGCCTTATCGCCGGGTGTGCCGACGACGCAACCGGGAATGCCGAGCTGTTCGAGCAGACAGAGGTAGACCAGGGCACGCTCGGCGGGAGTGCCCCAGCCGCGGCGCAGGACGAAATCCGGCGGCGCCAGCTCCTCGTCATGGTCCGCGAGCCGGACCTGGCGCACCACCCAGGCAAAGGCGGCGGCGGCCTGCTGGGATTGGGGAAGATCTTTCACTTCCAGCGAGCCGGCAGCATCGTGGAAAAGGAAGCACAGGTCGAGATGATGAGCATCGAGGAGTGTGAAACTGCTGTTTTCCACCTCGGCCAGTTCGCCGGCGTCGAGGCCGAAGTGCTGCGGGTCGGTGAGCAAGTGGCGCTGTTCGTCCACCAGCGGCGCCGTGCGCTGGTCCGCATGCTGGCTGAGATAGACGTTAACCTGCTGGAGAACCGTGCGGCAGGTGCTCAGATCATTGCCCTTGGCGAGGAGCTCCTGAGTCTGTTCCAAGGCGTCTTCCTGTTCGCCGGCCGGTTCGATTTTCCGTGCCGTCTGGCCGGTGGGCAAAATCACGCCCCAGCCAAGGCGCGCCACGACGACAAAGAGGACAAGGGCCAGCAGTGCGATGGCCCACTTCTTGCGCGACTCCGGTTGCATGACTTGTTCCGTCCCCCGTCCGTCGTGCGGACTCGGCCTGGTGTACTCAATCGGCCAGCGCCTGGCGGAGGCGCAGGCAGCGGCGCACCAGGGCGGGAAGGTCGGCCAGGGCGATCGTGTTCGGCCCATCGCTGAGGGCTTCGTCCGGTCGCGGGTGCGTCTCCAGGAAGACACCGTCGCAGCCCGTCGCCACCGCCGCCCGGGCCAAAAATGGCACCATGCGCCGGTCGCCGCCGCTGTGGTCGCCGCCCGCCCCTGGCATCTGTACGCTGTGGGTGGCGTCAAAGATCACGGGACAGCCGAGGTCCTGCATCAGCGGAATGGAACGCATGTCGCTGACGAGGTTGCCGTAGCCGAAACTGGCGCCGCGCTCGGTCAGCAGCAGCCGGTGGTTGCCGACTTCCGCCATCTTGGTAACGACGTGCCGCATGTCTCCGGGGGCCATGAACTGCCCCTTTTTGACGTTGACTGCTCTGCCGGTGCGGCCGGCCGCTTGGAGCAGATCGGTCTGGCGGGCCAGAAACGCTGGGATTTGTAGCAAATCGCAAACCTGGGCCACCGCCTCGATCTGGCAGCATTCGTGGACGTCGGTTGTCACGGGCAGCCCAGTGCTGCGTTTGACGGCGTCGAGCGTTTCGAGGCCCTTGTGCAGTCCTGGACCGCGGAACGACTTGCTCGAGGTGCGATTGGCCTTGTCGAACGACGCCTTGAAGACGAGCGGCAGACGCAGTTCGTCGGCCATCCGTTTCAGGGTATCGGCGATTTGCAGCGTCAGGTCGTGCGATTCGATGACGCAGGGACCGGCGATCCAGAGCAACGGCTGCCCCGGTCCGCAGAGGTTATTGCCGATGGCGACTGCTTCTGCTGCGGGCATCAAAGACCCTCCCTGGAAGTCCGCGCGGGTGGGCGCGGATGGCGCTACCCTGCGAGCGGGTTTGGTATTGTATCGCTTCTCGCCGCGGCGATGAAGCCGTTCTCCTCTTGACGAAAACCTTCTACCGAAGCTGGTCGGCGTGGCGGCAACTCTGTTCAATCGTTCTTACCCATCCTGCCGGCCCGACCGTCTTGTCGCGTCGCGTCGTCGGCCTCGGCAGGGCTCGCCCGACCCGGCGGGTTGACCGCACTTCCGCGACTTGCCGGCACGGCAACGCTCAGCTGTGAGCGGCGGTTCGGTCGAAAGGGAAGAGGCAGGCATGGCGCGTAGTCTGTCCTTTCTCGCTGCTGGGCTACCTGGAGGCGTCCTTCGTGAACAGGGCAGGTTTGCTGGCGATCGTGCTGGTGCTGGGGCTGCCGTGGGCAGCCGTCCGCGCCGGCGGATGGTGTACCCGGGGCGACCTGGATCGGATCAACCGGCAGCTGCACGGCCAGGTCATCGACCACACCCACAATCACGGCGCGGATCGCCGTATCTGGTCCGACGCGCTCTGCCAGCGGCGCGATCTGTACGTCTATCTGCCGCCGCACTTCGACCCCTGCCTGCGCTATCCGCTCATCCTCTGGCTGCACGGCTTCGCGCAGGACGAACAGGCGTTCCTGCTGGAAGTGGTCCGGCCTCTGGATCGCGCCATCGCCGCGGGCAAGCTGCCACCGGCCATCATCGCCGCGCCCGATGGCAGCCTCAACGGCGACCCGTGCCTGCTGACGGCCGGCAGTTTCTTCGTCAACTCGGACGCCGGCCGCTTCGAAGACTTTATCATGGGCGATGTCTGGAACTTCGTCCACGAACACTACCCGATCCGGCCGGAACGCGAGGCCCACGTACTGGCTGGCGTGTCGATGGGCGGCGGCAGCGCCTACAACATGGCCATCAAGCACCGCGATCGGGTCAAGACGGTCGTGGGCATCTTCCCGCCGCTCAACACGCGCTGGCTCGATTGCCACGGCCGCTACTTCGGCAACTTCGATCCTTCTTGCTGGGGCTGGCGGAACGATTTCAGCAACAGCCGTGAGATCGTCGGGCGCTTCTATGGCGTCGTGAGCATTCGTATGAGGCGGGTGGTCGAGCCGGTATACGGCAAGGGACCGGACGTGGTGACCAAGGTGAGCCTGGAAAACCCCATCGAACAGCTCGACCGGCTCGATCTGCACGAGGGTGAGCTGGCGATGTACGTGGGTTACGGCGGCCGCGATCAGTTCAACATCGATGCGCAAGTGGAGAGCTTCCTCCACCGGGCGTCGCAGCGCGGCCTGACGGTGGCGGTCGGCTATGACCCGCGCGGCAAGCACGATCTTGAAACAGCCCTTAAGCTGATGCCGGGCGCCCTGGCGTGGCTGAACGAACAGCTGGCGTCCTACGGGCCGTGTCCAGCCGCACCGCAGCCGTGAGCCACCAAACCTGGCCCATGTCTTGCGCGCGGTCAGAACCTGGAGCGTTATCGACTGGAAGACCGGCCAACCGCTTCCCACTCGATCCGAACGGGCCGGGCAGCTGCAAGCGGAGATCGAGCGGTTGCGGGTATTGCTCGATGAGCAGCAGCGCCAGTCCTGAAGCCCATTTACGCTCTCTTTCGAGAAGCGGGCCGCCAATCCGAAAGTTGCTCTCCATTTGCAAATGGTCTTCTGGTAGAGTCCCGTCCGGACCAGCGTGCGGTCCGGCCACCACTGCCTGCAAGGACGCATGGGAGAAGGCACGTGGCCCGGGTCAACTTGCGCGTTTCGGCAACGGCGCCTGGCGTCGCTTCCGGACAGCGGTATCCGGGCCACGCGGTCGGCGCACGGGGACAAGGAGGTTACCGGCGTGGCCCGTCGCTGGCGTATCCGCCACAAACTGATGCTCGGCCTCGGCCTCGTCGTGGCGATCATGGGACTGCTCGTGGGCGGTACGCTCACGGGTCTGCTGTCGTACATGACCACCATGAAGACTATGGATAGCAAGGTGGCGGAGTTGCAGAAGGCCAACAATCTCAAGGTAGCGGTCAACCGCCTGGCCGAACATCCCGATCCCGACGCCCCAGTGCCCTACCAGGAAGAGGCCCTGCGGTTGCGGGGCAAGATGGAGAAGGCACGCGAAGCACTCGACGATTACAAGACCCAACTCGACGATACCCTCCAGCGCCATCGCGATCCCGAGGGCGGCGTGCTGGAGATCGAGTACATAGAGGCCCTCAAGCAGCGCTTTCAGCGGCTCGACCAGGCCATCGACAACTTCAACGGCGTTCCCAAGGCCGCCAGTGGGGCGACTCCCCGGTTGCGGGAAGATTCGCAGGTAGACGAGATCATCAACGATCTCGTCCGCAGCACGGAAGACCTGCAGCACGTCATCTACCAGAACCTCTCCAAACGCAGCACGGCTTCCAAGGGCTACTACCGGATCAGCCTCATTATCGTCCTGTCCACGAGCGTCCTCGGCGTGCTGCTCATGGCCGGCCTGCTTCGCTTCTTCTATCGCTGGGTCTTCTACCCCGTCCGCGACCTGGAACAGGGCGCCTGCCGCGTTGCCCAGGGCGACTTCGAGCACCGCATCGACGTTCACAGCGGCGACGAGATGGAAGAACTCGCCGACGCTTTCAACGACATGACCGGCCGGCTGCGTGAAATCTACCGCGACCTGAATCGCCAGGTCAACGAACGCAGCCGGCAGCTGGTCCGTTCCGAGCGGCTGGCGTCGGTCGGCTTCCTCGCTGCCGGTGTCGCGCACGAGATCAACAATCCGCTCCAGGCCATCACACTCTACTCGGGCGCGCTGGAGGCCCGGCTCGCCGATCTGATGCATCGTCAGGGGGGCAACGGCCAAGGCGCTCGCCAAGAGACCTCGACGCCGATCCCCTCGGAAGAGTATGAAGTGATCGCGAAATACCTGAGGACCATCCTCGAGGAAGCCTTCCGCTGCAAACGAATCACCGAACGGCTACTGGAATTCAGCCGGGGCGGCGAACGGCACCGCGAACCGATCGACCTGACCGAGCTCATGCAGTCGGTACTCGACGTGGCCCAGCCGCTGCCAAACGCCAGGGGGAAGATCATCAGCTTCGAGCCGACCGGCCAGGTAACCGCGTGGGCGAATGCCGACGAGATCAAGTCGGTCGCGCTCAACCTCGTGGTTAACGCCCTGGATAGCATGGACGACGGCGGCAAGCTGACCATTCAGCTCCGGCCGCAGGGCGACATGGCCGAGATGGTCCTGACGGACACCGGTTGCGGCATGAATGCCGAGGTTCTGGAGAATATCTTCGAGCCGTTCTTCACGAAGAGCCGGCACGGCAAGGGGACGGGATTGGGACTGACAATCAGCCATCGGATCATCACGCAGCATGGCGGCGAGATCGAGGCGGCCAGTCCGGGGCCGGACCAGGGAAGCAGTTTCACCGTCCGCCTGCCGCGGCATCCGGCCGAGGAGCCGGCGACCGGCAAGGACGGCGACACGGGCCAAAGGGAACCGGCGACCAGCCGGCGCCTGGCGGCCTGAGTGGACAGTCGATGGGCAGCGTTCGATCCGTGAGGGGAGAGGAGGAACAGAGTGGCCACCTTGCCGCACAAGAGCCTGCGGGTGCTGTTCGTGGATGACGAAAAGCCCCTGCAGGAGTTCATGCGCTCGGAACTGCCGCGCCTGGGCCACGAGGTCACGGTCTGCGCCGATGGCCGGCATGCGGTCAAGGCGCTGGAAAAAGGCACGTTCGACGCCGCCATTCTCGACCTCCGCATGCCCGGCATGACCGGCATCGAGGTGCTCGAACACCTCAAGGAGGTGTCGCCGGACACCGAAGCGGTCGTGATGACCGGCCACGCCAGCACGGAGACGGCCATCGAGGCCCTGCGCCTGGGCGCCTTCGATTACATCACGAAGCCGTGTCAACTAGCCGAGATCGAGCAGGTGCTGCGCAAGGTCTGCGAGAAGCGCGAGCTGAAACACAAGAACCTGGCCCTAGAGACCCGCGTGCAGGCCGCCGAGGGACCGACCGTGCTCGTCGGTACTTCGGCGCCGATGACCGGCGTGCATCGGCTCATCGCCACGGTGGCGCCCACCGAGTCGACCGTGCTCATCCTCGGCGAGACGGGGACAGGGAAGGAACTGGCCGCCCGGTCGTTGTGGCAGCAGAGCAAGCGGGCCGACATGCCGTTCGTGCCGATCAACTGCGCGGCCCTGCCGGAGAACCTCGTCGAAAGCGAACTCTTTGGCCACGCCCGGGCCTCGTTCACCGGGGCCGATAAAGAGAAGAAAGGGCTTTTCGAGGTCGCCAATGGCGGGACAGTCTTCCTCGACGAACTGGGCGAGCTGAACAAGAACGTCCAGGTGAAACTGCTACGGTTCCTGGAGTCGGGCGAAATCCGGCGCGTGGGCGACACGGAGCCGCGCCGTCTCGACGTGCGCGTCCTGTGCGCCACGAACCGCGACTTGCGCGACATGATCGGCAAGGAAGACTTCCGCGAGGACCTCTATTTCCGCATCAACACCTTCGAGATCCGTTTGCCGCCGCTCCGCGAACGGCGCGCGGACATTCCCGACCTGGCCTACCACCTGCTATCGCGGGCGGCGCGCCGGCCCATGGAGCAGGTCGCCGACCTGCTGACTGCGGAGGCGATCGACGTACTGCTCGAGCACGAATGGCCTGGCAACGTCCGCGAGTTGGCGAACGTGATGGAGCACGCCTACATCATTGCCGGCGGCGAGAAGATCACGCCCCAGCACCTGCCGCACCACATCCACACGAAGCCAGGCACACCGCCGACGCTGAAGATAACGGCCCCGCCGGTGCGCCCGGCGACGACGACGGCGCAGCAGCCGGCGCGGACACTGAACGAGATCGAAATGGAACACATCCTGCGCGTGCTCGAGAAGAACAACGGGCACAAGGTCTCGACGGCCAACGAACTCGGCATCAGTCTCAAGACGCTCTACAACAAGCTGAACAAGCTGGAAGAGGAACGCAAGTCGGCGGGGTAATATCCCGTGTAGCAGCGGAGCGCGCGGCCCGCGCTCCACTGCGCGTCGCGGCTACACGGCGTCAATCAGCGCTGCAGCGGCGCGTACTTCGCCACGATCGCCTTCGCCGTGCGCAGCCCGTCCACTGCGGCACTAACGATGCCGCCCGCGTAGCCCGCCCCTTCTCCTACCGGGTACAGTCCCTCGATCCCCGGCGTCGCGCGTGTTCCCTCGTCGCGCACGATACGCACCGGCGAACTGCCGCGTGCCTCCGGCCCGGCCAGCGTCGCTTCCGGCAGAAAGCGTCCATGCCAGCGACGATCCATGATCGGCAGGCCCTGCTGCAATGCCTCGCGGATCAACGGTGGTATCAGCTCCGCAATCTCTGCAAGAACGAGGCCGCGCGGGTAGCTGCCGGCCGGTAACTGCCACGTTTTTCGCCCGGCCAGGAAGTCGCCGGCCAACTGGATCGGACAGAGATACTGGCCGCGGCCCAGCTCGAAGGCCCGCTGTTCGTAAACCTGCTGCAAGCGCACACCGGCCAGCACGTCGGCGGCGCCGAATGCTGTCACCGGCAGCGTGACGACGAGGCCGCTGTTGGCGAAGGGCGAATTCCGCTTGGACAGGCTCATGCCGTTGGTGCAGAAGTATCCCGGCTCGGAAACGCTGGGGATGACGTGGCCGCCGGCGCACATGCAAAAGGTGAAGAGGTCGTGACGGCCGCGGGCGACAAGCGAATAGTCCGCCGAGCCGAGCCGTTCTTCCAGATGCTGCGGGCCGTACTGCACGCGGTTGACGATCTCCTGCGCATGCTCGACGCGGACGCCCATCTGGAAGGCTTTTGGCACCATCGGCACGCCGCGGCGCAGCAGCATGGTGTAGGTATCGCGGGCACTGTGACCGACGGCGAGTACCGCGACGCGCGCCGGGATCCTGCCCGACGACGTGACCAGTCCGCGCAGCTGGTTGTCCACGATCTCGAGGTCTTCGACGCGGCAGGAAAAGTGCACCTCGCCCCCCAGCGCCTCGATGCGCCGGCGCAGCGCCTTGACGACGGCAGGCAGGCGATTGCTGCCGAGGTGTGGCCGGGATTCGTAGACAATGGACGGTTTACCCTTGGAGGCGGCAAACAGTTCGAGGATGCGACGCACGTCCGCGCCACTGCTGCGGCAGGTGAGCTTGCCGTCGCTGAAGGTGCCGGCCCCGCCCTCGCCGAAGAGATAATTGCTTTCGGGATCGAAGGGACCGCCGGCGTCGAAGGCATGGACGTCGCGGATGCGCTCGCGCACGGCACGGCCGCGTTCGAGGACCAGGGGCCGATAGCCCTGTTCGGCCAGGAAATAGCCCGCCGCCAGTCCCCCGGGGCCGGAGCCGATGACGACCGGCCGTTCGTCGAGCGGACGGCTACCCGGCGACGGCATCGCGAACGGCGGCTCCTCGTACAACTCGATCCGGGTACGGCGGCGGAGACCACGGCGGGCGCGCACAACGATCCCCGTCTCGTCCTCGGGGAGGAAAACCTCAGCCGTGTAGACGAACTGGAGGGCATCCTTGTCCCGGGCGTCGAGACTCTTGCGCAGGATGCGCCATTGCCGCACCGTACCGGGAGCGAGGCCGAGGACGCGGCTCAGATGCTGGGGCAGTTCGACCTCGGGTTCGTCGACGGGCAGGCGCAGTTCGGAAACTCGGATGGGCATGGCACGAACTCCCTACCAGCCCGCTGTGCCAGCAAGGGACTTTTCCTTCCCTTAGCGGCTGTTCCACAAGCCCCTTTGTCCCCGTACTCGGGGGAGAGGGTCGGGGGTGAGAGGAGCATTCAAAGGGAAGAGCAGCCCCCTCACCCCAACCCCCCTCCCTCACCCCAACCCCTCTCCCCCGAGTAAAGGGGCGAGGGTCAGTCCGAGCAGCCAGGACGAGGCATCGGGGCCCCTCTCCCCCGAGTACAGGGGCGAGGGTGGGGAATCCGTTGCCTTTCACGGTGGCGGTCCCCCTCACCCCCGAGTACAGGGGCGAGGGGCTTCGGGAACAGATTCTTACCGGCGCCCGGGGGTTAGGTCGGAGATCCGCACCTTTTCCAGGTGCTTGCGCATCTGTTCGGCGGTCTGCTTGCAGATATGCTCCAACTTGCGGTTGAGGTTCCCATCAACCTCCTTGTCCGTGAACGGTGCCTGGCCGCGGATCGGCCCATCCACCGCCTCGAGAATCTCGAGCATGGAGATGTCCGAAGGCGTCTTGGCCAGCCGGTAGCCGCCGTTGGGGCCCTTGACGGACAGGAGCACTCGACAGGAAACCAGAGGCTTCAGGACCTTGAGCAGGAACCGCTCCGGAATGCCCCTCGCCTGGGCGATGTGATGCGAGGCGATCGGTTTGTCGGTTTTCTGGGTGGCCATGTAGGCAACCGCATGCAGAGCGTAACTCGAAGCGCGCGTCAGTTTCATGGATCGTACGTTGCCGCCCTCCTCGGGACAGCGGTCGCTCCTTTAGGACATCTGGCACGTTGTGGCTGGGTAGACGAACTAGGCGAACAGCGGGCGGACAGCAGGCGGACGAACGAAGCCGGCTCACCACTGGGCATGAGCTTCTTTCCTGATCCCGATATTGAGTATACGCTAGTAATCTTATGGCTGCACCAAACGGGCTGCAAGGGCAGTTTCCTTTAACCCTTCTCGTTCAGCGCGGAGGATTCGGTCCCATGGACTACCTCGTCGCTGGAGAACTCGATACCAATCACCGCCGTGGCCGATACTTCACGTCCTCGAAACGGCACCAACCCACGCCGCAGGCGCACGCGGTACAGCAGCGGGCCGCGGTAGTTTGCCAACGCGGCCCCAACCGAGTCCGCGTCGTCGGGATTCGTGCAGACAAAAGTACGCATCTTCTCGCCGGGCTTCAGTTCCTTGTCGAGGTTCTGGCCCTCAGCGCGCACCGAGCGCGGCTCATAGTTGTTTGGCGGCGTCCCCTCGCAAGGGCCGCCGTAGAACTTGCGCGCCCCCATTTCCAGATAGGTAAAGGGGACGTTTTGCTCGAACTTCGAGACCCATTTCCGGTTAAAAAGAGGATCCATTGGGCGGAAAACCACGTCCTGAGAGATATTCTCCAGTTCCAGGTAGACGCAGAGGCATTCGTTGGGACTCTCCTCGGGTTGCGCCCCAGGCACTAAATAGCGGATTCTATGCAATTCGGCCTTCCGCGGCGTCACTTTCAGGTCGCCGATCGTGAGCGACTTACCCAGAGGCACGCGCAGGTAACGCGGCAGGGCCAGCAGAGGCATATCGTGGAAATTGAGGTGCATCGAGGTCTTCTGGTTGATTCTGCTTGCGCCCGGGTTCATACCCTGGTCGGGCAACCTCTCCAGCGGGTCCGGGGGCGGCGGTTTCAGGAGGGCCATCGCCAGAAGGACCGTGACCAGGATCGAGTACGAGATCAGCGGGATAATCAGTACGGGGACGATCCAGCCGCCGCCGCCCCGGGTCGCCCGGGCCACGGCAGGAGAGGGGCCGGTGTGCAGCAATTCGTCGCTGCCTGTCTCGGATACCTGGGCCGGTTCGAGCGGCGCGGCCGGGGCCGTGCCGCTCAGGCCGGTGAAAGCCGTCTCGAGCGGCGTAGCCTGGGTCGCCGGCGCGGTCGGTTCCTGCGGCGGCGCGTAAGTTAAGGTCGCCTCGACTGGCGGCACGATCGGCGCGGGACTCAGTTCCATCGGCTGGGGGGGCGGCTGCAGCCAGGGCGCCGGCTCGGCCGGCATTTCGACCTGCGGCAGCGGGGTTTCGCCGAAGAGGTCGTCGTCCGCATCCTCGGGTGGGCTAAAGATGCTTTCCGGCTCCACGGAGGGCGGCACGACGAACGTGGGCGGCAGTTCCAGGGGCGGCGGAGCGGCGGCAGCCGGGGCCACTACCACTTGCTGGCAATGCGGACAGCGCACCTGCTGGCCGAGCAAGTTGTCGGTGACACCCATCAGGTTACCACAGTGTCCGCACTGGAAATTAACGGTCGGCATTGGCGGAATCCTCCTCGTTCCGACTCCGTTGCTTCCTCGGGTGAGCGAGGGTTGTCAGGCCGCCGGCACTTCGTCTTCACCGGCGGCCCGACGGCCGGCGCTCGCCCAAAGTCGCGTCCAGGGGACGGCGGCGAGTTCCGGCAAGGCATGGGGCGTGCCGTCGCGCTGGTGCGGCACCACCGCGAGCAGGGGCACGTCGAGCCGGCGCCGCAGCTCCGCCACGTTCGTCGCGTCGGCCAGGCCCCGCGGCGGCTCGGTCTCATTAACCACGACGCCGGCCACGACCAGGCCACGGCGACGCGCCACTTCGAGCGTCAGGAGCGTGTGGTTTAAGGTCCCCAGAGAGCGGCGGGCCACCACCACAAGGGGCAGCTCAAGGGACGCGGCCAGGTCGGCAACCGTTGCCTCTTCGGTCAGCGGGCAAAGTAGGCCGCCCACGCCTTCCACCAGCAGGGGCACACCCGGCCGGCCGCGGCAAATTACGGCTTCGGTCAGCGCCGCCAGGGTGAGGAGGGTCCCGTGCCGGCGAGCGGCAACCGGAGGCGCGACCGGGTCCGGGAACGCGAACGGCGTGATACTTCCCCAGTCCGTCTCCCCGGCGGCCTCGGCCAGCTGCACCGTATCGTCGCTCAGCCAGCGCTCCCCCGACCAGCGGGCACCGGTCGCCACGGGTTTACATACGCGACAGGAAATCTCCTGTCCACGAAGGATCCGCGCAACACAGGCGGTGACGAAGGTCTTGCCCACGCCAGTGTCGGTGCCGGTGAAAAAGAATCCGCTGTGCGGGTGTTCGTTCACTGTGTCGGGGTGCCCCCGCCGCTGCGGAAGCCTCTGGCCGGGGGCGAACGCCTCATCCACCATGGGCTGGTTATAGGCGAATCTCTACCATTTCTCTAGCGAAAAGTCATGAACTTTTCCAGGCAAGCGCGATCGGCGTCCCGGCCCGGGCGCGAAACCGCTCGGCGGCGTTACCCTCGACCACGGCCACCTCGACCATGCCGTTGCTGGACACGAGGCCGACCAGGCTGCCCGGCGGCGCCTCGGCATAGGTGCGGATCCAACGAAAACCGCGGCGAAAACGCCGGTTGCCCACGGTGAGCTGCGTCGGCCGCTCGGCCACCGCCTCGCCCGGCACATTGGTGAGGAGGTTGCCAAAATGATCGACAAAGATCACCAACCCGGCGATGCCGTGCGGCCGCGGCTGCGGCATGGGCGTCTCAAAACGGACCCATTCCTTGATACGCGGGCCGAGGCTGCTGGGATCGACGCCGCGGCTGAGGTGGCCGGCCGCCGGAGCGAGGATGTCGCGGCCGTGAAAAGTTGCGCTGACCGGCTGCCGCCAGTAGCGCGGCTCGTCGAGCCGGATCACGCATGGCGTCTCGTCGGGACGCACGACCGCCGTCCAGCAGCCATTGTCCGGCACGAGCAAGCGCTGGCCCTGGGTCTCGACGTACAGCAAGGCACGGTCGCTGCCGACCCCCGGATCGACGACGACGACATGAAGCGTGTTCTTCGGGAAGTGGGGCACGGCCGCGGCGAGGAAGAAGGCGGCGTAACGAACGTCCTGCGGTGGTATCAGGTGGCCGAGGTCGAGAAGGCGGGCGCGCGGATTGATGCTGAGCAGAACCCCCTTGAGGACGGCGACGTAGGGAGAATCCTCGCCAAAATCGGTCGTCAGGGTGATGAGCGGATCGGCCATGGCATCTCGAGCCGCTTGCGGCTTGCGGGGAGTCAGCGAAAGTGTTCGCGCACCAGCCGGCGAAAATCGTTGAGATTGCGGACCTGGTGAACCCGGTCACGGAACACGTCGAAGCCTGGCAGAAACTTGGCGAAATAGCAACTAGTCCGCGCCAGCCGTCGCAGCGCCACCACTGGCCCATACAGGCGAAACTCGCCCTCGATCAGTTGCAGCAAGGCCCGGCCGCGCTCTGCCATAGTCGGCCCGCGGGAGGCGGCGCCCTGCTGGAGAAGGTCGCGCGCCTGCTGGAAGATCCACGGGTTGCCGAGACAACCGCGGCCGATGCCGACCGCATGGGCGCCGCTTTCGCGCAGGTAACGGAGGGCGTCGGCTGGTTGGCGCACGCCGCCGCTGCCGGCGACGAAGACGCGGACGGCCTGGCGCACCCGGGCGACGACGCTCCAGTCGGGACCACCGGCGTATGCCTGGGCCACGCTGCGGGCATGCACTTCCACGCCGCCGGCTCCCGCCTCCTCGGCCCGGCGCGCCACCTCGATCGCCGTCTCGTGTTCGGCGTCCGGCCCGGTGCGGATCTTCAATGTCACTGGAATGCACACGGCGCGCACGACAGCGCCGACGATCCGGCCAATGGCAGGCGGGTCGGCCAGAAGGGCGCCGCCCTCGCCACGCTGCACCAATCGACGGATCGGACACTCGAAGTTGAGATCGACGACGTTGAAGCCCTGTTCCTCGACGACGCGGGCTGCCTCGGCGAAGACCTGGGGGTCGGCGCCGCTGATCTGGCCGGCCCGCGGCGCCTCTTGCGGCGTGGTCTGGAGGAGGCGCAGCGCCCGCCGGTCGCGTCGCGCAACGTCCACGGCATCGACGCGCTCGCTGCACACGAAGCTGGCTCCGTGCTGCTTCATCAGCAGACGAAACGGCTGGTTGGTGTGCTCCTCCATCGGAGCGAGGAGGAACGGGTGGGCAAGGCGTAACGGGCCAATTTGCATTTCCGTGATTCGCAGCGCTACCAGCCCGCAGTGCGAGAAAGGGAGCAGGAAACCCTTGCTGGCGCTGTGGGCTGGTAAGCCGGGAACTACTATTTCGCCCGGCTGAGGTATTCGCCGGTGCGCGTATCGACGGAGATCACCTCACCGATGCCGACGAAGGGCGGTACGCTGATCTTGAGGCCGGTCTCCAGCGTGGCCGGCTTGTACTGCGCCGCGGCCGTCGCACCCTTGACCGCTGGCTCGGTCTCGATCACCTTCAGGTCCACCGTCGCCGGCAATTCGAGGCTGAGCGGCTTGTTCTCGTAGAAGGTGACCTGCGCGTTGTCACCCTCCTTGAGGTAGAACATTATTTCGCCGACCAGTTCCTTGCTAAGCGTAATCTGGTCGAACGTCTCATTGTCCATGAAGACGTAACCGTCGCCTTCCTGGTAGATGTACTGCATCGGCCGTTTGTCGAGGTAGGCCTGCTCGACCTTGTCCGCGGGACGAACGCGGTTGACCAGCACGGCGCCCGTCTTCAGGTTTTTCAGCTTGAGCTGCAGGATAGCGCGCCAGTTGCCGGGGGTGTTCAGGTCGCGGTCCACCACGGCGAATAGCTGGCCCCCCTCGCCGACGATGACCATACCCTTGCGAACCTGGCTGTATTCGATCGAAGCCACGAAATCCTCCATCAGCAATGCGGCACCGCGGTGCGGCGCCGGACCTTGAACTCGTGATTTAAGGTAGCAAAACGGAGGTGGCCTGAGAAGAGGAGCTGACGCGCTCGACGCCGCCGGCGCGGTTGCCGCGACACTCGTCCACTTTGCGGGACGGGATAACAAGATACAAATTATCTTCAGCATCTCTCATATCCCTTGAGCATACGGGCGACGGCCCGCCAAGCCAGTACGCCCCTCCAACCCGTGACCCTTGCCGAGCGCTGGCCGTTCGGGATGTTCCATCTGGGAGACCGAGAATCCCCAAGCATTCTCCGGGAAATGGATTGACTTACAGCTTGCCCAGTTTTACTATTTACCCCAGATTGGCCAGTCTGATTGATAGGGCCTTTTTTCCGGAATTGGCGCGATTTGCCGTTTCTGCTCTTCCCGAGGCACAGTTTGTGGAGGTGACGACGCATGTATAGCTTGGTGTTGATGGCAGCCCTAACCACCGGAGGCAGCCAGCCGGCCTTTTGTCACGGCTGTCATGGTTGTTGCGGCTGTTACAGCAGCTGTTGCGGCTGCTACAGCAGCTACGGTTGCTGTGGGTGCTACAGCGGGTACGGTTGCTGCGGCTGCTACGGCGGGTACTCCTACGGCGGCTACGGTTGCTGCAGCTGCTACGGCGGGTACTCCAACGGTGGCTACGGTTGCTGCAGCTGCTACGGCGGGTACTCCTACGGTGGCTACGGTTGCTGCAGCTGCTACAGCGGCTATGGTTGCTATGGTTGCAACGGCTGCTGCGGCGGCTGGGCGCCCGCATACATAACTCCTCCAGGGCCGGTGGTTGCCCCGACGGCACCCGAGTCCGTATCGCCGCCGAAGCCGGGCGCGAAGGTGGGCGAGGCGATGCCTGCGCGGGCGAAGCTCATCGTCGAAGTGCCAGCGGACGCCAAGCTGTACATCGACGATCAGCCGATGAAGACGAAAGCGGCGCGGCGCGTGTTCAATACGCCGGCGCTGGAGGCCGGACAGGCGTACTACTATGTCGTTCGGGTCGAAGTGGTCCGCGACGGCAAAACGCTGGCCGAAACCAAGCGCGTAATCGTACGTGCCGGCGAAGAGGCCAAGGCCGACTTCGCCAACATGGAAGCCGTGGCCGCGGCGAAGGCCGAGGCGACGGGCGGCCGCTAAGTTAATCTGCAGACAACGGCCAATACAGAAGCGAGGGACGGGCGCAGGGCGCCTGTCCCTCGTTTCGTTTTGTTCGGCGCATGGGAGGATGGATCAGTTCAAGCTCGGGTGCGGAATGTGCGGCGGGGCCAGCTGTTCCCACAACTCCTCCGGCGGCGTGTCGAACAGGAGTTGCGCCGTCGCCGGCACCACGCGCCAACCGCCGCCGCCCAGTTCACTCTCCAGCTGACCGGGACCCCAACCGCTATAGCCGGCAAACAGCCGATAGCGCATGACCGCGCCGGGCAAGGCCTCCGTGACGTGGGTCATGCAGGAGTCGTCGCCCAGCCAAATGCCGGGAACCACCTCCGTTTTGTCCGCGTCGTCCTCGACCCACTCGGCCTGGCCGTGCAACATCAGCAGGCCAGGCGACGGGCAGGGACCGCCGGTGAAGACGGGAAACTCCACCCCCTCCACCTCGGCCGGCCAGTTCACCACCAGGCCAAAGGCGCCCTCGGCACTGTGCTGTACGAGCAGCACCACCGTCCGGCGAAAGTTAGGGTCGCTCAAACCCGGGACAGCAACCAGGAACGAGCCCGCAAAGGAAGACATGATTCGTGGACCTCGCAGTTGGCCGGCGAACTGCCCGCCGTGCCGATACGCTAAGCCAGCCATTCCATTTTAGCAAGCTCGACCTGGCTGTGGGGTCGAGGTTGACGCGCTGGCAAAGCTGACCTAGCCTTGGTCGGGTTTTCGCACGGTTGCAAACACTGAGGCTTCCATGGCGCAACGACCCCTTTCTCTCGATGAAGCGAGCACGCTGGAACGGACACCTGACAAGGAACGGCGTGTCTCGGTCCGCTTCCTCTCCTCGCTGGAATCTCCCTGCCAGACAATCTCGCCGCGAGGTGAGACATGTCAGGCACGCATCCACGACGTTTCCGCCTTTGGCATCGGCCTGGTGATGCCGCGCGAGGTCGAAGCGAGCACTCGTCTCATCGTCGATCTCGGCAGCGTGACCGCGAGCCCGGTGCGTAGCATGCTAACGCGCGTCGTGCATGGGACCGCACTGGACGGCGGCGAATGGCTCGCCGGCTGCGCCTTCATCGGCGAGCTAAGCGACGCAGACCTGCGCCGCTTCCAGGCGGAGCGCGTGCAACCGCCAGAGATGGACGGGCGGGCCTGGGTGCGTTTCCCGTGCAACGTGGAGACCGTTTGCTCTTCGCTCGACACGATGCCGGGCGAACAGTTACCGGTCCGCATCCTGAACATCTCGGCGGGCGGACTTGGACTGCTGCTGCCGTGCGAATTCGACAGCCGGACCGTGCTCAACCTGGCGTTGCCGGGCAAGCCGCCGCGCAAGGTGCTGATCCGCGTCGTGCAGGCCCGCCACTTCGCGCGCGGCGAATGGTTCCTCGGCTGTGAATTCGCCGATCAACTCAGCAACGACGAATTGCAGGCGCTGCGGTAAGGGATTCTAACCGCTCAGGTTGGCGGCTCGACGCCGAAGTCGCGGATGGTGAAGATGGGCCGATAAGCGTACCGCGGCGCCAGTTTCTCCCGCGCCCCTTCCAGCCGATCGACGATGCAGATCACGGCCGCCACCTCGGCGCCCAGCTTCTCGACCTCGTTGATGGCCTGCAACACCGACGTCCCCTGCGTGAACACGTCGTCGATCACGGCCACGCGCCAGCCGCGTTGCACCACGCCCTCGACGCGCTCCTGACTGCCATGCCCCTTCGGCTGCTTGCGGACGAAGAAGCCCTCCAGGGGACGGCCTTCCTCCTGGTAGCGCAGCGCCGCCGCGGTGGCCATGGGAATGGCGCCGACCTCGAGGCCGCCGATCGCCTGCACGTTCAAGTCTTTTGTCAGCTGCCAGAGCATCTCGCCGAGTAGCCACACCACCTCGGAATTGAAGAACGCCTTTTTGCTGTTGATGTAGTAGGTGCTCTCCTTGCCCGAGGCGAGCTTGAAGCGGCCAAACGAGAAGGCCCGGGCCTTGAATAACTCCAGCAAGCGTTGCCGTGCTTGTTCCGACATTTCCTCTTCTCTTTCACGCCAAAATTTCGCGGATCGGCAGGCCGCCGTAGGCGATCGGCACGGGCCGGCCGAAACGATCCGGCAACATCATCTCCGGGTCGATGCCAAGGCACTCGAAGATGGTCGCGCAAATGTCGGCGGGCCGGACGGGCAGGTCCTTGACGTAGGCCGCCTGGGCGTCGGAGGCGCCGTAGCTGGTGCCGCCGCGGATGCCGCCACCGGCCAGGACGACGGAGTAACAGAAGGTCCAGTGATCGCGGCCGCCGCTTGGATTGATCTTCGGCGTCCGTCCCATTTCGCTCATGATCACCACGAGCGTCTCGTCGAGCAGGCCGCGGTTCTGCAGATCCTCGAGCGGGGCCGTGTACGTCCAGTCGAGGTTCGGCAGCTTGTTCTTACGGAGAATGTGAAAGTTGCGCGTGTGCGTGTCCCAGGCGTCGTAGTCGATTTGGACGCGGTCCCAGAAAAGGTCCCAGGTGACGTTGACGAAACGTACGCCGGCCTCGACCAGCTTGCGGGCGATGAGCGAGCTGTGGCCGAAGAGGGTCCGGCCATAGCGGTCGAGCAGGTGCGGGTCCTCGTTCTTCAGGTCGAACGCCGCCTTGACCTTCGACGCGGTCAGCAAGCTGAAGGCACGCTGCTGGGTGCGGTCGTAGCTGCTAAGCGCCGGCTGCTCCTCGACGAGGCGGACCTGGTCGTCGATCTGCCGCAGCAGACCGCGGCGCGTGTTGAGGCGGTCGATGGTCAGGTCGGCCTCGAGGACGCTGTTCGGTAAAAGCGGCATGCCGCGCACCACCCGCGGCTGGCCGGGCAGTGGAGGGGGAGCGTCCTTGTCGCGGTAGGGTTGACACTCGGTTGTCAACGGATCGAAGCGCCTGCCGAGAAGCCCCGCGTAAGGACCAGCCCGGCGAAAGACCTGTCCCCAGCCGAGCCAACATGGCATGTAGACGTATGCCGGCAAGTCGCTGGGACCGTGGTGCTTGTTGAGATACTCGCAGACAGAGCCCATGCTCGGCGGATCGCTGTCGCGCGGATGCTGGTCGGGCAATGGCAGGTCGTAGCCGGTGTACGATGGCAGGCAGTTGTGGCAGCCGGCCTTGTGGTTGACCGAGCGAACGACGGCGGCCCGGTGCATCCATCGGGCGGTGCGCGGCAGCTGGTCGCAGACCTGGATGCCGGGGGCACTCGTGGCGATCGGTTTGAATTCGCCGCGAATCTCAGCCGGGGCGTTCGGCTTGAGGTCAAACATGTCCTGGGTGGCGGCCCCGCCGAGGAGATAGAGAAGGATCACGCTCTTCACCTTGCCGGGACGGCGCGGACGGGCACGGGCGACCTCCTCGGCGCGCAGCAGGTCGGGCAGGTTGAAGAAGCCTCCGAGCAGCGAGAGGGCACCCGCTTTCAGCGTTTCGCGGCGTGTCAGGCCATCACAGCAGCGCCGCGGACTGCCCAGCATTGTCAGCATCGCGCGTTCCCCCCAAGTTGCGGGAGCGGTCGGGTTACAGCACGTTTCAGCGTAAGCGTACGCTCGCTCGGCCGCAAGCGGGTTACTCTTTCTCAACGCGGACGGCATAGAAGCCGGTTTCGCGTTCGAGCAGCCGGGAGGAGCCGGTCAGGACCTGGGCGTTGCCGGTGAACAGCCAGCCCTGGAACGACTGCTCGGCGCGCGGATAGCGGATCGTGAATTGAATCGTGTGGGCAGGCGCACCAAGCTTTCCCTTGACCTCGTACTTCTGGCCGTCCTTGTCGGAAGTGTATGACCCCGTTATCTCGCCCCCCTCCTCGACCTTCAGTACGAGCTTGCCGGAGCGCCTGCCGTCGTCATGGAGGCGGAAGGTGCCGTTGAAATAGCGCGGCTCGAACGTGTCTCCGACGACCAGTTTCGCCGTCTTCTTCGGCGCCGCCTCGGGCAATGGCCTGGTGACAACGTACAGTTTCGCTTTTCCGACGGGTTCGGTGCGGACGGTGTTCCCGTCAACGACGAAGCGCAGGTCGCCGCCGAGCGCCTCGGGCACGACCTGGCCCAGGTCCAGGCTGAAGCGAAAGCCTTGGTAGAGCGAGATGCTCCTGCCGCTGGCGGTTACCGTTTCCTCGGTGCCTTCCTTGTAGGTGACGAACCGCTCGATGAGGAGGATCGGCACATGGTGCTCGGCGTCGAGTTTCTGGCGGGCGGCCTGGACGAGGAGCTTGGCGCGGCGGCCCTCGTTCGTGGTGACGACGAGGAAAGTGTCGGTGCTGCCGGGGAGAACGCGCTGGTGCTCGGTAATGAGTGCCGGCGTCAGTTGCTTGACTTCCTGGGCGCAGGCGGACGTGGTGACCTTGCCAAGAATGGGATTGGTGTAGTGATCGAAGGCATCAGCGCGTGCCGTCCGCGGCAGGGTGGCGATGGCCACGATGGCAAGCACGGCGAGGCTACGGTGCATGGATCGGATCTCCGGGGTGAAAAACGTCGGCGAGAGAGAGCAGGGCCCGCCCTTCTTTCCGAGTGTACCGTATGCACCCGAGGAGCGGGAAGCAAAGACGCTTCCGGCTCTGATTAGCGACGGACCCAACCAGCTGGGGCGCTGCTGCGTTTCGCGCTCACTTCGGCGCCTTGCAATAACTCAGCGTCAGCACCGCGAACGCCGTGGACAGGTCGGCGACGTTCTCGCCGAACGCCTTGTCGTCCTTGTTCAGCCAGCTGCCGTCCTCACGCTGCCGCTTCTTCAGCGCCTCGAACAACTCGCGCCGCCAGGCGTGCTTCTTTCCGGCGGAGTCCTCGAAGCGGTCCTCGCCCAGTGCCGTCATTGCCTTGGCCAAGGTGTGGTAGTAGTAGTACAGGCCGCTCTGCCCCTGGCCGGGATTGTCGTCCAGCGTGTAGTGCGCCTTGATCCAGTTCACCGCTCCCTTGACGCGCGGATCGTTCTTGCTGACGCCGGCATAGAGGAAACTCTTCAAGCCGGCGTATGTCATCGCGCCCAGCGAACGCAGGCCGCCGGCCGCCGTCTTGTGCGGGCTGTCGTCGGGGTCGATCGGTGTATAGGTCAGGCCGCCCTTGTCGTCGTCGGTCGTCTTCGTGGCAAACGCCTGATCGTTCGTTTCACCGGGCAGGTTCTGACAACGGCTGATGAACCTCAGCGCCCGCTGCACTGCCGGGTCGCTCTTCGAGACGCCTGCCGCCAGCAGGGCATCGACGAAGAACTGCGTGTTCGACAGGTCCGGCCGCGACTTGGCATCGTAACCGGCGCCGCCGTACTTCGCATCGGTGTCGGCGACCCGCGCGTCATCGTACTGGAGTTGCTTGAGGAAATCCGAGGCGCTCTTGATGACGGCGTCGTACTTGCCGTTCTTGTTCGCCTCGCTGAAGGCCATCAGCGCGACGCAGGTGGTGTAATTGGCCAGGAACTTGTCGTAGATGCCGCCGTCCTTCTGAACTTTGCCCTCGAGGTACACCAGACTCCGGGCGATCACCGGATCATCGGCGCTGACGCCGTTGCGGAGGAGAGCGGCGGCGACCAGGGCGGTGATGCCCGGACCGACGCGCTTCGGCGAGAAACTGCCGTCGGCGTTCTGGCTCTTGCGCAGGTAGACCATTGCCTTGTCCAGGACGGCCTGGACTTCCTTGGGGTCGGGCCCCAGGTCGGCGTCGGCCGCCCGCGCGGGACGGGTCAGACCAGCCGCCAGTACGGCGGTCGCCAGCGCCAGCAGGCCACTGGATCGCAAGAATGTCGTCACGGGCCGTTCTCCTTTGTAGGTGTCGGGAATCGTCGTGTGCCATCTCTGGCGGGGCAAAGGATGTGCCAGGGACGCCAGCCGCCGCAACTATCGAGCGGGCTTCCCGTTGACGCGAGGCAGGCCCCGGCGACGCTCCAGGACATGGCCAGCGCATGCCCACGGTTGGCCAAGGACTGCCCACGGGTCAGCGCGGCAACTCGAGCGCCAGGCACGCGATGCCGCAGTGCGGCCGGCGCCCGCTGGCCGGTTCCACCGTCTGGCGCAACTCCACGCGGTTCTCCCCTTCACGGAGCAGCCGGGCCGGCACGTCCAGCGTCAAATGGCGGGGCTCCGCCGTGGCGCGGTCCACCAACCGATTGAGGTAGTCCAGCACCTGGCCATTGACCAGGACCTCCGTCCGTCCTTCGCCGCGCTCCAGCGCGGCCGCGTCGCCATCGGCACGGCCGCGCAACTGCACCACGTCCATCGTTAGCCGTGCCTTCTCCGGCACCCCGTCGAGACCGAAGGTCCGCTGCAAGTTTGGTCCCTCGGCCCGCGCCGGCTGGAGCAAGGGCGAGAGTTGGCCCACATCGCCGAGGTGATGAAAGCCGTTGTCCAGTTCGATACGGCGGCCGTGGAAGCGCCAGCGCAGTTGCCGCAGACGTTCGCGCCGAATGTGGCACTCGCCCAGGAGCGCGTGTTGCAGCACGAAATCGTGCTCGTCGAACGAACGCAGCACGCCCACGAGCTGATCGCGTTCCGCTCCGTCCCCCGACGTCAACCAAACGCGGACGTGCTCGCCCTCCATCGTCCGTGGCGGTGTGGCCTGGCGGCGCGGCACGATGCCACGCACCTCGGTCCACGGCAGCCGGCGTGCGCCGAACCGGCCTTGCACTTCGACGATGTGCAAGTCGGCCCGCGGCACCACGCCAAAGAGCTGATCGCCCGATGCCAGCCAGACCTCGTCCTGTTCCACGTCCCCGACCGGGTGCGCCACTCTGTCCACCGCACGCAGCAAACTGAAGTTCGAGAAGATTACTTCGCCTTGCACCGGATGGTCTTCCGGCTCGGCGGTACACCGCAGCCGTACCTGCCGCAACGGCCCGCCCGGTCCTTCCTGTCGGCTGTGCCATAGCGCCGCGTCATCAATGCTGACGACCAGCGCTGCCGGGGCAAACTCCACACGCAGCCGATGCCAACCGGACGACTTCGGCAGTCGGCGGCAGGAGTGCCCTGGGTTCGGCACCTCGGCGCCGTACCCGTCGGCCCGGCCGGCGACCGTGGCGCGCACGTTCCGCGTTTCCTTCTCCCCCTGAAACTCGGCCTCGACCAGCCAGCGGGCGCCGCTCACCGGCTGCGTCTGCCGAAAGTCGACGCCGACGACACCCGCTGCGAGGGGTGTCACGAGAGTGTGCGTCACCGCCTGGCCTGGCCGACTCAGGACAAGGCAACGCTGTCCGGTCGGAGCGGGCTGCTCGGCGAGGGTCGGCATACCAGTTGCTTGCCAGCCTTTCAGATTGGCGTCGAAATCTTCCGCGAAGAGCGGCAGCCAACCAGGCGACTGCGTCAGCGCCCCCACGGCCGAGCGCGGCACGACGACCTCCTCCGCCCAGGCGGGGCGCAGCCGCAGGCGTTGCTCGTCGAGGCCGCGCAATTCGCCCGTGAGATACTGACCATACGGCAACGCCACGCGCAGGGCGACAGCGCTGCGCAGTGGCGTCGTGGGCAGGTTGCGGAAGTTGATGGTATGCGTGTCAGCAAGGGGCAACTGGGCAGAGCCGGTCTTCTGGAGAAAGTGAAGACGTCCCTCGCTGAAGGTCAACTGTCCCGGCAAGTGTCGACCATCGGGCAGCACTGCTTCATCGGCGCGCACGGTGCACGGCAGTCCGCTCAGGACCGCTACCAGCAATGCGACACAAGCGGCCGGATGCGCGAGTCGGGGCATCGAGATCTCCGCAGAGTCGGCATCATTGTAGCAGGGTAGGGAGCTCGGGATCAGAGCTTCGCGCGTCAGCGAGGGGTTCTTTTCCCCGGTCGCCAACGCCTGGGGCTCGGATCCCCCTGCCTTGTGGTACAGCGAATCATTACCTATAATTATTCAAATCTCTTGCGGGGCGTTACGTCCCAGGGAGTGGAGGGACTGTGTCCGAGCGACCAAGAATCCTGGTCCTGGAAGGATCGGGGCAGAAGATGAACGATCTGCTCGGCAAGTGCCAGGCGGCGAGCGAGTTGGTGCGCGTCCCCCAGCTCGCCGACGCCCTCACCGCCCTCCGCCTCGAACCCTTCGACGGGTTCCTCGCCGACCCCCGCGACCCCGCCATCCGCGACGCCGCCGCACGCTTCTTCCAGTCCGAACGCATCTTGCAGGGCATTTCCGACGGGGTCGCCGTCGTCGATGCCGACCTCCGCATCACCTGGGCCAACCCCACCTTTGAAGCCTGGTGTGGCGGACCCGTCGCCGGACGCGGCTTCTACGAAGCCCTCGGCTCGCCGGAAATCCTCGGCCCCGATTACTGCCCCTTCCACACCGCCCTCGCCGGCAAGACCGCCACCACACGACTCCACTGTGTCACCAATCGCTACCTCGAACTCCACATCACGCCCTTGCAGGAATACAGCCTCAAGGGCGGACAGCTCATTGCCCTGGGCCGCGACGTCACCGCCGAAGTGCAGCAACACCAGAAGCTCGACGCGCTGCACCGGGCCGGCCGCGAACTCGCCGCCATCGCCGCCGACCAGCTTGCCGACATGAGCATCGAAGAACGCATCGAGCTCCTCAAGAACAACATCCGCCGCTTCACCCACGACCTCCTGCATTACGACGTCATCGAGATTCGCCTCCTCGACCGGCAGACCGGCCGCCTGGAGCCCCTCCTGGAAGAGGGCATGACACCCGAAGCCGGCCAGCGTGTGCTCCTGGCCGAGTCCAAGGGCAATGGCGTCACCGGCTTCGTCGCCGCCACCGGCAAGAGCTACCTCTGCCCCGACACGGCCAACGATCCCCTCTATATTGAAGGCGCTCCCGCGGCACGCTCGTCCCTGACCACACCGCTCCTCTACGGCGACCTCGTCATCGGCACCCTCAATGTCGAGAGCCCCAACCTCAACGCCTTCGGCGAGGAAGACCTGCAATTCGCCGAACTCTTCAGCCGCGAGGTCGCCCACGCCCTGCACACTCTCGAACTGCTGACCGCCGAAAAACGTAGCACCGCCACTCAGTCCATCGACACCATTAGCCGCGAGGTCGCCCTGCCCGTGGACGACATTCTCGCCGCCGCCACCGCCGTCCTCGACCGCTACATCGGCCACGACCCAGAGATGGCCGACAAGCTCCGCCGCATTCTCGCCGGCGCCCGTTCCATTAAGCAATGCATTCAGAGACTCGGCGAGGAGTTGCCGCCGCCGCCGCGCTACGGCGTCCAACCAGCTGAGGAAGAGCATCCCCGCCTCAAGACGATGCGGGTCCTGCTCGCCGACAACGACGACCGGGTCCGCCGTTCCGCCCACGGCATCCTCGGCCGCTGGGGTTGCGTTGTCGAGACGGCGCGCGACGGCCAGGAGGCGCTCACCATGGCACGCCTTTGCAGTTACGATGCCATCCTGGCCGACATCCGTTTGCCCGACCTGGCCGGCTACGACGTTTATCGCGGTCTGCGCGAGGCGCAGCCCAGGGCGCGCGTTATTCTCATGACCGCCTACGGCTACGATCCGTCTCACTCCATTGTCAAGGCACGCCAGGACGGACTCCGCTTTGTTCTCTACAAACCTTTCCGCGTCGACCAACTCCTCGCCGCCCTCGAGGAACCCGAACAGGCCGAAATAGTGGCTAGTGGCTAGTGGCTAGTGGCTGGCAAGAAGCCAACTAGCCACTAACCACTAGCCACTAGCCACTGGGATTGCCATGGCCGTCCTGCTCTATCTCGCTGTCTGCCTCGGCCACCTCACGCTGCTCGTCCGCCTGCACAACTGGTTCTATGGCATCATCCTGTCGCACTTCCTCAACCATTTGCTCCGGTTGGTCACGGCCCTTGTGCTCCTTGCCGGACCGCTCGCTCTACTCTGGTTGCACGGCCTTGATACGACTGCCGCCCTGACGCCTGATCCTGGCAAGCCGTGGAGCATCCTCCTCGCTGCGTACCTGGTCGTCTGTCTTATCGCAGGCTGCGTCGTGCTGCCGTTCGTCACCGTGCGCCGCAGCCTGCGCCGCCCGCCTGCCGCGCTGGCCAGCAACCACACGTTCACCCTCGACGTCGCCGCCCTGCTCGGCTATCGGCCGATCGGCAAGGGCAAGCACCGCCTCCTTGCCCGCTTGCCGGGCAACGAGGTCTTCCAGGTCGATTTTGCCGAGCGCACCTTGCGCCTGCCGCAGTTGCCGCGGAAGTGGGACGGCCTGACGATCCTGCACCTCAGCGACCTGCACATGGGCGGCACGCCGGACCGGGTCTTCTATGAGAAGGTTGTGGAACACTGCAACCTCTGGCAGCCGGACCTCGTGGCCCTCACCGGCGACATTGTCGATAGTAAAAGGCATCATCGCTGGATGCTGCCCGCCCTGGGCCGGCTCCGCTGGCGCCTGGCCGCATTCGCTATCCTCGGCAATCACGATTTCTGGTTCGACGTCTCGCTCGTCCGCCGCCGCCTGCGCCGCCTTAACATGCACGTGCTGGCGAATACCTGGGAAGTGCTGCCGGTGCGAGGCATCCCTCTGGCGGTCATCGGCCACGAGGGACCCTGGTTCTTGCCCGAGCCCGAACTGAAGGACTGTCCGACCCATGTCTTCCGCCTCTGTCTGAGCCACACGCCGGACAACTTGCCCTGGGCCCGCCGTCACGCCATCGACCTGATGCTGTCCGGTCACGTCCATGGCGGCCAGGTGCGGCTGCCGCTCCTCGGGTCCGTCTTCGTGCCGAGCCGTTACGGCCGCCGCTACGATTGCGGCACCTTTGACGAACCGCCCACTCTCCTCCACGTCAGCCGCGGACTCGGCGGCGAACATCCGCTCCGCTACAACTGCCGCCCCGAGGCAACGCTACTCGTCCTGCGAACCGCGTCATGATCACGTCGGCTCCGAACCAGATCGCCGCCCGGCTTGACCGCCTGCCGCTGGGCCAGTTCCATTACCGCTTTCTCGTGCTGGTATCGCTGGGTTGCTGGTTCGACTACTACGACAATTTCGTCGCCGGCACCCTCGCGGTGGTCCTCCCGGCAGCCGGCGTGCTGCCGAAAGCCGAGGAGGGGGAATGGATCGGATCGCTCGGCCTGTTCATGGCGTCGCTGCCCGCCGGGATGTTCCTGGGCACGATGTTCCTCGGCCTGGCGACCGACTACCTCGGCCGGCGTCTCGGCTTCGTGGCGATGCTGCTCCTCTACTCACTGGCGACCCTGCTAGGCGGGGCTGGCTACTACCCCCTGGTGAGCGTGGCCGGCGCCGGCGCGGCCCTGACGCTCCTGCTCGTCACCCGTTTCCTGGCCGGGGCCGGCATCGGCGCCGAGAACGTCATCATCGACACCTACGTCAGCGAGATGGTGCCGCGCCAGGTGCGCGGCTCGTCCGTCGCCGCGGCGCATGCGGTGGCATTCACCGCGGTTCCCGTGGCAGCGCTGCTGGGCCGGCTGCTGGCGCCGAAAGAGGCACCCCAGGGCTGGTGGCTGCTGCTCGTGCTCGGCTCCCTGGGGGCGCTCCTCAGCTGGTACTTCCGCCGCCGCCTGCCGGAGTCGCCGCGCTGGCTGGCCGCAGTCGGCCGCACCAAAGAAGCCGAAGCGACCCTCGCCGACATCGAGGCGGCAGTGGAGCGTTCGACGGGCCAGCCGCTGCCGCCGGTGTTCGTGACGCCGGAGACGCCGCCGCAGCGCATGCCGTTCCGCCTCCTCTGGACGCCGGCCTATCGCGGCCGAACGATCCTGCTGCTGATCTTCCAGCTCGTCCAGCCGGTGGGCTACTACGGTTTCATGCACTGGTTGCCCAGGCTGCTCAGAGCCTGTTCCACAAGGGTCAGCCAGCACGTTTTCGG
>JRHI01000890.1_pt1 | contig 29318 bp, 31 predicted proteins | sample 215371 | NCBI WGS metagenome assembly JRHI01 (sample SAMN02929681, study PRJNA255918) | sediment metagenome | biome: cave system; feature: Ice Cave; material: Sediment; isolation source: sediment from deep within a dark volcanic ice cave with no known source of... ...
TGAGTTGGCGCCGGTTGCGCCCATCCGAGCTTCGCGCAGACTTCGTTCCCGAGTCATCGGCGCCCTTCCCGACTTGGCGGGAATCTCGCCGGGAAGCGTCAGCCGGTTCGGGCCGCGCAGCAGAAGGACTGTTCCAGCTTGAGCTACCTGGCCCATGCCACGCCTCCCCAATCTAGCTTGAGGCTGCGGCCCGAGAGCTCCGAGCGGGCCGCTGGTAGAACCTCGTCGAGCCCTCGGCCCTGGTCAGCACGAATCCGTTCTTCTCCAGCACACGCTGCGAGGCGCGGTTCGCCTCGTCAGTGTCGGCGCCGACGACGGAGACATCGGGTTGACCTGCTGCCCATGCCAGCATCCTGTCGACGGCCTGAGTGGCGTAACCCATGCCCCGAGCCGCCAGTACAATGGCGTACCCCAGACGGACGTATCCGCCGTCATCTGGCCCACCATGAAAGCCGACGTGGCCGACAATCCTGGCGCTGGCCCCCTCAACGACGTGGTACATGACGAACTCGTCCTCCTCCTCCGGATTCCGCTCCAGCATCCGCAGAGCGAAGAAGCGGGTGGCTTCGTCCGGGTACACGCTGGTGCCCCTGTCTTCCACGCAGCCGGGGTCCTGAACGAGAGCGAGCGCCTCGTCGATCGTCGCACGGCGTAAGCGCAGTTGTGGCAACCCGGACGGTTCGGTCACGGGGGCGATCATACGGCCGGCTCAGCCTTGGCCCCGAAGCAGGCCACCCAGTCGAGGCTCTGAATCGCACCGCCCTCGACGACGAACATGTGCGCGCAACTGCCGGGGCCAGATCGACTCGGGCTCCCTGCATGTTCATGGCTCTCGCCACGGCGGGGCGCGACAGACGGTAGGATCTGGTCCACCCGCTCGCGGTCTTCGGCCGAGCGGTGATGCGGGTGCGGGATGGACAGTTGCAGGCTGGTCAAGTCGGACGCGACGTACGAGGGCCGCCAGGGGTTGACGTACGCCGCGGAATCTCTGCGGAATCAGTCGGCGCACGCGCCCTGAGTCTTCACCTCTACCTCGGCGACGGAGCATTCCCGGCTGATTCGACCGGGATATCGGTTTCCTCAGGACAGAGCGGCGAACACCGCGATCGAGACCGTGAAAGCGACACCAACGACGACAGTGGAAGAGGTGACCCTGGTCGCGTTCGATGGGTCGACGTCAACCTGTACTGCAGGTACGTAACCGCGGCGTCGTGATGATCCGCTTCAGCATCCTCGCTGGCGCCTTGGCGCCCTGTGTCGCCGCCGCCGTCATCATTGCTGCCGTGCTGGTGGGGCGCTCCCTTCACGATGGGCGGCCTGGGATCTCGACATCAGCGACGCCGCAGCCCGGGGCACCCTCGACAACGGCGACGCCGTGGGCGCCGTCGCCGGTACCGGCGCGCGTCATCCCCTGGGCGCCACTCCCGCCGACGGCTGTCATACCGACACCACCGGTCTCGCCACCGACACCAGGCCCGCCACCGGGAGCCGCCCCGTGCCGGGCGGCGGACCTGGAGGCCGTCTCCCTGGGCGTCGGCGGCGCCACCCAACACTCCACAATGCCGGTGGTGCTCCGCAATCGGGGTACGCACGCCTGCATCCTGCTCGGCTTCGCCGACATTCGCATCCTGGACTCTGCCGACCGTGTACTTGCCCAGGCGGTCGGTGTCTCGGGTAGGGGAACGTTCCTCGACGCCGGCGACCCGTCGGCCGTCCTCATGCGCCATCAACCGTGCAGCGCGGCACGACCCTAAGGGCCCGCGCTCCAACAAGCGACTCACTCGGGAGCTCGGGGGCGGAGGGTGTAATTCCACTCCCCGTGGAAGGTGTCGGGGGTGATGTTGAGCGTCGCCATGTCGCCGTCGGAGACGGTGCGACCCTTCTCGTACTTGTTCTCGTCAATGGCACTGCGAACGGTGAGCCCCTTGGTGGTCGTGGTCGCAGCGATCAGTTCGACGATGACCTGATAGCTGATCAGGGGCTTGCCTCGCCAGTTCTGGCTGATGAACGAGAAGAGCCTGTGTTCGATCTTGTTCCACTTGCTGGTGCCGGGCGGGAAGTGGCAGACGGTGAGCTCCAGGCCGGTTTGATCGGCCAGTCGCTGCAGCTCGAACTTCCAGAGCCGAGTGCGATATCCGTTGCTGCCGCCACCATCTGCAGTGATGAGAAGCTTGGTTGCATTGGGGTACACCGCTGTGCCCATCGTGGTCCACCAGCGCCGGATGCTCTCGACGGCGAAAGCGGCGGTGTCGTGGTCAATGCCCACGCTCACCCAGCCGGCATTCTGACCAACGTCGTACACGCCGTAAGGGTTGACGCGACCAAGTTCGCCCTTGAAATCGTGGACGAGAACCGATTCCGGCTTGCCTTTGGGCCGAAGCTCCTTCCCGCCGTTCTTGAATGCCCCGATCAGCTCTTTCTTTTTCGTGTCCACCGAGATGACGGGTTCTCCCGCGGCCAGATGCGCGGAGGAGGCGGCGTTGATGTGTTCGAACTGCGCGTTGCGGTCAGGATGGCTGCTGCCCTCGAGAACTTTGCGATTGGCTTGCAGGCTGTAGCCCATCTCGTGCAGCAGGCGGCGCACCAGGCTGGCGCCGATCTGGTGCCCCATCTCGGTGAGTTGGGCAGCGAGCCTGCGGGTGCTCTTGCACGTCCACCGCAGCGGGGATTCAGGGTCGCCACGACTCCCCGGCTCGATCAAGACCTCGAGGTCTGCGCGTAGGCTCGGGTCTTTGTCGACCGCTCGCTTCCGTCCAGCCCCCTCCCGTCGGACGCGTCCCTCAGCGATCGGCTCCGCCTGCTGGAGTTCCTTGACGCCTCGCATGATCGTCGTGCGCGCCATGCCCGTCACTCTCGCTACAGGGGCGAGGCTTCCCGGCCCCAGTGACACCGTTTCCGCCGCCACCAGGAGACGGCGTCTGCGCTCATCAAGGTGGGGTAACAAGGCCGCGTAGCGTTCTGCCACTCCTGCCAGCGCCGCTGCATCGACCACGGATCCCCATGGTACACCTGTTCGCCTTCTCGTGTTGCCCTAGTTTAAGCGCGGGCCCTTAGTGCGGGTGTCCGACACCTCCAACCTCTCGCTGGGAGGCACCTCGGAGGACGTCACCGATCGCGTCCATCCGCGCTGGCGCGAGCTCTGCCGCAGCCTGGCCGCCGACATGGACCTGGTGCTCTGCGGCGTCGACCTGGCCTGCGCCGACATCACTGCGGCCGAGGGCGACTACGCGATCATCGAGATCAACGCCGCTCCCGGCATGGACAACTACGCCGCCAGCGGGGCCGCGCAGACCAGCCGCGTCCGCCAGCTCTACCGCGAGATCTTCAACGGCCTCGGCGGCGGTCGGGGCGGGCCGGCCGCGGCCCTGGGCCGACTAGGCGTCGCGCAGCTGGAAGCGGACGCCGCCGACGGTGAGGCTGCGGCGGCCCCCACCCACCGCGGGGTCGACGGCCACGTCGAAGGCCACGATCCGCTCCGGCCCCACGCCGGCCTCGACGAAGCGGATCACCCCCCGGTCCAGCCGCACCTCCGCTGAGGTGCCGTCACCCACGTCGCGGTCGAGCAGCGCCGCCCAGCGCACCGCGACCGCGGCGGCCCGCTTCGCCGCGATGGTGACGCCCAGCAGCTCGCCGCCGCCGTGCTCGGCCCGCCCCTCCGACCACGCCGGCCCCGCCCATGGCCAGGAGTCGGGATCGGCAGGACGGTGGAGGGAGAGCAGCGTGCCGCCGGTGTCGCGCGGGTGGAGGTGCGCCGCCGAGATGCGCTCGTCGTCCCGCTCCCACGCGATCCTGACCCCCATCTGCCGGGCCCGCCGGCGGGCCGCCGCGACGTCGTCAACCTGCACCAGCACCATGTAGCCGCCGGGTCCGTGGAGCCGCAGCCGCCTGGCGGCCGGGGAGCGAGTGTCGACCGGGGCGATGACCCCGATGAAGGTGTCGCCGAGGCTCATGACGGCGCTCTCGACCCCGGGCTCGGGGACGGCCGCGCCGGCATGCGGCGGCCCCAGTCCGAGGCGGGCGCGCAGTTCGGCCGCCGTCGGCCCGACGGCATTGGCGACGAGTACCCCCTGGCGCAGACGCGTCATCCTCGGATCATGGGGGCTCAAGGCCGGCGGGCGATGCGCTGCCACGCCGTCACCGGGCCGTGACCGACTCCGGTGCATCCGGTTGCCCGATCGTTACACAAGGCCTCGCTGCGGCCGGCGTCGATCGGCGCAGCATCGCCGGGCCCCACGGTTGAGGGGGGCGCCGCCGGCTCAGGCTGTGGGAGGGCCGTCCGCCAGAGGTTCGAAGTCGACCTTCTCGCGCACCGCGCACTCCGGGCAGCACCAGTCGTCGGGCACGGCATCCCAGGGGGTCCCTGCCGGAAAGCCCTCGCGAGGCGCACCGGCGGCCTCGTCGTACACGTACTCGCAGACGGGGCAGCGGTAGCGGCTCACCGGCGCGGCCGGGGTCTCACGCCACCCGGCCGCGCGCGCCGTACCGGGCCAGGACCCGTTGGCGTGCCGGCGGGTGGATGCTGGCCAGCGAGACGTCGCCGTTGTAGTGGGCCAGAACCCGCCCGTCCATGACCCGGCGCCACACGGGTGGGAGGTAGGCCAGCACGATCATGCTGGCGTACCCGGAGGGCAGCTGCGGCGCCTCGTCGACGTGGCGCAGAGCCTGGTAGCGGCGCTTGGGGTTGGCGTGATGATCGCTGTGCCGCTGCAGGTGATACAGCAGGACGTTGGTGGCCACGTTGTTGCTGTTCCAGCTGTGGCCGGGACGGACGCGCTCCCAGCGGCCGCCGGGCTCCTTCTGCCGCGCCAGCCCGTAGTGCTCGACGTAGTTGACGACCTCGAGCAGCGAGAAGCCGAAGACGGCCTGGATGGCCAGGTACGGCAGCAGCCGCGGGCCGAAGGCCACCACCAGGGCCGCCATCAGTGCCGCCGTCATCGCCCAGGCGCTGAGGATGTCGTTCCGCCGGCTCCACGGCCCGGCGCCCAGCCTCCGCAGCCGCGCCGCCTCGATCTGCCAGGCCGAGCGCAGGCTGCCGATCACCGTCCGGGGCAGGAAGGCCCAGAAGCTCTCGCCCAGGCGCGAGCTGGCGGGATCGTCCGGCGTGGCCACGCGGACGTGATGACCACGATTGTGCTCGATGTAGAAGTGGCCGTAGCCGGTCGGCGCCAGCGCCACCCGCGAGAGCCAGCGCTCCAGCGACTCCTTCTTGTGGCCCAGTTCGTGCGCTGTGTTGATGGCGATGCCACCGACGGTGCCGATGGTGAAGGCCAGCCCGACGCTGTCCACCACCGAGAGCCCACCGCGGGTCCACTCCCAGCAGGCCCAGACCAGTGCCGCGAACTGCAGCGGCAGAAACGCGTAGGTGCACCACCGGTAGTAGCGGTCCCGCTCCAGCTCCGCCAGGGCGCTGTCCGGCGGGTTGGCGGCGTCGGTCCCGATGAGGAGGTCGAGCACGGGGATGATGACGAACAGGAAGAGCGGCCCGAACCACCAGAAGAGCCCGACGCCGGTGAGCGCGACCATTCCCCAGCCGCCGAAGGGCAGCACCGGCACCAGCAGGCCGAGAAGCCACAGGTATCGCTTGCCGTCCCGCCAGCGCACCGCCGTGCCTGCCGCCGGGTCAGCGGTGCCCATCGCCACCGTCGTCATCCCTAGCCTCCAGCGTCGGCCTCACCAGGAGCGGGTCGTCCGCAGCTGACGGTCGAGCCGGGGCGGATTTTGACACGGACCCCAGTCTGTGTCAAGCTGGTGGGCACAATGACCGTCGCCGTACATCGACGCCACCTCCCGGGCAGGCGCCGCCGAGGCGCTCGACGAGCATGACCGGGATGACGGGCTTCCGCGCCACGGTGCGCTCGCTCCTGCGCGAGAAGCTCCTCGACGCCGCCTACGAGCTGGTCGTCTCGGGTGGGTGGGCCAGGGCCCGCATGGCGGACATCGCCGCCGCGGTCGGGGTCAGCCGGCAGACCGTCTACAACGAGTTCGGCTCCAAGCCGGCGCTCGCCGAGGCGCTGGCCCTGCGTGAGACGGAGCGCTTCCTGGTGGGCGTCCAGGAGCGGCTGGACGCCAGTCCGGCCGACTTCACGCACGGGGTCGCCGCGGCGGTCGAGTACGCCCTGCGGCGGGCGGCCGGGGACCCATTGCTCAAGGCGGTGCTCACCAGCGAGCGCGGCGGCGGCGACAGCGAACTGCTCGCCCTGGTGACCATCCGCGCCGAGCCCATCCTCCGCGCTGCCAGCCAGATGCTGCGCGGGGAGGTCGCGGCGCGCTGGCCGGACGCCCCGGTCGATGACGTGGCATTCGTTGTGGACTCGGTCGTCCGCCTGGTGGTGAGCCATATCGTGCTGCCGCTCGATCCGCCCGAGGCGACCGGCCGCCGCCTCGCCAGGATGGTCGTCGGCGGCCTCGGCGTGGCTCCAGCCCGCCGCCCAGGAGCCGCCGGCACGCCCGTCGCCTCGGGCTCGCCGGTCAGGTAGGCGTGCGCCCCAGCTCCCACTCCTCACGGGTCACGGCATACTCGACATCGCCCATCTCATCGCCGGCGACGGCCTCGGGCCACTCCTGGAAGAAGCTCCGCACGGCGGTCATGCCCGCCTTCTCCATGACCCGGCGGGACGCGGTGTTCACCGCCATGGTCGAGGCGGTGACGCGCCGGACGTCGAGGTCGAGGAAGCCCTTGTCGATGAGCGCCCGCGCCCCCTCGGTGGCATAGCCCAGGCCCCAGGCGCTGCGGCGCAGCCGGTAGCCCAGCTCCGGCACGTCGGCGGCGGCATCGGGTTCCGGGCGGAAGTGGAACCAGCCGACGAAGGCGCCCGTGGACTTCTCCACGGCCGCCCAGAACCCATAGCCCTCGAAGCGATCGTAGTAGGCGAGGAAGGCGGGGAGGACGCTCTCCGCCACCTCGGTCCGGGTCGTCCCCCGGCCGCCGGTGATGTACCGCATCACCGCCGGATCGGCGTCGAGGTCGACGAGGTTGTCGACGTCGTCGGCGGTGAAGCGGCGCAACTGCAGGCGCTCCGTCTCCAGGAAGACGGTCAAGCGAGCACCTCCCAGGACCCGTGGTCGATCACGCCTCCGTGGGCAGGGTCTCGCGGTGACCGGTCTCGGGCCGTGGCTCGGAAGGGGTGGCGCGGATCAGGCGCGCCGGCAGCGACGGCAGCCACCAGTTCCAGCGCCCGAAGAGCGAGACCAGGGCCGGCACCAGCAGGGCACGGATGATGGTGGCGTCGAGCAGGATGCCCGCGGCCAGGCCGGTGGCGAAGATCTTGAGAGTCACCTCGGGTCCGCTGCCCAGCGCCACGAAGGCGAGGAAGAGGATCAGCGCCGCCGAGGTCACCAGCCGCCCGGTCCGGCCGATGGCGCGCACCACCGCCAGGTCGGTTCGCCCGGTGGCGTCGTACTCCTCGCGCATGCGGGCCAGGATGAACACCTCGTAGTCCATGGACAGGCCGAAGAGGAAGGCGAAGACCATCAAGGGGATGAACTCGGTGATGGCCCCGGTGGCGTCGACGCCGAAGATGGCCTTGCTGCCGTGGCCGTCCTGCCAGATCAACACCAGCACGCCGTACGCCGCCGCCACCGAGACGACGTTGAGCAGCACCGCCTTGAGCGGCAGCAGCAGGGAGCGGAAGGCACGCGCCAGCAGGATGAAGGTGACCACCACCACCAGCCCGATCATGAGCGGGAAGTTCCCGTAGACGGCGGCGACGAAGTCGGCCGAGCCGGCGCGGGTGCCGCCCACGGCGGCGTTGGGGTCGCCCACCGCCGCCTTGACCGCGGTGCGCAGGCTCTCGGTCTGGGTGCGGCCGGCGGAGGAGTCGGCGTCCAGATTGCTCAGCGCCACGACCACGCCGGTGCCGGCGGCGCGGGTGGTGGTCCAGCCGGGGCCGGTGGGGGCGACCGCGGTGGCCATCCCGTCGACCGAGGCGGCGGCGGCGGACACCTTGGCGGTGTCCGCACCGTTGCTGGCCAGGACCAGGTGCGGCTGGAAGCCCGCGATGCCCAGGCCGGAGCTGGTCAGCATGTCCAGCCCGTCGCGCGCCGGACCGCTCTGGGCCAGCGAGCTGGCCACCGGGGTGCCGACGGTGAGGTGCGTGGCCGGGATGATCAGGGCCGCGAGCATGAGCGCGGCCGCGCCGGCGGCGATCCAGCGCCGCTTGACCACCAGGCGTGCCCAGGCCACCCAGCCACGGCTGGCATGAGCCTCCTTGCGCACATTCGGCCAGGTGCCGAGCCGCCGGAAGAGCCGTAGCGGTTAGAGCGGGATGCCGGTGGGCAGGAAGCGGCTCCACGAGTGCCGCCCCATCAGCCGGTACTGCCACGGCCAGCGCACGCCGGGCGCACCGATCGACTTGAGGATGACCGGCAGCAGCGTGATCGAGACCAGCACCGAGATGATCGGGATCAGCATGCCGCCGTAGCCCACGCTGCGCAGGAATGGCACCGGCAGGATCACCAGCGCCAGCAGGCCGATGCCCACGGTGATGCCGCTGAAGACGATGGCGCTGCCGGCCGTCTCCATGGCGCGGTGGATGGCGCTGTCGTTGTCCAGGCCCTTGGCCAGCTCCTCCCGCCAGCGGGTGACCAGCAGCAGCGAGTAGTCGATGGCGACGCCGAGTCCGATCAGGGCCACCAGGAACTGGACGATGAAGGAGACATCGGCGAAGGTGGTCAGCAGGAGGATGACCAGGAAGGTCGACATGATGGCGACCATGGCCATGAGGATGGGGACGAAGGCCACGAAGCTGGCAAACACGAAGGCCAGGATCAGCAGCGCGCCGACGCCGCCGAAGAGCGTCTCGACCAGCAGGCTGGGGCCGCTGCCGCCGCCGTTGCCGGTGTCGAGCTCCTCGATGCCGGTGAGCCGCGCCMCCCCGCCGGCGACGGTGGCGTCGTTGACCACCGCGCGGATGGCCTTCTCCGACGGTGGTACGTCGAAGGCGGCGCCCCCTATCGGCTGCGGGTTGTCCACGAAGATGATCGACTCGACCGTGCGCTGGTCAGGGCTGACCATGTGCTTGTCCCCGGTCGACGCATAGGACACGATCCGCACCAGAAGCGTGCCGTCAAGGTTGGTGCCGGCCGCTGAATACATCTTCGCGTCGAGCGCCTTGAGATCGTCGACCACCCCCGGGCTCGACACCGTCTTGCCCTGCGGCAGCTGGACCACCGCGACCATCGACTCGTGCTCGTTGCTGATTCCGTACAGCTGCTGCAGCGTGGCGCTGGTCTCGAAGCCCTCTCGGCCGGGCACCGAGAACTTGACCGAGAGACGGTTGGTGGTGGTCCCCACCGTGAGAATGCCGACGATGGTGATCGCCACCCAGAATCCGGTGATCCAGAATCGGTGGGCGAGGACGAAGCGGGACAGGCGACCCATCAACGGCACAGTGGGTGTCTCCTTCAACGGGACCGGACACCCGCGGCGGGCTGGGCCGCGGGAGACGCAGGATACGCGCTATTGGTTTTGGAAGTCAAATCATCTAGAATGCAAAACCAATGCCTAGTCCGGGCGCCGAGAGCGGTGGCGCCGGCCGACGCCGGGATCCGGTGAGCGATGCGGAGATCGCGGCGTTCGGCCGTGCCATCCCCGAGTTCATCCACGCGCTCAAGGCTGCCGGCCCGCCCGCCGCCCCGCTGCGCGAGCGGCTGATGTCCGGTGCCCTGGGGCCGCGGCATGTCAACGCCCTCCACGTGGTCGCCGTCGACGGCCCGATGAACGTCTCCGCGCTGGCCGCCCGGCTCGATGTGGCCCTGCCCACCGCCAGTCTCATGGTCGGCGAGCTGAGCCGCTCCGGGCTGCTCCAACGCGCCGAGGACCCGGACGATCACCGCCGCACCATCGTGCGTGTGGCGCCTGAGGTCGAGGAGGCGGTGCGCGACTTCGTCCAACGGCGGCTGGACCCGCTGCGCCGTGCGCTGGCACGGCTGTCCGCCGGCGAGCGGCGGGCGCTCCTCGCGGGCCTGCGCGTTCTCGGCGAGGAGTGGCAGGCCACGGCCGCCCCTCAGGGGGACTGTCCGGGGAAGTCCCGCACGTAGCTTCGACATCACGCCAGTCAGACCGGAGGGCGGGGCGGTTCTCATCGGTCTGCAGCCGGCGATCAAGCTGGTGGTGGCGCGGTAGCCGGACTCAGCGGGGCTCGTCCAGTGGCAGCGCCGCGCCGGCCTCGAACGCCTGCCGGCCCGCGCGGCGAACCACGGTCACCGGCCCGGTCGCCGTCCAGCTGCCGCCCTCCCAGAGCGCCGCGCTGCGCTCGTCGAGCCCCAGCAGCACCGGATCTCCCTCCAGGCCGGCCAGGGCCGAGCTGACCCAGGAGGCGCCGAAGCCGTTGAAGTGCGGCAGCACGGCGTCGACCGGAGCCAGCCCCAACGCGGGGCGGGCGCGGCGCTGGGACCGGTCCGGCCAGGCGGCGCGGACCAGCATGAAGCGGGCCAGGGCCATGGCGCCTGCCGACGAGCCGGCCAGCGAGGCGCCGCGGGACCAGGCGGCGCGGAGACCGTCCCACACCGGCGATCCCTCGAGGACGTCGAGCAGCAGCCCGGGGTCGCCTCCGCAGATGTAGACGAAGCCGGCCTGCGCGGCGCGTTCCGCCAGCCCGGGGTCGAAGGCGTCGCGGCGGCGGAGCACCGGCAGGCCTTCGACCTCGACGCCGAGCCGCCGGAACCACCCGCGGGCGGTGTCGACGGCGCGCTCGGGGGCCTGCCGGGCGGCGGCGGTCGGCAGCACCAGCAGCGGCCCCGGCGGCGCCGCCTGCAGCAGCCGCCGGTCGCAGTCCTCGTTGCCGGGCGTGAACTCGGCGCCGCCGACCAGCGCCAGCAGGCCGCCCACGGGGTCAGCCGGGGAGCGCGGCCTCGACCGCCGCCACCAGGGCCTCGGCGTCCGGGGCCACGGTGGGGGAGAAGCGCGTCACCTCGGTCGCGCCCGGGCTGACCACGAACTTCTCGAAGTTCCACTGGATGTCGCCGGTGCGGCCGGTCTCGTCGGGAACCGCCGCCAGCACCGAGTAGACGCCGTTGCGGCCGGCGCCGTTGACGTCGCTCTTCTCCATCATCGGGAAGGTGACGCCATAGGTGGTCGAGCAGAACTGCTGGATCTCCTCGGCACTGCCCGGCTCCTGACCGCCGAACTGGTTGCAGGGAAACCCCACCACGGTGAGGCCGCGGTCGGCGTACTTGGTCTGGAGCTCCTCGAGGCCGGTGTACTGCGGCGTCAGGCCGCACTTGCTGGCCACGTTGACGATGAGGAGGGCCCGGTCACGCCAGGCGTCGAGGGTCGCGGGCGCCCCGTCGAGCGTGTGCATGGAGACGGAGTAGATCTCGGCGGTGGCGGCGTCGGTCATCGCACTCTCCAGGTCGTGGTGTCGTCCGGCTGGTCGTCCCGACACGGTAGCTGGGGCCGGGGCGGCCGCCGCCGCGGCTCAGGTGCGCCACCAGCGGCGGCGCTCCGAGGCATCGCGCGCCGCCGGGATCCCCGCGGCCTGGCGCACCGTGGCCTCGGCCGCGTCCAGCCCCTCACCGCGCCGGAGCGCTGCGGCCAGCGCCCGCAGCGCTGCCACCAGCGCGGCCGGCGCCCCGTCGGCGTCGAGACGGTCGGCCAGGGCGTCGGTCCGCGCCACCAGCGCGTCCACGCCACCCCGGCCGCGGACGAGCTCCTCCAGCAGCTCGGCGACGAGCCGCGGGATGTCTGGCGCCGCCGCGGGTGCCGGGACGGCGTCCGCCCGGGGCATGGGCGCCGGCTGCATGACGCCGCGAGCGCGGCCCTCGGGCGCCATGGATCGGTACCGCGGCGCCGGAGCCGGTCCTGAGGCCACCGCCGGGAAGTCGGTGCCTGCCATGAGCATGGCCGACGGCGGGAACTCGGCTCCCGCCATGGGCATGGCCGACGCCAGGACCCAGCCCGACGCCATCTCCACGGGTTGCACCACCGAGACGCCCGCGTCCACGACGCGGTCGCGCGAGCGGTCGACCGCAACGTAGGCGGTGAAGCGCGAGAGGACGCCGTGCTCCAGTGAGGCGCGCACGATGCGGTCCGCCAGCGGCGTCGAGGCATGCACGGCGTACTGGTCCTCGAGGTCGCGCACCCGGCCTCGCGCCCACACGGTGCGGAGCGCCGGCCCGTCGACCGCCGTGGCCTCGACCATCTCGTCGAGGCTGCCGCCGCCGGCCGCCTCCGCCCGCACCCGGAGCGTGGCCCGCGGTCTGGTCGTCCCCGTTCGCTCCCAGCGGCCGGTGAGCACGCACGGCACCCCCGGGAAGACGTCGGGCGCTCGGCTCGGCACCGACTCGTCCGGAATGAGCGTCAGCCCCTCGGCGTCGACGCGCACCGCCGTCGCCACCGGTGCGGCGATGCGGCGCTGGAGCGCGGCCATGACCTCGTCGAGTCGGTCCTCGGACTCGACCAGCTCGCTGTGACCGCTCCCCGCGTCGGCAAGGCGGCGCAGGAAGGCGGCGTTGACCGCCCGGTCGATGCCCACGGTGAAGACGCGGGCGCCACCCAGCGCCGGCGCCAGCGCGGACAGGATCGAATCCTCGTTGGCCACCTGGCCGTCCGTCACCAGGACCAGGGCGCGCTCCCGCGCCTGCTCCGCAGCGGGGGTCAGCAGCCGCGCGGCGGTCCGAAGCGGCTCCAGCATCTCGGTGCCGCCGCGCGCGTCGAGCCGCGACAGCCATTCCACCGCCGCCCAGCGGGCGCGATCGGTGGCGGCGAGCAGCCCGTCGGGGGCGCCGAGTGCGGGCGCGGACTCGACCTGGTTGTCGAAGGCGAGGACGGCGAAGCGATCGTCCGGACCCAGGGTGTCGATGATCCGGCCGGCGGCGCGGCGGGCGGCGACGATCTTCCACCCGCCCATGCTGCCGGAGCGGTCGAGCACCATCACGACGTCGCGAGGCGCCGGGGACGCGGCCGCGGCGGCCGGCACCACGGTCACCGACCACGTCCCGCGCTCGGCGTCGCCGGCGTCGGCGCTGACCAGCGCCACAGTCCGCGCCACCAGGCCGGCGACGGGGAAGCGCAGGATCACGTCGCGGTCCATGCGCTCGCCGGGGTGGAGCGCCACCTCGACACCACCGCCGTTCAGGCTCCTGGTCACGGGATGCAGGCTGCTCCGGACGTCCGCCGGCTCCAGGCCCGGCACGGCGGCGAGGCGGGCCCGCAGCGACAGGCGCACCGGGGACGCCTGGCCGGGCAGCAGCACCGGCGGTGTGATCCGGCTGGCGTCCGGGGCCTGGTCGGTGTCGGCGCCGGCGCCCTCACCGACCTGCGGCCCGTGGAGCGGCTCGCCCGGGACGTAGCGCGGCGCCACCACCAGCGGGAAGCGGAGCTCGGCGACACCGTCGGCGACGCTCAGCGGGCCGGTCAGCACCAGCGTGATCACCGCCGTCTCGCCGGCCCCCAGATTTCCGACCCGCAGGGTGAAGACACCGGCGCGCTCCTCCTCGGCGATGGCGGCGCGCTGCCCCGCCTCCATGGCGGCGTCGTACTCGGCGCGGGCCTGCTCGCGCTCGCGCAGCCGGCCCTCGACGATGGTCCCGGCCAGGTCGGCCGTGAACGAGGTGACCCCGGCCCGATCGGGCAGCGGGAAGATGTAGGTGGCCTCGATGGTGTGCTCGCGGGGGTTGCGGAAGGTCTGGCGCAGGGTGGTGGTGGCCACCAGCCCCGTGACCTCTGCCTCGACGGACACGTCGGTCAGCGGCAGCGGGCCCGCGGCGTCGCGCAGCTCTCCCCAGATGCAGGGCGCGGCGGTGGGGGTGGGGACGGTGGTCATGGCCTGGGCTCCTTGGTGGGTGCAGGTGGTGTCGAACGGGGGCCGCTCCCCGGCTGGAGGGCCGCCAGCAGGTCGAGGAGAGGCGCGGCGGCACGGGCCAGCAGGACGGGATCGACGGCGGCGGCGCCGGCGTCGGTGGTCACCAGGAGGTCGACACCGGGAGCCAGCGCGAGCTCCAGGCGGCGCCGGGCCGCGGGGGCAGCCGGTCCGGACGCCGGCGCGCCGGCCGCCGGCACCGAGGCGGGGACGGCGACTGGGCTCGCGGCCCGCACGGCCACGGTGGCGGGCGGCGCCGGCTGGGCAGGCACCGCCCGCCAGAAGGCCTCGCGCCGGCCCTCGGCGGGTGTGCCCGAGCCCGGCATCGCCTCGCCCAGAGCACGTTCGATCTCGGGGCCGGCGAGCCGTCGCAGGTCGGCGTCACCGGCTCCCGGCAACTCCCTCTGGAGGGTGGCGAGCGTGTGCCCGCGCGCCTGGAGCGCCTTGAGGGCGACCACCTGGAGGAGATGGCGCTGCCCGTAGAGGGCGGTGCGCCCCGAGGTGGCAGCCGGCCGATCGACCAGGCCGAGGGTCGTGTAGTAGCGGATGGTGCGCTCGTCGGGCCGGTCGCGCACCTGGCCGTTGCCGGCGGCGACGCCCAGGATGTCGAGCACCGAGGAGGCCGACACGGCCAGCTCGCCCAGGGTCATGAGGCGCTGCGGCGCCCTCGGTGTTGTCCCCACGACTGACACTGTAATCTGACAGTGTCAGATAGTCAAGCGTTCAGTCGGCGCGCCGGAACTGGGCCATGGCGAGGGCCAGCATCGCCAGCGCCATGACGGCGACGATGAGCACCTCCAGCGCCACCGGCACCGTCCAGCCGAACCAGGTGACACCGCTGCCGAATCGCGCCGTCAGCGCATTGCTGTCGACGTGGGCGAACACCGCTTGCCGCAGCGGATCGACGGCATAGGTCAGCGGGTTGATCCGGGTGAGCACGTTGAGCCAGGCGGGCAGGCCGCCCAGCGGGTAGAGCGCGCCGGAGAGGAAGAACATGGGCATGAGCAGCAGCTGGGTCAGGCCCATGAAGGACTGGATGGTGCGGATGCGCGCTGCCGCCATGACCCCGAAGGCGGTCATGGCGAGGGCCAGCAGCATGAGCAGCCCAATCAGCTCGAGGATCAGGACCGGGGCGTAGGGGACGCCCGCCGCACCGGCCAGGGCGATCAGGATCAGCCCCTGGGCCGTGGCCACGGTGGCGCCCCCCAGGCACTTGCCGAGGACGATGGCGCTCCGGCTCACCGGCGCCACCAGCATCTCCCGCAGGAAGCCGAACTCGCGGTCCCAGACAATCGAGGCGGCCGAGAACATGGCGGTGAAGAGCACGCTGAGCGCCAGCACGCCGGGGAACATGAAGGTGCGCAGCGAGCTGTTGTCGCCGGTGCCCGCGCCGGTCAGGGTCGACAGCCCGGTGCCCAGCACGAAGAGGAAGAGCACCGGCTGGATGAGCGAGGTGACGATGCGCAGGCGGTCCTGCCGGTAGCGGATCAGCTCGCGCAGCCAGACGATGCGCACCGCGCGCAGGTCGCGCGCCGCCCGGGACTGCCCGCGCGCCGGCAGCGTTGCGGGGATGGTCTGGGCGCCGGTCGCCATGCGGTCTACCTCCTCGCCATCGTCGCCATCATCCGCAGCATGTCGTTGCCGGCCTTGTCGGCGTCGCGGATGGTGCTGCCGGTGTACGACATGAACACGTCGTCGAGCGAGGGTCGGGAGACGCTGACCGTGCGGATGGGCACCGCCAGCTCGGCGAAGAGCCGGGGCACGAAGGACTCGCCCTCGGCGACGCGAAACGTGACCAGCCCCTCGGACATCGTGGCCTCGATGCCGAAGCGCTCGCGCAGGCGCTCGATGGCGGCGGGATCGTCGCTGGTCTGGAGCTGGATTCGGTCCTGGCCGACGCTGGCCTTGAGCGCACCCGGCGTGTCCAGCGCGATGATCCGGCCGCCGTCGATGATGGCGATGCGGTCGCAGTACTCGGCCTCGTCCATGTAGTGCGTGGTCAGGAAGACGGTGAACTCCTGGGTGCGCTGCAGCTCGGTCAGGTAGGCCCAGATGGAACTCCGCGTCTGGGGGTCGAGCCCGATGGTGGGCTCGTCGAGGAAGAGCACGCGGGGCAGGTGCATGAGGCCCCGGGCGATCTCCAGGCGCCGCTTCATGCCGCCGCTGAAGGTGCCCACCAGGCTGTCGCGCCGGTCCCACAGCCCCACTGCGCATTCCGGCGATTCCGAACACCGATTCCGGCTGAAAGCGAACACTGATTCCGGACGAAAGCGAACACTTTGAGAGCGGAGTCGGCGCCGCTGTTCGTCGGGTGGTCTGTCAGTTCGGTCCGGGCATCACCTCCGGGCTGGAAGGGTAGTCGGTCGGCGTCCGCGTCGTCGTGTCGAGGGCCTGATCTGTGGATAACCGGAGGGGTGTCGTGGGTCGTCGGACCTTGGTCGCGAGCCGTACAGGCGCTCCTGTTGGCACGGGTTGGGACGAATTGGCGCGTTCAGGTGGTTTTCGAGGCTCTCCGCCCTGCCGGCGTGTTCGGCAGCTCCTCTTCCGCGTCGCGGCGCCGCAGGGAGGCGCCCCTGAGCACGATGCGATGGGCGTGGTGGAGCAGCCGGTCGAGGACGGCTTCGGCGAGGGTGGGATCGGACATGGCGCCGTGCCAGGCGTCGACGGGGAGCTGGCTGGTGACCAGCGTGGAGCGGAGCTGCGCGCGGTCCTCGACGACCTCGAGCAGGTCGCGGCACTGCTCGACAGTGGCGGGCGTGAGCAGGAAGTCGTCGAGCACGAGCAGCGAGACGCGCTGCAGCTGCGCGAGCAGTCGCTGGTAGCGGCCGTCGCCGCGGCCGACGGCGAGGTCGTCGAGGAGTCGCGGCGTGCGCGTGTAGAGCACGGTGTGTCCCTGGCGGACGGCCGCGTGAGCAAGGGCGCAGGAGAGGTACGACTTCCCGCAGCCGGTGGCGCCGGTGATGAGGACGTTGTGGTGATGCGTGACCCAGCTCGCCTGCGCCAGGCTGAGGATGACGCCGCGATCCAGACCGCGGGGCGCACGGAAGTCGATGTCCTCGACGGTGGCGGGATGACGGAGCTTGGCCGACTTCAGCCGGGTGGCCAGACGCCGGCTGTCGCGCCAGTCGGTCTCGCGGTCGACGAGCAGCCCGAGGCGGTCCTCGAAGCTGAGCTCGGCGTACTGCGGCTGCTCGAGCTGGTCGCGCAGCGCCGCGGCCATGGCGGTGAGGCCCATGGCCTCCAGCTTGTCCACGGTCTGCTGCACAAGCATTGTCAGGCCTCCTGCTCGGTGCGGTAGTAGGCGGCGCCGCGCAGGTTCTCGTGAGCCGGCGGCGGGATCAGTGAGAACTGCACTTGCGCCAGCGGCAAGCGATCGAGGTTCTGCTCGAGGATCGACTTCACCGACGTGTATGAGATGGCGTTGATGCTCAGCGCCCGGGCGCACGCCGCCTGGACGCGCTCGTCACCGTGTCGCCGGGCCAGGCTCATGAGCCCCAGACAGGCGCGGTAGCCGTGCTCGGGATGAGGCTTGGTCTCGAGGATCCGCTGCGTCAGCGTCGCCACCGCCGGGCCCACCGTGCGAGCCCAGCGGATCAGCCGCGAGGGCGTCCACTCCGCGTGCGCACGATGCGAGGCGGGCATGTGCGCCGGGTCGGTCACGTACCGTCGCGTTCCGTAGGCGCGCAGGTGACTGGCGACGCGGCGGTGGCCGTGGTACACCTCGATCGCTGCCACCGTCGCCCACACCTCGACCCTCTGGCGCACCAGGCGGTACGGCACCGAGTAGAAGTGGCGATCGAACTCGACGTGGTAGTCGATGTTGACGGTGGCCTTCTTGATCTCCATGAACTCGTAGCGCGTCACCGGCAGCGGCTGTAGCGCCGGCCGCTCCAGCTCCTCGAAGAGAGCGCGGCGGCTCGTCAGCTGACCGCGGAACCCCCGATCGTTGACCTCTACGACCTTCTCGGCGAGCGCGTCGTTGAGGTCGGCGAGGCTGAAGAAGCGGCGGTTGCGCAGCGGGGCGAGCACCCACCTCTCGGCAACCAGGACTCCTGCCTCCACGGCGGCCTTGTCCCGCGGCCGCGCCGTCCTTGTGGGCAATACAACCGTGTTGAAGTGCCGCGCCAGCTGCAGGTAGCTGCGATTGATCTCGGGGTCGTACCAGCAGGCCTTGGTGACGCCCGACTTCAGATTGTCGGGGACGGTGACGCTAGGCACCCCCTGGTACGCCTCGTAGGCATGGACGTGGGCGAGCAGCCAGGACTTCAGGTCCTGTCCGCGGGTGGCCTCGACGTAGAGCAGTCCGCTGCAGCCCAGGACCGCCACGAAGATCTCCACCTCGCAGACGACGTCGAGCTCGTCGACGATGCTCATGCGATCGCCGGCGAAGTCCACGAAGCACCGTTCCCCAGCCGCGTACTCCAGTCGCATGACCACGTCCTGCTGCCCCCGCCACTCGTGGTAGTGGAGGCAGAACTGGCTGTAGCCCCAGCCCTCCGGCTGGCCGGCCCGCCACTCCAGCCAGAGCAGGCGCAGGGTGACGTGGCGCCCTCGCTTCAGCTCGCGGTGCACCTCCCGCCAGTCCGGCACCGGGCGCCTCGCGGCCAGCGTCGCCGTCAGCGGCGGGAACAGCTGTGCCTCGACGGCCGCCTCGTCGAGCTCGGCGGGCAGCGGCCAGCCCAGCCCGGCCGCCTCCGCCCGGGACAGGTACTCGTACACCGTCGTTCGACCGATGCCGGTGCTCCGAGCGATCTCGGTGATGTTGAGGCCGCCGGCCTTGAGCCGGAGCACCTCGACGATCCTGCGCATGGGTAGTCTTCTCCTGGGCACGCGGACCTCCTTGGCGAAGCCAGACGAACTCCGCACAGGGAACCGCGTGCCTACCTCGAGTTGATGCTCAAGGCGCCGCTCGCTCTCCCGCCCAGGGGTGGCGAGCCCTCAGGATCTGTTCGCTTTCAGCCGGATCGCGTGTTCGGATTCCGCCGGATCGAGTGTCGCTTTCGTCCGGAATCGGTGTTCGCTTTCGCCCGGATTACGCAGCGCGAGAGCGCTGATCCGCGAGACGCCGGCGGCCTGCTCTTCGACCTCGGCACCCATATCGTCGACCAGGCGGTGCACCTTCTCGGACGGCCCTCGCACCTCTATGCGGAAGTCGCGCGGCGGAGGCGCGGCGCCGCCGTCGACGATGACGACTTCATCGCGCTGCACCACCGCGGCGATGTGGTGGTGCACCTGTGGGCGTCACTGGTCGCGGCCGGCACCGGGCCGCGGTTGCGGGTGCGCGGCCTGCTCGGGACCTATGTGAAGGAGACGCTGGACGGGCAGGAGGCGGCGCTGCGGTCCGGCGTGCGGCCGGATGCCGCAGCCTGGGTGGAGGAACCCCCGGGCTGGTTCGTCGACGGCGCTGGCGCCACCCCGGTCGAGAGTGTGCCCGGCCGCTGGCGCGACTTCTACACGCAGTTGCACACCGCACTGCGGACCGGCGGGCAGCCACCCGTCTCGGCCGAGGATGCGGTGGCCGTTCTCGAGATCCTGGAGGCGGCGAGAAGCGCCGCCGGCTCCTCGAGGGTCGTGCCCATCAGCTATTCCGGGTGACGATCGCGGCCCACGCCGCCCAAGAGGGACTGAGCCGGCCTGAATCGGCGCGCTCGGATCCGCCAGGCCGGCCGGCGGCGCAGCCGAGAGAGTTCCTCGGAGTGTGCCGACCGCTGACGATCGTCACGCGCGGCGCAGCCGGAAGAAGCGAGGCGCGGTGCGCCTGAGCGGCGCGGGCATGCCGGCAGTCTCGGCGGCGTCGTCGCCGATCACGGTCCACCCCGGAAATGTGGCCTCGATCTCCGCCCGGGTCGCGCCCCGCGGCAGGGGGACCGGAGGTCGGCGCCCGGGCTGGAAGGCGAGCATGAGCAAGGTGGCCCCGGGTTCGCTCACGGCGCCGACCTGCCCGGCGTAGTCGAGGCGTTGGCCGGGCTTGAGCCCGTGGAAGCAACCAACGTCGAGCAGGAACCGGTAGCCACGACCGACCGTTTCCGCCATCGATGTGGCGTCGGCCTGGAGGAACCGGACGTCGACGGCCGCCTCCGCCGCCTTCGCCTGGGCCGCCCGGAGGGCACGGGGGACAAGATCGACGCCCGTTACCTGCCATCCCCGCCGGGCGAGGTTGATGGCGTGGTCCCCGGTGCCACAGCCGATGTCGAGGACCCGCCCGTACGGTGGGACCCCCTCTTGCTCACGGTCGAGCAGAGCGTTGAACTGATCCGCTGCCTCCCGACCCGCCTTCTCCCAGGGCGTGACCCCCAGCCGGTAGGCGATTGCGTAACCCTTGCTCACGATCGACCTCCTGATCGGAATGGGAGGAGTTGGTGTGCTGGCCGTCACGGGGTCGACACGTGGATCACGGACAGTGGCGTGCGCTCGGGCTCGGGGGCGAAGTCGTCGCCGAAGACGCCGCCGACCACGGGGTGGACCACGGGGACTCCCAGACGTCGAAGTGGCGCAAGCCGCCCTCCGGCCGCTCGCGGTAGACGGTGGCATTGATGGGCACGTCCTCAGTGAAGGCGTAGGGATTCATGGCTCCTCCGCTGATTTTATCCGAATGTGATTCGGATGTAATCATGGACGACGTGCCGGAGGAAGTCAACAGCCGCGTCGACGCCACCGCCGGCCGCCAGGCCCCCCGTCTTCCGCGCCGTCGAGCGCGAGCAGACCGTCCAAGACCGGGCCGAGCCAAGCCACTCTGCGCGGCGGCCGGCCTCGAGCCAGCGGCCGCCCCGGGGCCCCATCATTCGCCAGTCCCGGAGTGGCCGCCACGGCAGGGGGCCGTGTAGCATTGAACGCTCACATGGAAGCGGGGAGCGGTGAGCGCGTTGTCCTTGTGCGGAGGACCAACAGCATGACCCCCTACCGCTGGACAGGAGCGGAACCCGAGGGCTTCTACGACGTCGAGGCCGCGGAGGAGTTGGGGGCCCGGTGGGAGGGCGACGAGCTGGTCACGTACGATCTGCCTCACTTCCTGGGCCTGTACGAGTACTTCAGGAACAACGAGTACCTGAGCGACAACGACTGACGCGTGGGTCCGACCGCACACGTTTCGGCCGCGCGGCCGGCGCTGGGACGGCCCTTGAATCGCTCCATCGATGCCGGCATGGGTCGAACCGGTTGATCGGCCGTGCGTCGTTGCGCGTCGTACCGGGGGGTCAACCCTCGATGTACCGCGCGCGGAGCGTCTTGCTCGTTGTCGGCGGCAGCGCTCCGGCACCGACGCGATCTTCAAGCGTGGTCGCGGTGAACGTGGAGTGTTCCGTGAGGAGTTCGGCGTCGTCATTGCACACATCGGTGAAGTCGGAGTTGCCCGCAGGGTGGACCACCCGGTGGCGACCCCAGCTCCAGCCGCACAGAAGGAGTACGGCGGCTGCCCAAGTGGGCGCCTCGCCGGAGTTGACAGCGCTCAGCTCTACCGGGAATGCTTGTGACGCACCGGCGGAACGGTGCGCGTGCTGTCGCGCCGCTCTGGCGGCGCAGCCGGGTCGAGGGGCGCTGCGACGGACCTGGTCCGCCACGCTCGACGCCGGATCACGGGGTCAAGGGCGTCTACCCACCGAGGCAAGCCCCATGACCCTCGTTCCTGGAACGCCGGGACGTTCATACGGCGGTCGCGAGGTCGGTCGGCTGGTGGCGCTCTGGCGCTACCCGGTCAAGTCGATGGCGGGTGAATTGCTGGCGGAGGCCGACGTGTCCTGGCACGGTCTGGCCGGGGATCGCCGCTGGGCTTTCATCCGTGACGGTCGGGTGCGCAGCGGCTTCCCGTGGCTGACGATCCGGGAGCGCCCAGGCATGAGCCTCTATCGCCCGGCCTTCATCGAGCCGGACCGGCCCGACACGTCGCCCACCGTGGTCCGCACGCCGACCGGGGACGTCCACGACGTCGTCGACCCGGCGCTGGCTGCCGAGCTCGGAGCCGGGGTGCGGGTCATCAAGCAGGACCGTGGGGTGTTCGACACCATGCCGCTGGCGCTCCTCACGACCAGGACGGTCGCCGACGTGGGCGCCCTGGTCGGCTCCGAGCTCGATGTCCGGCGCTTCCGGCCCAACCTGCTGGTCGAGGCATTCGGCGATGAGGCATTCCCCGAGGATGCCTGGGTCGGCTCGGTGCTGCGCATCGGCGAGCTGCGCATGCGCGTCGATGCGCGCGACAAGCGCTGCGTCGTGGTCAACATCGATCCGGTCACGACCCGGCGGAGCTCCGCGGTCCTGCGCGCGGCCGCCCGCGATCGCCAGGCCTGCCTCGGCGTCTACGGCTCCACAGTCCAGCCGGGCCGCGTGGCCGTCGGTGACGCAGTCCTCCTGGACGGTGCGTGAGTCGCCCCGGGGACGTCCGTGGTCGGTGCGCCCACTTCATCGGCCATGCTCACCACCTCATGAAGGCCGGCGCCGAGGCCGTCGGCTCCAGCACCTTGAGGTCGGGATCCGCGGCGAGGAGGCGATGCGGCGTGGCATCGCCTCCTCGGGTCAGATTGTGCGGAGGGTGAGGACGCCCTATATCAGTACCGCAACGCCGCTCGAACGCGCTGAGCGGCGGCAGGCCTCCGGTGCCTCCCGGCCGCCGGCGCCGGTTTCCCGGGTCACAGTCGCTGATCGGTGGATCAGCGCTCTAGGAGGCTGCCTGGGCCCGGTAGGCCTCGACCAGCAGCTGCGCCACCTCGGGGCGGCTGAACTCCGGCGGCGGCAGCTCGCCGGCGGTCAGCATCGCCCGTACCTTGGTGCCGCTGAGGATGAGGTGCTCGGCGTCACCGTGCGGGCAGGTGCGCGGCGAGGCCATGCCCTCGCAGGCGTGGCACCAGAAGGTGTGCTCGAAGCGCAGTGGCGTGATGCCCAGCTCGCCGGTGTCGATGCCGTCGAAGATCAACTGCGCGTCGTAGGTTCCGTAGTAGTCGCCAACTCCGGCATGATCGCGACCGACGATGAAATGGGTGCAGCCGTAGTTGCGGCGCACGATGCTGTGGAACACTGCCTCGCGGGGACCGGCGTAGCGCATCGCTGCCGGGAAGGTGCCGAGCACGACGCGGTCGCGCGGGTAGTACTTCTCGATCAGAGTGGTGTAGCAGCGCATCCGGACGGCGGCGGGGACGTCGTCGCCCTTGGTCTCCCCCACCAGCGGGTTGAGGAAGAGACCGTCGACGATCTCCAGCGCCACCTTGTGGAGGTACTCGTGCGCGCGGTGCACGGGGTTGCGCGTCTGGAAGCCCACCACCGTCCGCCAGCCCAGCTCGGCGAACCGGGCGCGGGTCTGCGCCGGGGTGAAGGAATAGTCGGGGAAGCTGCCCACGGGCAGCCGCAGCGCCCAGATCTGGCCGGCGAGCAGGTGGCGCCCCTGGGCACGGCGCGCGGCCACACCGGGATGGGCGGCGTCGCCGGTGCCGAAGCACTGCTCCACCTCGGCGTCGAGGTCGACCTCGTGGATCTCGTCGAGCTCGAGGATGGCCAGTGGCACCCCCTCGGGGTCGTCGAGGAGCACGGTGGTGCCCCGGCGATGGAGGCGGGCGGTGGCCTCGTCCACGGCGAGAACCACGGGAAGCGACCAGACGCCGCCGCCGGCGAGGCGCATGGAGGCGACCACCGAGGCGTGGTCGGCGCTGCCCATGAAGCCCCGCAGCGGGCTGAAGGCGCCGATGGCGATGCACTGAACGTCCGATGCCTGCCGGACGTCGAGCCGCAGGCGCGGCATGCCGGTGGCGCCGGCGCGCAGCCGGGCGGCCTCGGCGTCGGGGAGGAGACGGTCGACGAGTCCAGCTGGAGAGGGTGCGGCGGCGGCGGCCGTCACACCGCCACCTCGACGTCCCCGGGGTCGTCGAAAGGGATGACCCCACGCTCCTCGAGCAGGGTCAGCACCCGGCGCGTCGACCGCTCGACGCTCTCGCCGTGCGCGGTGTCGATGCGCAGCTCGGGATCCAGCGGCGCCTCGTAGGGATCGCTGACCCCGGTGAAGTTGGCGATCTCACCGCGCAGCGCCCTGGCGTACAGCCCTTTGACGTCGCGCCGGGTGAGCTCGTCGATGCTGCAGTCGACGTGCACCTCGATGAACTCCGCGGTCCTGCTGACCAGGGCCCGGACCTCGTCGCGAATCTCACGATAAGGGCTGATGGCCGCCACCAGCACGACCACGCCGTGACGGCTCAGCAGGTCGGCGACGAAGCCGATGCGCCGGATGTTGGTGTCGCGGTCCTCCTTGGAGAAGCCGAGACCCTTGCTCAGGTTCTCGCGCACCACATCACCGTCGAGGACCTCGACCGGCACCTCGCGCCGCCGCAACTCCTCGGCCAGGGCGGTGGTGATGGACGACTTGCCCGCCCCGCTCAGCCCGGTGAACCAGACGGTCACGCCACGACCGCGGCTCATGCGGGAGACCCGGCGCCGGTGGGGACGACGTGGAGGCCGCACTCGCTGGCCTCGCCCCGCTCCCACCACCAGCGGCCGCTGCGGGCGTCGGCGCCGGGTTCGACGGCCCGGGTGCAGGGGGCGCAGCCAATGCTCCGGTAGCCGCGCGCGTACAGGGGATGGAGCGGGATCTCGCGCTCGCCAAGCCAGCCGTGCACCTGCGCCTCCGTCCACCCCGCCAGGGGGTTCACCTTGATCACGCCCGGTCGCTGCGGGTCCTCCTGGACCACCGGCACGCCGGACCGCGTCCGGGTCTGGTCGCGACGGACACCGGTCATCCAGGCGTCGACGTCGATGAGAACGCCGTCGAGGGGCTCAACCTTGCGGACGGCGCAGCAGCGCAGCCGGTCCTCGTGGGAGATGTACATCAGGTCGGGTCCGCCGCGGCCCACCAGGTCGACCACCCGTGCGGGCGCCGGCCGGATCACCTCGATGTCGCGGCGCCAGAGCGCGCGCAGCCGGTCCAGGTACTCCTGGGTCTCGGCGTGGAGCCGGCCGGTGTCGATGGTGAGCAGCCGCACCCGCGGGTCCGCCGCCAGCGCCATGGCCGCCACGGCGACGCCGTCGGCCTGCAGCCCCGTGACCACGGCGACGCGGTCGTGGGCGAAGGTGCGGAGTGCCCAGTCGACGGCAGCCTGGGGTCCGCGGGCCTCGAGCTCGCCGGCGATGCGGCTCAGCGCCGCAGGATCGACGGCGCGGTGTCCGGCATCCTCGGCGACGGGGTCGAAGGCGAGTTGGGCCACGGTGGCTGGGGCTCCTCTGGGTGGACCGCCATAAAGCTGACTATGTTGATCCAACTAGTCGACATTACGGATGATGCCACATCCGAGGGTGGTCGGCGGGGAGCGCCCCGCGCGCGGCCACACAATGGCCGGCATGGACCTCGATGCCCTCTACCACGGCCCGCGGCAGACCTTCGTCGAGCGGCGGGCGGCCCTGGCCAGGCAGGTGCGCGTCGCCGGCGACCGGGAGGCGGCAGCGGGTATCGCGCGGCGGCCGCGGCCGCCGCTCACCGCCTGGGCGGTGAACCAGGTGGCCGCCGGTGACCGCGACCTGGTCACCGACCTCCTCGCTGCCGCCTCGGACGCCGTGGTGGCCCAGCGCGCCGCGGCCGCGGGCGGCGCCGGCGGCGAGGCCCTGCGCGAGGCGTCGGCTCGGGCGCGAGGTCTGGTCGACGACGTCGTCCGCGCCGCCGAGGCCGCGCTCGAGGCTGCGGGCCACCCTCTGAGCGAGTCCACCCGGCGCCGGCTGCGAACCACCGTGCAGGGCGCCGGCGCGGGCAGCGCGGCAGACCGTGAGGCGCTGTGGCGCGGGCACCTCGACCGCGACCTCGAGCCCACCGGATTCGGGCCACCGGATGCGCATGGCGACGATGCCCCCGAGCTCGCTGTCGCCGTCGCGGCCCGCCCGCGGCCCGCGCGGCAGGTCATCCCCGCGGCGGCCATCCCGGCCGCGGCGCCGGCCCGGTCCGACCCCGCCGCGGTGCGAAGTGCCGAGCGTCAGGTCACCGCGTTGCAGCGCGCCGCCGCGCAGGCGGCCGACCACGCCCGGCGGCTGCGCGAGCGGGCCGAGCGCCTGGCTCAGGAGGCGAAGCAGGCGGCCGCGGAGGCCGCGGAGGGCGAGCGAGGCGCCGCCGCGGCCGATGCCGAGCTCTCGGCGGCGGCGGCTCGACTGCAGCAGCTCCGCGCCCGCTGAGCCGGCTCAGGGGGCGGCGGTGAAGGTGACTGTGGACCAGGTGTGGCCGCCGTCGAGCGTCACCTCCAGGCTCCCCTGCGGCGATGCACCAGTGTTGTCGGAGATGATCAGGAAACCCTGTTTGGTACTGGCGAACCCGATATAGGGCACGGATCCCGCCGTCGCCGCCAGCGTCACCGGGACGAATGCCACAGCGCCGTCGAAGGTGGCCAGCACCCGTGGATGCGTGCCCTGCGCGGCGGTGAAGGCCGCGCCCCGCTGGGCCGCGGCGAAGGCGCCCGCGAGGCTGCCGTCAAGCGCCCTGCCCGGCTGCTGAAAGCTGGTGCCGGCGTTGTGGGACACCAGGATCCGGGTCTGCAGCGGACCACCGGAGAAGGTGCCGTCGAGGCAGCGGGCGAACACGTCGGTGGGGGTCGCCGCGGCCACCGCGACCTGGCTTCCGGGCATGCCGCTGCAGGGAGGGGTCCACTGCGTCCACGCGCCGCCACCCAGCCGGGCGCCGCCGATGACGGTGCGGTCGTTCTGGATCAGCCAGCCGGACGTGCCCTGCAGGGTCAGCGTGGCATTGGGCACCGGACCGCCACCGAACGGGATGGAGAGCGGGGACAGCCGCCAGGCATCGTGCGAGGTCGGGCTGGAGACGATGCGGACGGCGGTGTCGAAGACGGCGGCATGCACTGTGCCCGCCGAGGTCTCCAGCGCCTGGACCGTCGCCGTGGCGGAGACGCCGGGGAGGGCGACCCTGGACCAGTGCGCGCCCGCGTCCCGCGTCACCCAGAGCTCCGGAGCGAAGACCCAGCCGGTCGCGCTGTCGGCGAAGCGCACCTCGCGGGCGCCGGACGTCTGGGCGCCGGGCCCGGACGGCGGCGTGGACGGCGCCGGCACCGACCGCCAGGTGCGTCCCCCGTCGTCGGTGTGCACCAGGGCAAGGCAGCGGGCCTGGCCACACGGGGTCGTACCCAGCACCCAGCCGGTGGTCGCGGAGACGAAGGTGACCGAGGTGGGGCTGAAGGGGCTGGGGAGGGCGCCGGGCGTCGGGGCCGGCGCCGGGCTCGGCGACGCGGACGGGGTGGAGGTGGCCGCCGCGGGCGACGGGGATGGCGGCGCGGTGTCGCCGGCGGACACGGGCGGTGCCGTGGCGGTGGCGGCGCCGCCACCGCCGCAGGCGGCCAGTAACACCGCCAGCGCACAGGTCATGACCAGGGCCTGGCCGAGCCGGCTGGGTGCGCGCCCCACTGATCGGCCTCCTTCGCAGAGCGCGCCCGCCCGGACGCGTGGGGGGGGTGGAACCGGCGGGCTCTGCCCGTCGGCGATGTCCTGGGGGGCCAGCCCCGTCAGTCCTGGGTGACGCCCGCCCCCCCCGCGCGACCGGCGCGGCCCGATGGCAGGGTAACGACCGCGGTCCCGACCCCGTTACGCGCGCCGCCTGACAGCCACACTGAGGGGATGCCTCACGCCGGCCGACCCCACCCGGCCGCCGGCGGCGGTCACTGGGTCCTGGTCTCCCCGGAGCGCCTGGACACCTGGCTGGCGGACTTCGCGGGGCGCCACGGCCCGACCTCGTGGACGGCGACGCCTCGCCAGGTCACCGTCACCGCCGCCGACGGCGCTCTGGCGGAGTGTGAGGTGCCGCTGGCCCCGTTGACGCCGGACCCCGACGTGGCCTTCGGCGGCCTGATCCCCCACGTGCGCGCCGAGCGCACCGTCGGCGTTCTCCTGGTCCGCCTCGGTGGGCACGCCGCCGGCGTGTTCGCCGGACCTCGGCTGGTGGCGTCCCAGGTGGGCTCGCGGCCGGTGCACGGCCGCAGCGCCGCCGGCGGCACCTCCCAGCACCGCTTCGCGCGGCGCCGCGAGGGCCAGGTGCGCGTCGCCCACGAGGCCGCGGCGGGCGCCGCCGCGCGGGTGCTCGTCCCCGCAGCGCCGGGGCTCGAGGCGCTGGTGGTCGGCGGTGACCGGAGGGCGGTGGAGGCGGTCCTCGGCGACGTCCGGGTGGCGGCGCTCCGGTCGCTCATCATGGGACGGTTCCTCGAGGTGCCGGACCCCAGGCTGCGGGTGCTGCAGTCAGCCTGCCGGCTGGCCCGAGCCGTGCGCATCCGGCTGGTGGAGCCGCCGGCGCCCGCCGGAGACGCCTGACGCGGTCACCCCCGGGGCTGCACCCGGGTGATGACCTCGCGCGTCTGCCGCTCGAAGAGCTGGTCCGCCGGCCGGCATGGCGGGGGGAGGTGGTCGTACGCCGTCTCCATCACTCTCCTGCTGCCGGTGCTGGCCTGAGATGCAGCCTGCCGGCACCGCCAGGGCCTCGTCGCCGAACGGCGACACATCCGTCATACCAGGCGTACACTGCGCGGGTTGGGCTGCCAGAGCCATAAAAAGCGAGACAAAGAGGGGCAGGTGGGGTGTTCAAGAAGCCGTCTGTCTCCTCGGCGTCACGCATCGGTGGAGGGACACGGCACGTGCATAGGGACTCGAGGCGGTTGCGCGCCATCGCCGTGGTAGGCGTCGCGCCGATCGCCATCGCGGCAGCACTGACAACGGTATCCGCCCACGGCGTCAGAGGCTATGCCGCGCCGCCGGCCGGCGCCACGCTCGGGCATGTGACCTACCTGGGCGACGCCACCCCGTCGGGCGGCAGCAGCGGCTCCGGCGGCGGCACGTCGGACGCGACCGCCCCCAACATGGAGCACGCGACCACAGCGACCACGCCGGTGGTCCCATCGCTCTCCAACCCGTCGCCGCACCAGACCGCGGTGTCCTCGGGCGCGGGTGGGGCCGGCGGCTTCGCCGGGCTCAACCACTTCCAGCAGCGGACCGCGGGAACGGGGATCTACGCCAATACCCAGTTCAGCCTGGAGCCGCCCGACCAGGGTCTGTGCGTGGGCAACGGGTTCGTGCTTGAGAGCGTCAACCTGGCCTTCGCGGTGTACAGCACCTCGGGCACGTCACTCACCGGACCGGTGGCCCTCAACCAGTTCTTCGGCCGTCCGCCGGGGATCAACCGCACCACCGGCGTGCGCGGCGACTTCCTGAGCGATCCCAAGTGCTATTTCGACACCGCCACCAATCGGTGGTTCCAGACCGTCCTCGGGGTCGACGCCCCAGGGGCATTCGACGGCAGCAGCCGCACCAGGCTTGCTGATCGCGGTCAGCAAGACCGGTGACCCGACGGGTGCCTGGCGCCTCTTCAGCCTCGACACCAGCGACGACGGCCTGCACGGCACCCCATCGCATGCGGGCTGCCCGTGCCTTCCCGACCAGCCGCTGATCGGCGCCAATCGTGACGGCTTCTTCATCAGCACCAATGAGTTCCAGCTGGCCAATCCTGCGCAGGCCTTCAACGGCGCTCAGCTCTACGCCATCAGCCGGGGTTCCGCAGTTGGTGGGTGTACGAGCGGT
>JRHI01000891.1_pt1 | contig 29304 bp, 16 predicted proteins | sample 215371 | NCBI WGS metagenome assembly JRHI01 (sample SAMN02929681, study PRJNA255918) | sediment metagenome | biome: cave system; feature: Ice Cave; material: Sediment; isolation source: sediment from deep within a dark volcanic ice cave with no known source of... ...
AACTGTGCTATGAGACGTGGACGCGGAATGAGGTGATGAGATAAAGGAGGAATATGTAGTTTTGTTGTTAAAAGTGGATAGCGATACAGTACGTGCTCTTTTACTATAGAGAGCTCTTTCATAGAATACCTCGACATTTGATAACTATTCAGAAGGAGGCGCAGGAAATGGTATTTCTCTTATTCTTGCTCGTCGTCGCAGATGACACGAGTTCAGTATCCGCATAGTTCTACTGTCACTCATGTGATTTTACAAAGATGGAGCCAACTGACACGGACCTACGCAGTCACCCCCCTATCGGTAAATGCGAGATCGAGATGGATTACATTATGAATATTTTTGAAGATGGGTATGCGACTATACCTCAAGCTGCTCTGGCTTTACGCTTCTGGATGGTCGAGTCATCCCCAATCAAATACCCTGTCACGACGGGTTGTTTGGGACGACCTCAATGCTTCGGGAGTCTTTGGCGCGGTCGCTGTACCTCTGCTCGAAAGTGCCTCAGCCACTTGTCTGCCATCTGACGCAGTAGTCCTGTGAGTGTTCGCTGCCTTCACATTCCATCAACCCCAACAGCACGGTCACGAAGTACTGATACTGGGGCTTTGAGAACACCTCCCGGAACCGTTCAGCAAACTAGCAGATCTCTTTGTCCAGACAGAGAATGGGAACTGGCATCGGACACCTCCCTGGTCTCAAGTCTGTTTCTACTTCTTGATACCACATGGTGTCCTTTCCTGCTACCCCCTTTCGAACTACCCCCTTTCGAAAAGTGTAAACATAGGTATAGTAACATAGCGGCTAGTAAAAGTCAATGAATTTAGATAACATTAAAATAATGGGAGGTTGAATCGGCATTTAAATTTATATAAATATGTAACTATATATGTAACCATTCAGGGAGTACTAGCAGCCTTACAATGGAAGCCTGAAGCAGGTAGAGTACCGCCAGCAGGAAGGTTGCATAGCCGAGGTCCTCAACCTTGCGCACCAGGGCAGTCCATTGTTCTCGCGATGGAGCACTTTCCGAGGCTACTCCAAAGCGGAATGGTCGTTGTTGATCCATTGTTCTCCTCAATTCTAGCCCGTTTGCAAAATAAAATGAAGGCCCTTCTCATCATACGCGAAAAGGGCCAAGCGCGTTTACACTACGCCATTACCCAAGCGCCTGTTTGACTAATTGTGGCGCGTGAGGCTCCACCCTGGTGCGCAGGTCAGCAAATTGTTTTGCGCCGATCTCTTGCTGGATAGCATCTATCCCTTCTTGCGCGCTGTAGCGGTAGGGGCTTTGCAACTCATCGAGGATTTGCTGGGCGAGCAAGAGCGCGGCAAGGGCAACATCAAAGTTCTGTTGTGCGAGATACAATCTGCCAAAGTTGCGCAGGGTCTTGCCCTCGCCTTCCCTGTCACCTAATGCTTTGTTGATGCTCAATGCCTCTTCATAGTGCTCACGCGCGCGTTCTTGCTGCCCTAAGCTCGCGTACAACGCTCCCAGGTTGTTGAGCGTCCTGCCCGCTCCGCGGCGATCTACCTCAATCCGGATGCGCAAGGCCTGTTCGAGGTACGTGCGCGCCTGTTCCAACTGTCCCTGCGCATAGTACGTTTTGCCCAGGTTGCTCAACGTCCAACCCTCACCTCTGAGATTGTCAGTCTCGCGAAAAATGGTCAGCGCTTGCTCATAGTGTTCCTGCGCTTGCACGCTTTGCCCCAGATCGTCAAGTACGCGACCAAGATTATTCAGTGTCGAGGCTTCTCCTCTGCGATCACCGATCTTCCTGAAGATGCTCAACGCCTGCTCGTAGTTCTTTTGCTCTTGCTCTTTCTGCCCCAACGCACTGCAGACCCAACCAAGGTTATTCAGCGCGGTTGCTTCTCCCAGGCGATCACCCTCTTCCTGGCATATCCTCAATGCCTGTGCATAATAGGTACGCGCCTGCTCCTTGTTGCCTATTTGAGAGTAGACGCGACCGAGGTGGTTCAGTGACCAGCTCTCATCTACGCGGTCGCCTTCCTTCTCGTAAATACGTAGAGCGCGCTCAAGATGCTCACGCGCGAGTTGTGTTCTTCCCAGCGCACGGCAGACCACGCCCAGGTTATTGTAGATGTGGGCCGCCTGTAATCGCTCAGCCTGCCATTTTTCTGGTGGCAGGAGCAGAGTATACAATTCCAACAGGATGGCATCTCCACCCCAGTTTTTGAGCTTACTGAACATGCTGTTTTCTTCCATTAGCTTGTAGGCTGCTTGCCATTGGTCGGCCTGGCAATACTGCCAGATTGCCTCGATTAAAGGCTCGAGATCACTCATATGCTGGCGCTGCTCGGGTGGAGGGTAGTGTAGCTCTAACTGGCGAAGATAGTATTGGGCAGCCTTCACATGCGCTGCTTGTAGCGCCATTCGGTTGGTTCGTTCGTCCCCTTCGACGAAGTGGCTCTGGGCATAGTTTGCGACAATAGCATGCAGCTGGTAATTGCCCTCACCGGCTGCCTGGAGCAAGTGCTGGCTCAGTAATGTATCAAGATCGCTATGTATCTGCACCTTAGAAATCGTTTCGCCCTCTTCGATGAGTGATTGTGCCGCATTAAGTGGGACCGGCTCGCGATAGACCGAGAAGGCAAAGAGGAGCTTGCGTTGGGCGCCATCCAATTGCTGCTTGTAGATGTAGTCAAGCAAGTTGCGCGCGATATTGCCCGACCACAGTTGAGCGTAGGTAGCATCTTGAAAGAAGGCTGCCAGGCTCAGGTGGCGATTGCGCAGGAGCGCAGCGAGCAGCGCCAGTGCAAAGGCATGACCGGCACAGCGTTCCACGACGGTGCGCAGCTCTTGCTCATTTGCCTCAATGCCCAGCTTGCGCAGCAATTCTATCCCCTCGTTCAGCTCCAATCCCTTGACAAAATATTCCTGCATATACGTCGGGGGATACTCGTGAGTTCCCTGAGGCCACAGGCGCGTGGTGAGGAGGATGCGACACTTACACGCCTGACTATTGATGGCGTCGATCCACTCTCCAACGCCGGGGCGATCTGGCAAGGCGTGCCCGCTCTGCCAGTCAAGCAGATTCTCAAATTGATCGAAGATGATCAGCCGGGCATCATCCGTGGTGTTCAGAGCTTTAAAGAGGGCCTGAGCCTGGTTCTGCAAGGACAGGTTGGCAAAGTCTGGCATGGGTTTGTGCAGCGCCTCAAAGAGGTTACCTGCCAGATCAGCCATGGTGACAGAAGAATCGACATTGAGCCAGAGGGCTTCAGCGGTGAAGGTGCCACTGCCCGCGAGGCGCTGCTCTTCAGCGTAGCGATAGACGAGAGCGGCCAGGGTTGATTTGCCGACCCCCGCAATGCCTGTCAGCGCGATAGCAGTGGTATCCGAGCGGAGTAATTTGGAGTAAATGTCTTGTACCACTTTCTGGCGCTGCTGGATGGTCCGCGGGTCAGTGGGTGGAGGAACGCCGACGATACCGCGATATGGTGCTTTCTCGGTAATCTGCGCCAGGGGAGGTGCAGCTGCAGATGGTGGCATATGCACAATAATTTGCGGAACCGGTTGTGCTTCGGTAGTTACTGGATGTGGTTGTGACGTGGATGAAGAGACGGGGTAGAGCCATTGGAAAAGGCCGATTATGATGCCGAAGACGGTGAAGATGATTAGCAGGGTGCTGGACCAGGAGCCCTTGATGATGCCCTGGCTGTTTAATATCCAGAGGATCGTGCCGCCAACAAGCAAAAGAATGGCGATGCTGATGATTATGAAGCGTCGCTCCTGGAGTTGCTTGCGCTCCCTCGATTTAACCGGTTTGGACATGCTTTACATTCCTCGTAGCTTAAATTGGTAGTTTCTGTTGGGATTGTAGCATGGGAAGGCTGTGTGGGGCAATTGGTGGGTGGGGCGGGAGGGAAGGGCCAGAGGGGCAAATTTAGGCTTTTCTGGCAGGGTGATAGCAAGTGGTAGGTGAGCAGGGTAGGGGCAAGCAGGGTAGGGGCAAGCAGGGTAGGGGCAAGCCCTACCCGTACATTTTACCTACGTTATTACCCTTCTACCCTTCTATTCTACGTAGCTTGATTTCCCTGCGTCTCTTCTGGAACGCTTGCTATCAATGCGCTTGCATCCACTCCCAGCGCCTTTGCAAGTTTACCTAATGTTTCTGTCGTCACAATGGTAGTAGGCTGTCTATAGATGCGCTGTAGGGTCTTAATATCAACATCGGCACTTCTCGACAGCTTACCCTGGCTCATGCCCTTCTCTAACGCAATTTCTTTTACTCGTAACCTAACAGCCATGCCTTAACCCCTCAGTTTGTAGTAAAAGTAGTGTATCTCTCTCCTAGCAGCCTGGCTGATAATATCTCCAGGTATTGGCAAACTTGTACCGTTATTAGACACTTTGGTCAGAATATTACCGCTATAGTTATTAACGACATCTTTACCATTTGCACTATATGGAGCAATCCCATCTACCAGATACATGTAACGAAAAACAAGTTCTGTACATTCCCATTCGTATTCGGTCCATGCACCAGAAAAGAATTGAACCGAATGGTCGCTTCCGCCTTGAGTTGGTCCGGGACCGCACGCGATCACTCCATTATACGAAGCACCTAAGGGATATGACCCTGGATAGTTGTTGGTATCACAGGTTTGACCATGCCACCACGACGGAAAGGGTGCATTTGCATGGGCAGTCTTTATCCCAATTCCTGGCATAGCAAGCGGCAATATCACCATAGAAAACACTAGTATGAGCATTGCAATTAATCGAAAGTTTAAGAATGACCGATTCTTAAACGAGGACTCTTCTACAAGGATCTTTTGAATATTGAATATCAAATTATTATAAATCAAGTGTTCATTTACCCACATATATACATTGCCAAACATAATTTCCCTTCCATTAAGTTATGATGCTATACTAGCTGAATGACACATATCTCACTAAGATCACTATTAAAACGATTTATAATACACTCAGTAACGCGTTTGCCCACTAAATTGTCATGATGCCAATGCTGGAAATGAGCATGTTGTGAAGTAACTGTCGGTACTCACTACCACTCGTTTGTTAACGAGGGAAATACCACATCCTTGCTCATTTCCTGAGGACTGGTGACACCTAAATTCGTCGTAGGGAAGAAATAGAGGTTGATGGCATTGAAGCGAATAAATTTCTCAAGTCCACAAACTATCAGTACGGGCGGGGTGACGTCTAGCCAGACCGTTCAATGCACGATCGTGCATTGAACGGTCTGGCCCTTTTCATGCCTGTGTTAAAAGGCGGTGAGTAGTAGAGTGGGGATGGGAGGTGTAGAGACCTCATTTGCGCCTTGGCTACTTGCTGAGAGGGTGCCGCCGACGATTGCCAGGCCTGCATTTGTTGTGAATAGGGCCTCGTTTAATTGGCCTGCGTTGGTGGGGGCGGTGGCTACTATAAACAGCGGGAAGGCTTTGCCGTTGGAGAAGGAGGTTGAGATGTAGTCGCCAACCATGTAGCCCATATTCGTATTTGCCAGCCATGACAGGTTCATGGCTGAGGGTGAAAGGGTAGTATGTGTTGACCAGTTGGAGCCGCCGTCGATCGATGAGACAAAGCCGACTTGCAACTGGCAGTTTGCCGTGGTGCAGTTCGCGTCTGGATAGTAGTAATAGGTCAAAGCGAGGTGAGCTGAACTGCCGGATGTGGCTGTATCAACAGCGATGCCGGGAATAAAATGCTCGACATTGCTGCCGACAGCATCGGTTGGGATGCGCTGCACTGCTGACCACGTCGTGCCGTCGGTGGAGGTACTCATTACAATATCATTTGTGCTACAACCGCTTTCAAAACGGCAGTCTTGCCAGACAACATAGGCTTTCCCCGCGCTATCTATCTCGGCGGAGGGAAGTGGCTCGGTACGAATACCGGCCACCTGGTGATCTGTCTGAGAAGCGATCGTCACGCTGCTGTTCCAACTCGTGCCGCCATTAGTAGAGGTGAAGGCCGCGATGCTCGCATTTGTGGTAAAGAACGGGACGATCACCGTGCCGCTCGGTTGAACGAGGGGTTGTCCTCCCAGGCCAGAGACACTATCAGATGTTGATTGCCCAGCGCTCCAGGTGGCTCCCCCATCGCTTGATGTGCTCATCTGTACCTGGTCGCCACTGGATGTGATATCCCATTCAACGTAACAATGTCCATAATACGGACTGGTGGATGTATTGTCACAGACAATCCAGTCCTTGTCAAAAAAGCCGCCGTTTGCATTTGCCGCCACTACAGGGGCATTCCAGGTGAGTCCGCCGTCAGAAGAGGTATTCACTAAAACAGCAGCACCGTTAGGAGAACCGAACCCGTTCGTAATAGCAAGAGAGGAGATCATCCATAGCTTGTGAGCGGCGTCATAGGTTACCGAGGGATCGCTGATGCGGTCATATTGGCCGGCGGGCGTTGCGAAGACGGTTGTAGATGGTAGGAAGCCGTTCTTCCATGTTGCGCCGCTATCGGTCGAGGTTGCCCAGCCGATATTGGAGGACCCACCGTCGGTAAAACGACCGACCTGGGTTGCCGCGACGATGGTCGAGCCATTCGAGTAGCTGTCAGGTTCGACCTGCGTCTGGTGCTGGCTTGTCGTGTTGGTGTAAGGGTCGCTGCTCAGCTGGAGCAGAGTTGCTGTCGGCGCGGTTGGCGCTGACGCTGATGCTGTTGATGTGAGTGCGAAAGAGAAGATTAGTGCAAGGGTTACTGTGACGACTGTGGTTACTGTGGTGCAGGTGAGCCGCCGAGCATGTGAGTGAAAGAGGAATGACATACGAAAAACTCCTTATGATGAAATATTCCAGGGTTTGGGGCAACATGGATGGATACGTAGAAAGATGGCACAAGGGCGACAAAAGCAAACGCTCCTTTCAACTGTGTATCGTTGAAAAGAACGTTTGCTTTTAGCGTATTTGCTGCTCCAGATGAAAAGTGGTTTGACTACTCGCGGTCTGCGATAATCGATCCCACGCGATCTCCCAGTGAGGGGTCTCTGCGGCTGAGGATGATGGCGTAGACAAGCCCGACGACAATGATTGCCAGGGAAATATAGGGGAAGTAGTTAAACGGTACGGGTTGTCCTGGCTGTACAAGGGCCCAGAGAGGGAAACCTATCGCCAGAACGCCGAGGATCGGCAAGATCAGGTGTTTCAGCAGGGAGAACTGATCGGGATGGTGCCTCCTGTAGTACACGGGCAAGGCGATGTTCGAGACGAGATAGGTCACTGCTATCAGAATCGTGCCAAGCGTGGCAATCTCTCCAAAGAACGTTACTGGTGGCACAGTCCAGCCAAAGATGTAGACGATGGCAAGGCCAATCCCGAAAAAGACCAGGAAGCTCACCCAGGGAGTGTGTCGCTTGGGGTCAAGCTTTGCTAACCCGACCGGCAAAAGGCCTTCGCGAGCCGCGTTAAAGATCAAGCGAGACTGTGAATTCGAGCCGGCGATCATAGCGCTCAAGGTCGAAGTGAACCCGGCAATATAGACGAACACCACCAGGATGCCGGATATCTTCTCGGCGGCTGTAAGGAACGGGACTTCTGCTGCTGAGAGCGTGTTGACGTTGTAGTTAAAGGCGACAATGGGGAGTACGAGAACAGCAGGTAAGAGAGGCCCATCAGCAGGATGCTCGCGAAGATGGCTTTGGGAACGTTGCTGCGCGGATCGTCGGTCTCCTCGGCAAGCGCCGCGGAGTTTTCCCAGCCGACGAACATATAGACTGCTACCGGGAAGCCAAGTCCAAAACCCGCCAGGCCACCCGAGATATTCGCGGGATTGAAGGGAGCCAGGGAAAGATTTCCCGCGTGAGTGACCAGTGCGACGACCGAAACGAGTACCAGCACGATCATTTCCAGCAGGAAGAAGTATCCCGCCCAGCGGGTGGAGAGGTGGACGCCTCTGACCATGAGGAAGTAGACAATCACGACAAAGATCAACGTGAGCAGCTGCCATGGCACGTTGATGCCGAAGTAGACCTGTATAATTCTCTGCGTCCAACCACCTGAGATAGCGATGACCGACGCCATGGCGATGATATAGCCGATACTGACGACAATGGTCGTGGTAACGGCCATAACGGGTCCGAAGGTTTTGCCGATGAAGGTGATGAACGAGCCGGTTGAGGGGATCGATTTGGAGAACTCGGCCAGGGTATTGCCCAGCAAAGCAATGGCGACAATTGCCATGACGATCGTAAGCGGTGAGCCAATTCCGGCTAGCCCAGCAATGAGGGCGAAGCTGAAATAGAAACTCATTGCAGGAGCAATATTCGCCATGGTAGAAGTTGCTATGTCAACCAGCTTCAATGCGCCTCGCTCAAGACGCGGCGACTCTATGACGCCTAAAGTTTTTCCCTCGAAGGGAAGTCCCGATGGTAATCCCTCGTTTTTTTCCATCACTCATTACCTCTTTTCTCGCCGTTCCCTTTTGCAGTGGGAAGGGGCGCTAGTTGGGTTGACCTGGAATACCTAAGTCCAGAAAGATAGCAGACAGGGCGGGGGCAAGCCCCGCCCGTACATTTTGGGACGGTTTAAAGGAGTAAGGGTACGTTGACGACAACCTGAAATAAGTCGCCCTGCTTCGTGTAAAAAAAGTCTGAAGAGAACGAAGAAGGACTGGTGACGCACTACGAAAAAGCACTACGCGAGAAAGATGTTCTGTACGTATACTATGCTCTGCCTCTGCTTGTAATGGGCGTGGAACATAGCATGTCGTAGCTATGAAAAAAAGTATACCATAAAACATTGTAAGCATACAGTGTTTCAATTTTGTGGGTTTCTTTTAGCCGGTGTTTCTGAGGCCTGCGGCTATGCCGTTGATGGTGAGGAGGACGGCGTAGGTGAGGTTGGCTTGTTCGCGCTGCTGGTCGGTGGCGCTCTGCTGTTCAGCATCATCAAGGACGAGGGGGCCACCGATGGAGCGCAGGCGGCGTAATAGCGCTACCTGGAAGTAGCTTAAGGGATCGACATAGGGGTTGCGCAGGCGTATGGAGCGTTGCAGCACGGGCGAGGTATCAAGGAGTGCTTTGCCACCGACAATCTGGAGGAGCATGTATTGGGTGCGCTCATATTCTGCGACAATGTCTGAGGAGATGCGCTGGCGCAGTTCTTCGTTATCCACCAGCGAAGCATAGTGATGGGCTATGTGCATATCGGCTTTGGAGAGGGTCATCTGCAAATTATCCAGGAAGGCGCGCAGAAAGGGCCAGGAACGGTACATCTCCTGTAGCTGGGCGAGATGGGTGGAATGAGTGAAATCAGTGCCGTCTTCGGCCATATAGGCTGCAAGCGCTCTACCGACACCGTACCAACTGGGCAGGACGTAGCGGCTCTGCATCCATGAGAAGACCCAGGGGATGGCACGTAGTTCTTCGATGCTATGGCCGGTTGCGCGACGAGTTGGGCGCGAGCCTATGTTGAGCCAGCCTAGCTCGAGGATAGGGGTAGCTTGCTCGAAGAAGCGTAAAAATTCTGGAGTATCATAGGTCAGTTGTCGATAGTGAGCATAAGCATTTGCTGAAAGGCGCTGCATCGTTTCCAGCCAGGTTTGGGGCGTTTGCGCGAACGGCTGAGGTACTGTGAGGAGGTCAGCGGGGATGCTGGATTGCACCACGCCAGCTACGACTAATTCCATGTTGCGCAGCGCAATTTCGTGCAGTCCGTATTTAAACGAAAGCATTTCCCCCTGTTCCGTGATACGAATACGACCATTGACGGTGCCTGGAGGCTGTCCCAGGATGGCGTCATAGATGGGGCCACCGCCGCGCCCGATGGCTCCGCCGCGGCCATGAAAAATGGTGATGCCGAGGCAGTGGCGCGCTCCTAAAGAGGCCAGGCTGGTCTGAGCTAGATAGAGTTCCCAACTTGAAGTGAGGATACCGCCATCTTTGCTGCTATCAGAATAACCCAGCATCACCTGCTGCTGATTGCCACAAGAGGCTATCCAACTGCGATAATTTGGCTGGGTGAAAGCGCTCTCCAGGACATCCGGACACGAGCGCAGGTCTTCAATAGTTTCAAAGAGAGGGACGATGGGCAGACCGGTGATGCCAGCCTCTTTACAGAAGAACTGTACTTCGAGCAGGTCGCTCACAGTGCGTGTCATGCTAATGATGTAGCATGTGACCGCGTGCGCGCCGAATTCTTCACGCGCGCGGCGAATCGCGTCAAAAGTATGGAGTACATGCCGGGTTTCTTCGCTCAAACGGAGTTCGTGACGCGGTAGAACGCGGGGGTCACTCAGGAGATGCTCCAGAACATTGACCCGCTCATTTTCGCTTAAAGTGCTGTAGTCGTCCTGGCGCAGGCTGGTAACTTTGAGCAATTCGGCAAGTGCGCTGGCATGGCGTTCACTGTGCTGTCGCACATCGAGAGCGGCAAAGTGGAAGCCAAAGAGCTGCACCTGGCGAATCAGAGTGGCGATTTGTCCCCGCGCCACATTCTGTTCTCCATCTGCCCGCAGACTATCTTGAATCAACAGAAGATCAGCGAGCATTTCTTCTGAGGATTGGTAGGCAATGGCGGTATTCGTAGGTTTTGAAGGCTCCGTGGACTCCCCTAGTTGTCTCGTGGCTCCTGTGGCTTCCAGGCGCTTCCACATGAAAGAGAGTTTATAACGATAGGGTTCCTGGGCGGTCTGAGTGCCAAGCTCCCGATCGTAGTCTGGCAGACGTGCCACGTCGCGTTTGAGAGATTCCTGCAATTGCAGGGTAATACAACTAATTCTGAGCGAATGTGAATATTCTTGTGCAAGCGCCTGGATCGATGAACGGTAGTGTTCGATGACCTGCGTACGCTGCCATCGTAAAGCTTCAAGCAGAGTGTTTGCATATATATTGGGATTGCCATCCTGATCACCGCCTATCCAGGAGCCGACTCGTAAGAAAGGGGGAATGGTTAGCTGATCCACAGGATACGCGTCACACAGAAGCTGCTCTAGTTCTATATAGAGTTCAGGCAGGGCTGCAAAGAGAATCTCATTGAGATAGTAGCCTCCCATTTTGATCTCATCAAGTATTTGAGGGCGCACATGGCGTACCGTATCAGTGCGCCATAAGAGGGCGATTGTGCTATCCAGGGTAAGCTGCCATAGAGCACGCTGCTTTGGGGTCATATGCTCTTGATGATCATGTGCTTCCAGCAGCGCGTCCAACTGGCGTGACTTGATAATCAGACTACGACGAGTCGCCTCGGTGGGGTGAGCTGTAAAGACAAGATCAATCGATAGATGATCGAGGAGTTTTTGTAGATGGGCTGCATCAATGTTGTTTTCCTTGAAGAAGGCTACCAGGGCGGCTAGAGAGCCACGGAGGGGCGTAGACGCGTGGCTTCCTTCATAGTTGTAATGGCGTGTGCGGTGGTGTTGTTCAGCGGTATTGACGAGGTGAAAATAGACAGTAAAGGCGCGAATCACGTCAATGGTGGTAGCCAGGTCGCATTCGTCCACGATGTGGGTTATCTCTTGATCAAGTGTGGCAATCTCATGCTGGAGTTGGGCTGCTTCGGATGCGGAGGCCGTGTTAAGGGCCTGGCTGCAGGTACGGAGGCCCTTGCACTTGCGGCGCAGTTGCTCCACTGTTTCGAAAACGTGGGTGCCGCCGTGTTGCTGTATGGCCTGTCCCAGTGCATCTCCCAACATGCGGATGTCATGGCGTAGAGGTGCATCTTTGCCGGGTTGGTTGTCCTGGTTGGATGTGAAGGTTGTCATGGAGAAATGATACCATATTGCAGGGCTATATACTATATACGAGAACGCTTGATGAGGCATGTCGGTGATCTGGCAGGGCGACCGCAAGGGATCGCCCCTACAATATACGAGGACGCTTGATGAATCTATATCTGTGTTTAGTCTCTCGCTGTGGTCAATTCTGTTGGAATGAGAGAAGGTGTACCGTTGTGGCCAATTGAGTCCACCAGTGCGCAGTCGGGATAGGCAACGGCACCATGCTCGTGCAGATCAAGACCTTCAAGCTCACCTGCATTCGAGACACGCAGCACGCCGACATAGTTGAGAGCGTACATCATTACTAACGAGACTACGAGCGTTATGCCAGAGCCTAGCGCCTGAGTACCGAGTTGGGATAAGCTACCTCCGTAGAACAGGCCGGTCACCACGTTACTTGAATCGGCACCTGTGGCAGTTGGTAGGCCAAATGCTCCTGTTGCAAACAGACCGAGCGAGAGCGTACCCCAGATGCCTGCGACGAGGAGCCATTGATATAGCCTATGCCCCCATTGTTCCGGCCTTTGTATCCATGCTTTCATGTATGCAATTTGCACAAAAAACTTGATCAACCCTTCAAAGAAGGCAGGAAAAGATGCATTATTTGAAATAGAAGAGCATATATTTTCATTGTACCCACACAGTAACTGTGCATGATGCACAAAAAATCAGTTGCCTGCTTCATATAATTTGTCTGTATCATACATGAGCGAGTACTTCTATACTTTAAGAAGAAAAAAAGTAATGAGTGATGCAGTGATTGCAACTCTGCTTTTATTTGCAAGCGATGAAAGCTAAATACATGGTGACGGTGCCATGGGTGTTGGAATGTTGGAAGATACAAAAGAAGAGGGAATGACCATGGCAACTCAAACTACGGATGATACAGCTACAGGTATGAAACCTACCCTTGGTCTGACGGGAATAACTATCAATGCGATGGCGTTGATTGCGCCCGGGGCCTTCCTATGGACGACGTATCAGTTGCAAGCAGCGCCAGGTTCAGCAATGAACATGTGGTTCGCTGTATTTGTTGCGACTGCTATCGCGCTCTTTACAGCAACGGCGTATGCCACCCTTGCCAAACGCTACCCCGAAGCAGGTGCGGGCAGTTCCTACTACTTTGCGGAAGCCGCCGTCCTGCAGCAAGAGGAGCATCGTCATTTTAAGTTTGCCCGTCTGAGTAAGTTCATTGTAGGCTGGGCTTCGCACTTATACTACTGGGTTTATCCAGGTGTCATGGTAGCTTTCATGGGTCTGCTCATTACCTACATTATACAAACCTTTTCACCAAGCTTTGGTACACCAGTGGAACAGGTAGTGATCTGTGTAGTGTTTGCCTGTATCGTCGGTGCTATCGCTTACATTGGGGTCACAGGCTCTACTCTTGCCAACATCGTCATCAATGTTATTCAGATCGTGGCTCTCGTGACCTTCTCTGCCCTCGCTATCGCTTACCGCTTTTCGCATCCTGGAGTTCATTACCTCCATCCCAGTGCTTTGAGCGTTATTACACCTCATGATTTCAGTGGCCTGATCTTCCAGACTACTATCGCGATCCTGCTCGTGGTCGGTTTCGAGTCGGCAACAGCGCTGGCCGCAGAGGCCAAAAATCCAGGTCGGGACATCCCACGTGGTGTTCTGCTCTCGCTTGTCATTCAAGCGGTTATCTTCTACTTCCTGGAATACTTTGCGGCTAACTTCTTTATCAGCGATGGTTACAAGAACAGCACAGGAAGCGGCTTCACCGCGGCTTTTAATTCAGGTGCACCAATCGGCGATATGGCGCAGATCATAGGTAATCAGATGCTTGGAGGCAATGGTACTGCATTCGCGACGATTATAGCGGCTACTGTTGTTATCGCACTGATCGGTACTGCCCTCTCCTGTTTAAACACTGGAGTGCGCGTTACCTATGCTATGGGTAAAGACACCGAACTCCCTCTCGTCTTTGGTTTCTTACATGGTAAGTACCGCACACCGCATGTGGGAGTGATTGTGTTGACGGTCTTGTCTGCAATCATTGGTTCATATGGTGTACTGAGTATCGACAAGCTGACGCAGGTGACCCTTGTCTCCAATATCGGCACCTTCCTGTTGTATGGTATGACCTGCATCATCTGTATTGTTGCCTTCGCCGGAGTCCAAAAGCGCAGTCTCTACAACAGTATCATCGCTCCTGTGTTAGGGGCTGTGCTCAATATAGCTATGCTTATTGGCGTCATCTACTTCGCCATCACTGGTGGTGGCTCTACACAGGTTGATACGATCATTGCTGGTGCCTTCTGTTTAGCATGGTTGGTTATCGGCTTCGCTTTCCTGTATGGCCGCAAGCTGGTGGCAGGAACACCCATTTTACACTCGGAGGGCCATAAAGCTAATGTAGACGAGCTAGAGGCCCCTGTTAGTGAGAGCGTGTGATGGTGATCGAGTAGCAATGAGGAGGTGCTCATTGTAAGGCATGGTTCAAATCAGTCCAAATCTGCTTGACAGTCTTATGCGTGCTCTGAGCATAAACTGTCAAGTCCATTTGAACCATGCCATTTGTATAAATAAGTCTTTAGCACAGTCAGAGTGATCAATAAACAACAGAGAAAGATGTCCATTTCGACCCTGGTGGCTGTGCCTTTAGTATGCTTATGTTGTCAGAATAGGGAAGAGCGTTCAGTAAACGTGGTAACAACAATTTATACACCAGGTGCGCGAATCGACCACTACAAAATCATTCGTATGCTTGGACACGGGGGTATGAATCGCGTCTACCTTGCATTGGACATGCTAAACCAGCAAGAGGTTGTTCTCAAATTCCCCAATGATGATTTAATTGGGGATATCGCTGTCTTTGAACGCTATAAGCGCGAGGCCGAGATCGGCAATCGCCTGCATCACCCATATGTACAATGCCTGCTCAATAACGATGAAAAGCGCTCGGAAGAGTATCTGGTGGTGGTGTATATCAAAGGGCAAACTTTGCGCGCCATGCTCGAAGAGCATGCCCACAATGCATTGTCGGTTGCCGAGGCGATCCGCATCACGTTACAGATTGCTGAAGCCCTGGCGTACTGCCATGAACAAGGCATCTTTCATCGTGATATGAAGCCTGAGAACATCATGCTACAGGAAGATGGCAACATCAAAATTATAGATTTTGGTATCGCTCTGCTCGAAGGTGCGCGGCGCGTGACCTGGCGCGGCCTGTCCGGGACTATGGGCACGCCCGATTATATGTCCCCGGAACAGCTTAAGGGCGAGCGTGGTACAGCTAGCTCTGATATTTATGCTGTCGGTGTGATACTCTATGAAATGCTCTGTGGTCATACACCGTTTGAGGGTGAGAATATCTTTGCTATTATGAACCAGCATGTCTCGCTGGACCCGCCATCGATCCTCCTCATGAATCCGCAGCTCTCGTCGGCACTGGCAACTGTAGTGATGCGGACTATTCGTCGTGATCAGGATAAGCGCTACAAGTCGATGAGCGATCTCCTCCATGATTTGCGCAACCTGGAAGAGGTCAAGCCAATGCCATATGTGCCAGAGGCGCCACGCCTCAATCAGTCTGGCCGAACCGCGATCACAGCCACCCTCATTATCATCGCTATTTGCCTGCTGATTATCGCAATGGGCTTCCTTGTGCAGTTTGTCCATAATGGCGGCCATTAAGATCGCGACCTTGCTCTGGCTACGTTGCAATATACCAGGAGAAAAAGAGAGTACTGATGCAGATGCCATCCACCCGACCTATCTATATTGTTGGTGATGTCCACGGTCACCTGAAAAAGCTTGTCAAGCTCCTGCAGGATGCGCAACTGATAGATGCTGAGCGCTCCTGGAAGGCAGGCACAGCTACGCTCTGGTTTATGGGCGATTTTGTCGATCGTGGACCTGACGGTATTGCTGTGCTGGACCTGGTGATGCGCTTGCAAGCCGAAGCCGCTGCCGCAGCTGGCTCTGTGGCGTCATTGCTGGGTAACCATGAGATGTTGTTGCTTGCGGCCTATCGTTTCGGCAGGCGCTCAACGGGACTGGGGAGCAATTTTCTGTCTCGCTGGAAACAGAACGGCGGAAACCGTAAGGATATCGCCGGTTTGACGCTGCGCCACCTCGATTGGATGACTCATCTGCCTGCGATGGCACTGGTGGATGATTATCTCCTTATGCATGCAGACGCTCCCTTCTATATCAAATGTGGACGCACCATTGATGAGGTGAATGCTGCCTTCAACAAGTTGTTAAGTCGGAGCGATGCGTTAGACTGGGAAGACATGTTGGAAGATTTTGCCCGTCGAGGAGCGTTCATGCACACGACCAATGGCGAAGAGTTCGCCCGCCGCTTTCTGAGCATTTTCGGTGGGCGACAATTGGTACACGGCCATACCCCCATCAGTTCCATGCTCCGCTGCACGCCTACAAAGGTAGATAGCCCCTGGATATATGCAGGTGGGCAGTGCGTCAACGTTGATGGCGGCATGTTTCTCGGCGGGTCCGGGTTTGTGCATCAATTACATGCTCCTGTTGGATCAACCGTCCCTATATAATAATTTATATAATTTGCCTACCCATATGCTTGCTTTCCTCAGCAAATTTTCAATAAAGTTTCACTTCCTCTCTGTAATTATTCAGGTGTAACATAAATATTGTGCATAGTGCACAGAATAATGTGCTTTGTTTTTTCTATTTTGTATGTAGCACCTTGAGGTTAAAGTCCATATACTTTGCCAAGTACCATCAGTGAAACACGAACAGTGTAATGTGTAGTGCTCTGTCAACATTCAAATGATGAGTGAAATGTAGTGTCAGCCCTTGCGGCTGCCAGGTTCACTCATCTCACATGAAGCTTGACAACCCAATAAGGGCCGATTGATGGGCGGTGGCTCTCTCCATCAACTCTGCAAATAAGGATACACTCATGAAAAGCAGGCAGACAGATATCAAGGAGCAATCAAAACCAATGAAAAAATTACGCCTATCACTATTCACACATAAGTATGCTGTTTGTCAGTTTCATCCCGATAAACACATTCCATACTGGGCTTTGTTGGGCGACTTTGTCTCGCTGACACGTACCCATGAGGAGCTGTCTATTGTGTGCCAGCAGGATAATGTGCCAGGTGATATAGAGGCGGAGAGAGGTTGGCGCTGCGTGCAGGTGCACGGTGCCTTCGATTTTTCCGTAGCGGGTGTCCATGCCTCACTGGCTATTCCACTGGCCGAGGCGGATATCAGCGTCCTGGCGATTGCTACGTATGCGACTGATTACTTACTGCTCAAAGAGGAGAATGTGGAACGGGCCTTACAGGTTCTGGAGCAAGCAGGTCATTTCATTGAGCGCTAGGCCACGAGAAAAGAGACAGAGCGCAAAAGTCAACTATTGACTCGACATTGGCAGGGCTATTTCGTCCATGGTGTTAATGCCACTGGTGTGCTATACTTGGGGCATAGCAGAGTGTTGTCTCGACATAGAAGTACTGGAGCTTATGACGGCAACATATATACCAGGTGCGCGAATAGACCATTACGAGATCATTCGTATGCTTGGGCATGGTGGAATGAATCGTGTTTACCTTGCCCATGATATACGTAATCAGCAGCAAGTTGTTTTGAAGTTTCCCAACGACGATTTAATTGGCAACATAGCTGTCTTTGAACGCTACAAGCGCGAAGCCGAGATAGGTACCCTCCTCAACCATCCCAATGTTCAACGCCTATTGAATACTAAAGAAGAGCGCTGCGAACAGTACCTTGTCATGGAATACATCCAGGGGCGTACGTTTCGCGAGGTACTAGAGGAACGCACCCCCGGTTTGCTTCCAGTTGATGAGGCCATTCGCATCACTCTCCAGATCTGTGATGCATTAGCCTATTGTCATGAACATGGTGTCTTTCATCGCGATATCAAGCCAGAGAACATTATGCTACAGGAAGATGGCAGCATTAAAATTATAGATTTTGGTGTTGCGTTGTTGGAGGGAGCACGCCGTGTAACCTGGCGTGGTTTGTCAGGAACTGTGGGGACACCGGATTACATGGCACCAGAGCAGTTACGGGGCGAACGTGGTATGGTTGGCTCTGATATTTATGCTGTCGGTGTGATACTGTATGAAATGCTCTGTGGTCATACGCCGTTTGAGGGTGAGAATATCTTTGCTGTCATGAACCAGCACGTTTCGCAAGACCCACCCTCGATCCTGCAATTTAACCCAGGCCTTTCTCCAGCCCTGGCCACGGTGGTGATGCGTGCCATACGTCGTGACCCACAAAAGCGGTATAAGTCTATGCGAGACATGATGCATGATCTTCATCATCTGGATGACGTAGTACCTACCGATTATAGTCCAGATGTTCCTGAGGCAGGTGGGCGCTATCGCCAGGCTATTCTCCTGACCCTGATTATTATTGCCATATGTCTCCTGATTATCGCCTTTGGGGTCCTCGCCCAATTCGCGCATTCAGCTATTCGATAGTACAGCACATAACAAGATCTGACTTCGCCAACTGCCCACGAGTAAACACATCTTTTTCGGCTCTTTCAGTTTTTAGCACTCTCCCTACTGCTATTGTACAGAAGAATTCACTATGGTATAGTTCTACCGAATGAAAACAAGATAAATTGATTATGTAAATTTATCGAATTATTTCTGGTTTGGAATTTCATTTCTTTAAATTAGATAATGTGTTGCGACTTTAAGGTGGGAAGAATGATTTATTCCGACATCAAGTGATACCTTTTTTCCGCAAGGTTTTTTCATATTTGGCCCCTATGATAGAAGGAGACATATTATGGCTCAATTGATAAGTGCCGGGCCATTTGCCACGGAAGGGGAGCGCAGGGCAGCAACAATTCTACAACAATTGCCTGAAAATTGGGTTGTGATCTGTAACAAAATGTTGCCCAAGGGTGATCGCTCTTACGAAATTGACTTTATTGTGATTGGGAATCGTTGGGTCTTTTTGCTGGATGAGAAGTCATGGAGAGGAAAGATCCTGGGAAATGATCAGCTATGGGTTAGAGCAGATGGCTTCTCTATACGTAGCCCTCTGGCAAAAGCTGACTATGTAGCGAAAATTCTGGCTGGTCACATTGGTTGGAAGGTGACACCACTCAAAGAGAGTGGGTATTTTGTTCGTGGCGGTGTCCTGCTCTCTGTCGCAGAACAATTTCCGCAAATCCACGATTCTCGCGCTGCCAATGGTGTTTTTTTGTTGGGTAATGTATGCGAACGCCTCCTATCGGTTGATAGCAAGGGGGGTAATCCGCTCGTTGGCCAGTTGCATTCTCAGATAAGTACCGCACTTGTTGATCTCTCGAATCGTCCGCAAGTACCTCGTAGAATAGAGTCCTTAACCATTAATGATGCGGTCTCTATCCGTCCTGGTGTTCGTCTCTTCAATGCAAGTATGGATGGAAACTCGGACAAGCCGCTCCAATTGATGGTATATGATTTAACGAAGGATCCGCTCGACTCACAGGCACTGTATGAATTCTATATGCATGAAGGTGTGGCCTTACAAAAATTATACGCTACGGGCTTTGTACCTCTGGTCAATATTCCTTTTAGATGGTCTGATGATTTTCTAGTGTTGCCGATTATGCCTCCATCTGGAAAACCATTAAGTATCTATCCTTTGCCAGAGACGCGCGAGGAGTTTGTACAAGAACTCTTGCTGGCAGCCGCTTGTTTTAAGGCTCTTGATCAAATCCATGCACACAATGTCTTACACCGAGCTATTGGCTCGGACACGGTCTATGTTCAGAGTATCCAACCGGTCAAAATTGTCTTTACAAATTTTTATGCTGCTCGTGTCGGCACAAGCTCTATTGCTCCATCACTTGATGCTCTCTCTATCGAAGATCCATATGCTGCAACAGATCTTGCCATTGGCTATGGTTTTGCGACAGCCAAAACAGATACCTTTAGCCTGGCACTGGTATTCCTTGAACGCCTATCGGGTGTTTCACTTGCCAATATTCGCGCCAATGTGGAGAGTGATGTGATCTTTCCCCAACAGCAACGTTGGTCTTCATTTCTCTCTGACGAACTGGCGAGTGAACTTTCTACGCTTTTCAAGGAGAGTGTCATGCCCGAAAAAGGCGCAAAGCCTCCTTTGGCGAAGGAGATTGCTACCCGTCTCAATGACCTTGCACGGCGTTTGCGCGTGGAGATACAAGGTGATACAGTCGAAGGAATATTACTGGATAAGCGTTATAAAGTACATCGCTTGCTTGGACGTGGAACAATGGCAAATACCTATCTTGCAAGTGATAATGACTTTGAGTCTCTCGACTTATTCGCCTTGAAACAATACATCAGTCCTTCGGAGGTGTTGTACCAGGCTGCTGCTGAGTTTAACACCATGAGAAACATCAGTAGCAGATATTTCCCGCGTATTTTTGATATTTACCCACCGCAAAATGATGTTCATGTCAAAATGGAGTATATTCCTGGTCCGACATTGCAGCAGGTTGAGGCGGAGTTCCCCTGGCCGTTAGAACGCTGGTGGTCATTTACGCAGGACTTACTGAATGCGGTAGAAGTATTCGAAGAGAAACAATTGCTTCACCGGGATATTAAACCGGCAAACATCATTCTTCACGAAGCTGATGATCGTCCCGTACTGATCGATTTTGGTTTTGCTATTCGACAAGGCACTCCAGGTCAAATTGCCGGGACTCCGCTCTATCTCCCTCCTGAAACATTTTCGACTTCAGCAACTTCAGCATTTCCGTTAACGTGCGACCGTTACGCTGTTGGTGTGATTCTATTTAAATCATTGCTTGGATATATGCCCTTTAGTATTACGGATGGCGTTCAACGACACCTTGTGCCTATAGAGCATATTGTCGATGCGAAAACCCGTAGAATAACAGCCGTATTATTAAGAGCGGTGTCAAATGATCCCACTGAGCGTCCAGCTTCGGCTGCTCAGATGCGACAAGAACTACAAACTGCGTTTCAGGCTGTCGAAGAGCCACTACAGGTAGAGGAGTTGCGAGAGCATACAAATTCCTGGGTGAATGACATTCGTAGTCTCTATCGCAATAGTGGTATAGGTAATAAGAACAACCGGGGATTGGATACGGAATTTGTCAGGGAAACCTACGTACTTACTGCACTTGATGAACAATTGTTACCTGCCATTTTTGATCTGAAGCCAAAGGTAGTATTCCTCTGTGGCAACCCAGGGGATGGAAAAACCGCCTTTTTGGAAAAGGTACAGGAAAAGTTGCAGGAGCAGCAGGCTATGTCTATCCGGGAAGATGCGAGTGGATGGGAATGGGAATGGGCTGGTCATCTCTATCGCAGTTGCTACGATGCATCAGAATCATATAAAAGTCTGAGCGCAGACCAACAACTAACTGAGAAACTGCAAGGATTGGAAGGTAGCAATAAACCTGCTGTCAACTTGACCGCGCTGATCGCTATTAACGATGGGCGTCTCGCTGATTATTTTATACGTCATCAAGATCGTTTTCCATGGCTGTCAAAGCAGATAGAGAAAGCAAGGGATGCCAGCGATGTAGAGGATTTAGATGTATGGGTCATAGACCTGAAAAAACGGGCCTTTGTGAACTTACCGGATGCGGAGGAGGATTCTGTTTTCCGGCGGGTATTGCAAAGTCTGGTCGCAGCAGACAAATGGAAGATTTGTGAGAATTGTGCAGCCCAGACAGTCTGTCCTTTGAGAAACAACGCTCTCGCCCTACGAAGACCAAGAGTAGTACAACGTCTTGAGTTTCTCTTTTTGCTCTCGCATTTACGGCGACAACGACATACTACCATGCGTGATCTACGCTCGGCCCTGGCGTATCTGATCACTGGGAACAAAAGCTGTGGGCAGGTACATGCCGCACGACATGGGGCGGAAGCTGGCGCATCTCTCATGAAATTTTCCTACTGGCAATCAGCGTTTGCACCGGTCGAGCAGAATGATGAATTGTTAGTTGATCTGATGCCGTTCGACCCGGCACGTTTTCCGCATCCGCATCTGGACCGCTTCCTGCATTTCCATCAAGCTGCGAGGGAAGCCGAACAGCGGAGCCTGCTCTTTGCGGATAAAAAAGATCTCCCGCTTCAACGCTTTGAGAACGAAGCTACATGGATTGCAGCTTTCAAACGACGTTTGTATTTTGATGCTGGTAAACCTGCATTGGTAGCGCAGGATAGTTCTGGTTCTATCGTACCCAGAGTGCGTTGGTTGGCATTGCTGCCGTACCAGTATTCCAAGCACTTCATGATGTTGCTTGATGGACGCCTTGATGATGAGAGGGTACAAGAACTACGAGAAAAATTGGCTCTTGGCATTCTGCGTTCGGATGGTATCATGGAAGATGTGCCAGCAGGAAAGCTCAGCGTGAAAGTTAGCGCATCGACCGAGCAGCAATTGGTTGTCCTCAAACAGCTCCCTCTGAAAGATTTTGAGCTTATAGTGGACTATCCAGAGGGTACCCCTATAGTTGAGAGGCTGCCTGAGATCGTTGTATTAAAGCATTATTCTGGCATACCTCGCCTGGAGATTACCCTTGACCTGTTTGAGTTACTCATGAGAATGGCCGAGGGATTGCAACCTACAGCTCCAGAGTTTAGGTCGCTACTTGAAGACCTGAAACTCTTCAAAGATGTTCTGCTGCTGCGCGAAACTCGTGATCTTATCTTGATTGAAAACCAGCATCGTGTTCATCTTGTTACCCAAAGTGATAATAAAGTTGTACACACCAGATTGGAAAAGGGAGGAAGATAATCATATGAAGATTAGGCTACCTAGGGATATAGTCGGTGTTAAGTTTCCTAAGGTCTGCACAATAGAAATGAACAATTTTGATATTGATCTATTCCTTCCTGCCCTCTTCTTCACTATCCTTGCTGAAGGTAGAGGAAAGGCCAGGCAAACAAATAACCCAAAGGCTATCGACAAATTTGTTAATTCGTTAGCGCAACATCCGGCTATTGAAGGATTTGATGATGTTAATGGTAGAAAAGTCTTGGAACGTCTCGTTCGTACAACCTTGATCACAACTGGTGGGGTAGGTCGCTCTGGCCTAGGCGAGCAAATCACGTCTATTGTGCCATATACTCTGCTTGCATATAAACCTGGTTTTCCTATAGAAGGAAGTCGTTTGAGAGGTGCTGACACATTTATTTATCAAGCATTACGGGAACTGGTAGGAACAGATGATATACTACGAAAATTTGTAAAAATGGTCTTTGGAAAAGGGATAGATATTGGAAATATTCATGAACTGGGAGGAACCTATGATGGGGAAGCTCGTTTAGATACACTTACCCGCCTTTCTATAGCCTTCTTAGATGGTTTTGAAAACACTAGACCATCGATAAGAGGTCGAGAAAAAAAATTTCCTAGTTCTTGCCCTGCTCTAACTAGAGAACTTGCTACAGATATCTATCGTTATCTGTTTGCATATTACGACTCCATGCCAATACAGGCGTTTACTCATCATTTGCTCGTTCTGATTAATTTTGAACTGTTCAACTACACGCTCAAACTAGTCAATGCAGTGAATGAACTGGTACAGCATCCTGACAGTTTGCCCGCTGCGATGCGCGATAAAGCCGAAATCTCTCCTCCACAACTCTATCTGGATTTTACGGAAGGTACAAGCGGATATAGCCAGGAAATGGCGAAGGCCTGTGTGCGCCGTGATATAGAAACCTATCAGCAATTCTTGTCATCTAACTTGCTTCTCCGCCAACTAGACATCTATATTGAGAAACTCAGACGCAATGTCCGTTGCAAGCCTATTATCGAAGACGTGTTGCGATTAGAACTTTCAGGTGCTGAATACTTACAGGGCTTGCTCTGGTTAAAAAATGATCCTGTGATTAATCTGAGTATTGATGCCGTTGCCAGTTTTGATGAGGAGAGGATTCGGAAAGAAAATACTAATGAAGGTGAAGATGAAGACCAGGATGCTCTAGGCTGGTTTGATGCCATTGTTGATACAGCAGAAGGTATTGAGCGTGTGGTGAGTCTCCTGGTTGAAGGCCAAAGAGGAAACGCGATTGAGCACTTTGTTAGTTGGTATTACGGTGTTGGAGGAATGAAAAAACCGCAAGGGGTGTTACGCGGTACCGCGCTCAGTCGTAAGTCCTGGCGGTATGCGCCAACGAATGATGTACTTGCTGTGTTTGTACAGTTGGCGGCAGCACGACTTTCTGCACCACATAATCAAGAGAGCAGAGAACGGGAATTAGAACCAGTGCGCTTGCAAGATTTTTTGCAGTTTCTAGAGCGGCGTTTTGGCATACTGGTTGATCGACCGCCGACTCCATTTGAGGGAGCAGAATATACTGCTGCGGCGCGTGAAAATCTACGCGCTATGTTACGTCGCCTGCGCCAGATGGGAATTTTCCGTGATCTTTCAGACGATTTTACGGTGCAACGCCTGCATCCTCCCTATGCAGGTAAAGGGATGATGAGGGTAGAGGGATAGGCAATGATCGATACATTTCAAACTGATGTGCTACAAGTGGAATTATTGGCAAGCGAAGTCGTAGCGCATCTGAAAGATACTGAGCCTGGCCATTGTGCCAGAGTAGATTTTCTTAATCGTGTTGAAGCACTGCAGGTTTGTCAATATATTATGCGCCAGCAACTGGTGCAGGGAGTTGTGTTTCATATTCTCGTTTCCAATGAAGCGCAAATGAAAACCGATCCTATTTTCATTACGACAGATAAAGCGATTGAGATACGAAATCGTAAGCAGGAGCGACTTTGTTTATTTATTTCCTCTGATCTCGTAGATGCCGCCTATAGTTCAATTGCCAATTCTTTTGCCCTCATCGATGGGCGGGCTTTGCATTCGCTGGTATTAAAACGCGTTCTTGATGAACTTTCTTCTGAACTTCGTACTGTTTTGCGGGCCGTTTTTGCCCGATTGCGTGGTCTTTCTAGCGTGAGCGAGGAGCACCGTCTTGATTTTGCCCTCTCATTATTCAGACGCATGCAGTCAGAGGAAACAACGCAGATTGGCCTGGAACTCTGGCGGGTTGGACTCATTGCAGATGGAAGTGACACATTTTTATCGAGGCTTGATAACAATCGTGATTGTGTGTTGAGCTTATCCCGTCCAAATAAACTTGGCGCAATGACACGGGAACGCATTCAGAGTATAAAAGTAGATGCTTCGACAACAACTGCCCTGGGTAAGTTTTTTCATGGGCGGGCAATGAATGATGTACATACATGGTCTCGTGAGTTAGCTGGCGAGCAAAAACTGACATTTGAGCGTTGGATATTTCCCAAAACAGATCCCAGCGATATGCGCTCTGTCATTATAACGCCCTTTGTTAACGCCAGAGGTGATGTGGATCCCCGCTGTCATCTTAGACAACCAGATGGCGCAAAGGGCAGTTTGCTGGCACGGTACGGATCGAGAGAAACTATCACTGTTCGCTGGAAGACTGAGCCGGAGCTGCCAAAGGAACTGAGCCGCTGGCGTGTTGGTATTGTGCCGTCCGGCAGTGAATATGGATTCGAAGAGTGTATTGATGAGCGTAGTGTTGTCGGAAGTCGAAGAACTGTCACGATCAAACTGGATATGGATTTTGACGAGCCACCTGACTATGGAGTATGTGTCAGGATTGCTCCACTCAGCACAGATGGCAGTGAGATTATTCATCAGGAAACAGGTGAAAGCTTTTGTGCCGATAGTCACGAATTTTTCCTGGTCAAAGATGTTATTACCTCGCCGCCTGAACCACCGAGGAAGAGTTTACGAACTGTCCCAACCCTTGCCTTTGGCCGTCTCGAAGTTGCGGTCGATATGCGCGAGAGCATACTTGTCGAAACAGAGCCGGAATGGATCAATAAAGACCTTGAATATTTCAGACTACGATTGAACGAGCGCCGAATACTCAACATAGGCCTCAGTAGCTCTCTCTTAGCATTGGAAAAGCAGATTCTTGCTAAGCCACGTGAAGGTGGCTGCTTTATGCTGGATGTTGATGAGGTGCGGCCTATAGACATACAAAGCTTTTCGCCTTATACCCTTCTAACGGGGAATGCTGAAACCTGGTCGGCATTTTGGCGTGCAAGGGAGGCGTTCTTTAAGCGCCTTAATCAATCCGATGTGCGTGCTGTCATCGAGTCTGCCGATTGGACTGCTGATCTTGCAACATCTGCACTACGCTATGCTCAGATATATCGTGAACTCATAGATGACCTGGTATCTCGTGGTGATGATGTGTCAGAGCTGCGCGAAGCTCTCTCGATAGACACGTTGCTCATAAGGAATACAGGTAGTGGAGAGCAGGTGGAGGAAGCAGTTGTTATTTTGCCAACACACCCATTGCGTGCTGCGTGGTTTGCTAGCTATACACAACTGCTCCGTGAATGGGAGAAGCAACTGCTCGATTGCCCGCCACGCGAGCGTAAACGGAGCATTGATATGCAAGCATTACGCTTATTAGTACCGACAAATGTACCCGCATTCGCATACCATGCAGCAGCTTCTACGACGGCCTTTGCCTTTTTCCAGAATCTGCGTTTCTTTCAAGGGGTGGCTCTCCCGGCAGGAGTTCCTGATCCTCATCGACGCTACGGAGATATCGCCGTGATTCTGGATACCGGCGTAGATCAGGTAGGTGTCGGTGATATTCAACCGGACCAATTGGCGGAACACCTCTCGAAATTTCACCAGTTACATCCGTATGCAGAGACGCTTGTAACCACCCTTATCAACCCTGATCGAGGTGATTTCTTTGCGGAAGCCCTGAAGAAATTGCTTTCTGTAAGAACTTCTGCTGATGAGACCGAGCAGATGCACGATCTCCCCGCGTTTCAGATTATCTCCTATGCAGAAGATGGGCATAAAAGTACTTTTCAAGCATTGGAGCAGGTGCGGCAACAACAAATCGATCAGCACTATGGAAGGAACTCTGATCACTTTCTTCCTGGGCTGACAATGACAGCACGGTCAATGCATCAATTAGAGAAAGGTGCACCACCAGAAGCGCATATTGCGGTGGTAACGGATTTCACGCGACCCGTCATCGTCGCATCGTCTCCATCGTCAGATATGGCTGGTAGTGATATCAGCAGCTTCTCACTGTATGGCCTGATCAATCGCTTTGTCTCACAGTTCATATCAGATAGTGATGGACTGCTTTGGCGACATCGCATCGTTACGGAAGGGGTAAGAAAACCAGAGCCGCATCCCGCTGGCCCTAAGTATAGTGAGACACTGATGGAATTGCATACCACATTGTTGGATGCCGGTGGATATCTCCTTGGTGGTGCTGCTGAAACCAGACCTGTACTAGAAGTACGTCTTGAAGCAAAACGGCGTGATTTACTGGAACGTCTCCATGCAAATACTAACTGGGTTATTACCATGGATCGTTTCTTCACGCTTGACTATTACGACTCTCCCAATCAGCCGGGACTGAATGAAGTTGCTCGCAAATATGTTCTTGATTACTCTCCAGAGTTTACAGAAGGACTTGGGCATCGCATGATGGTCACAACAGCATGGCACGAGGAGATTAGTTCCTTGCTCAGCCAAGCAATGGATGAGCTTGGTTTTACAAATGTTGATCAGAGCGTGAGTCGTTTACTCCATCACTTGAAAACGATCTCTGGGCGTCTTGCTTTAGAAGCACTCGAATCCTCAAGCAGTGCTGCTGCGGCAGTGGGACTGGGTGTAGTTACAGCCTGGTTGCAAAAAAATAAAAAGCTGCGACAGGCTGTCCTTGTGCCAGTGGATATCTATCCCCGTCTCTTCTTGCAAGATGGCCTGGGTAAATCAGAACGCGGGGAGAGGCGCTGTGATCTTATGCTTGTCTCACTGAAGCGCAACATTGTGGATGCGACCTTTATAGAGGTGAAATGGCGTAGAGGGCGTGTGCCACTTGAGGAGTTAGCACAAAATATGGTGTTGCAGATGGAGGGATCTGCGCAAGCGATGAAAAATCGTTTCTTTAACGAACATCGTGTTGATGGTGCTCTGCAACGTTCCTACCTTGCAAATGTGCTCAGATTTTACTTTGAGCGTTCTCGCCGCTATAACTTATTTGATCCTGATGCCGAAGGCTCTTTCTTGGAGCATGTGACAAGATTAGAAAAAACGGGATTGGACTTCAGGCCAAGCTATGAAGGGTATATTGTCAGTCTGGATAGCGAACCACGGAAACCGTTACTGCTTGACAATGCGAAGGTTGTTGTACTTACAGCCAGAGACTTTGAAAGTGATGAGGAACTCTTTCCTGCCTTATTACAATCTGTGAGTGGGCAAAGTTGGACAGGCATCGCTGCTATCAAGGAACAACACGAACTAGATGTGATACAAGTGGAGATATCTGAAGTAGAAGATGTAGAGGATAGAACGGAAACACAGCCCCTTCAGCATGATAAGCATTCTGTAACTACCTGTATTGAAGAAAAGTCATCTATAGACGTTCAAAATCAGGTAGATACTAGCGAGGTTGTTATTCCTTTGGGAGAGGCTTTGGGTGAACGAGTGGACTGGAATCCTGGAGTGAAAGGTAGTCCGCACCTTTTCGTCCTTGGTATTCCTGGACAGGGTAAATCTTGGACTGTAACACGCATATTATCTGAGCTAGAGCAGCAAAACGTTCCCGCGCTTGTCTTAGACTTTCATGGTCAGTTCGCTGAATCACAGGGTGTTTTTATGAAAGCAGTCCAACCGAATGTGCTTGATGCAGCGAAAGGGCTTCCGTTTTCGCCTTTTGAATGCTCACGAGAAGGCGGGCAGGGTGGCTGGATGGCGAATGCATTGGCCGTGGCTGAGATATTTGCCTATGTAGCCGGGCTAGGTGAGATACAGAAAGATATTATTTACACTTCAGTTCGTGATGCTTATAAAGCACGAGGGTTTGATAATGATAGTGATGATGCTACCACACAAATAGTAGAGTATCCTACGCTCAAAGATGTCTTGAAACGGATTGAACAACATGAGCAAACGCGCCATGTTGCTAATGTTGCTGCTCGTTGCCGTCCCTTATTGGAAATGGATCTCTTCCGTCCAACAGAACAATCTGCAGATCTACTATCTCTTGTACGTAGTGGGTTAGTTATTGACCTTCACAATCTGTTTGCAGAAACACTACAGATGGCTGCTGGAGCATTTGTATTACGCAAACTCTACAAAGATATGTTCAGTTGGGGATACGCGAAACGGCTTCGGTTAGCGATTGTATTAGATGAGGCCCATCGTCTTGCTAAAGATATTACGCTGCCTAAGTTAATGAAAGAAGGGCGCAAATTTGGCATTTCAGTCATTGTCGCAAGCCAGGGAATGGGAGATTTTCATCCCGATGTACTCAGTAATGCTGGAACGAAAGTAATCTTTCGCGTGAATTATCCGGAGTCTCGTAAAGTTTCAGGCTTTATCCGTGGGCGTCAAGGACAGGATCTTTCTGAACGTATCGAGCAACTTACTATTGGCTCTGCTTATGTCCAGACGCCAGAAATGATGTATGGTTCTGTAGTGAAAATGTATCCGCTTGAGGAGTGAACTCTATAATGGAGAATAAAAATGAAATACAGCATATAGATTTATGATACAGGACGGGGGCGACGCAAGCGTCCTCCCCCATCGACCA
>JRHI01000892.1_pt1 | contig 29301 bp, 31 predicted proteins | sample 215371 | NCBI WGS metagenome assembly JRHI01 (sample SAMN02929681, study PRJNA255918) | sediment metagenome | biome: cave system; feature: Ice Cave; material: Sediment; isolation source: sediment from deep within a dark volcanic ice cave with no known source of... ...
GCCCTCATCGGCTCATACACCACTCGTCGGGACTCAACTCTCGTGCAAGCGCGAAACCGACTTGCCGGGCTCGGCGGCGAGCTAATTTTGCGCCGCCCATCGAACCGGGTCAGCCGGGTGCTGGCGGTCGCCGGGCTAAGAGCTGTCTTTCCCGTCGAGGACTAAACGAGGCTTCATCGGAGCCCGCCGGTGCATTCGGAGGCTGGGCCGGAACCTAAACCAGACCACTTTGCCCTGCGATTGCGGTTCTGCCCCCCACGACAGGGTCAGGGCATTCACCAGCGCAAGACCACGGCCGGCCTCGGCGTCGCTAGACATTGCGCGTGGCGATGGAAGCAACGGGTGTCCATCGGCGACTTCGACCCACACCGCGTCGGCGGTTCTCGCTATTCGAACGGTGAAAACGGTGGAAGCGTGGCGCACGGCGTTGCTCGCCAACTCTGAGACCACCAGCTCTGCGGGGAACGCGACCAGATCCCACCGTTCGAGCGTATCGACGAGGAAATGCCTCGCGGCGGAGACCGCAGCCGGGCTGGCATCGAACTTTGCTTCTACTTCGGGGACCATGCCGCGGCCCACCTCTCGGCATAAAAGCATCGTCCTACCCGGATCGTCCGCGTCGCACGCCCAAAAGCGCGATCGGCTTCACCTGCGCCCGTATCTCTCGGTGGTCGACCAGATGGCAAGCCGGCTGTCCCCGCCGACCCAGCAAAGTGAGCGGCTCACGACTGCTGCATCCCGCCACCTCGCCGACCGCCCAGCACCCTACGGGCCACACCCGTAGCCAGATACCACCCGACCGGGCCATTACCGGCCGGTAGGGGACTAGCCCGAAGACGCACCGCAGCGAGTTGCGGGCAGCTCCGTGGTCACGAGTTTGGTCACGGACTCCTCCGGACGAGTCCGGACGACGACGCCGGGCAAGCCCTCAACCGAGCCGAATTGGCGCACTTCCTCCGGGATTTCCGGACCGGCCCGGACCAGCCCGGACAGGCTTCGGGAGAGTTCAAGTCCCCCCTCCGACACCACCAGTCCGCGACTCCTTCAGCCCAACTTCCGAGAGTGCGACGTTTAGCGGGGGAGCGCCGGCGACGGTGACCTGGAGGTGGTCCGGGAAGAATGCGACTAGGTGAGACAACCGGTCGGATGAGGGGCGAGGCAACCAGGAAGCCGGCCACGGCCGACTTGAAACCAATGGTGCGGCGACGACTGACCGGAGCCGTCAAGGCTTCCCCTACGGGCGGCCCCAGCCGGCCTTGACTGCCCCTCCCGTCGCCGCGCCAGATCCGACAGCAAGCAGCCGAGATAGCTGTTCGCAGGCGCCCTGTCACCATTCGGGGTGTGTGTCGTGAGCGCCTGTTGGCGAGAAACTTGGGTCTGATGTCCTCCGGCCAACCCACCTCTCCGTTGAACAGGTGATGGCCGAGGAGCGAAGGCCGGACTTCGACGAGTGGTTCTTCGCCTTGTATCCCGACGCGCTCGCGCTGGCCAGTCGGATTGTGGGCGACTGGGCCGAGGGTGAGGACGTTGCTGCGGAAGCCTTCACGCGGGCGCTGGCCCGATGGGATCGGCTCAGGACTCTCGGCTACCGAGACGCGTGGCTGCTGAGGGTCACCGTGAATATCGGCATCGATGCCCTACGGCACCGTCGGGTGGACGTCGGTGTCGATGCCGGCGTGGCTCAGCCGGATGAGGTCGAGCGCCGGATCGTGGTAGTCGCGGCCTTAAGGAAGCTGTCCCGTCGTCAGAGCAAGCCGTTGCCCTGCGCTACCTCGGCCAGTTCAGCGAAGGAGAAGCGGCCGAGGTCATGGGACTGTCGGCTGGCACGGTCAAGACGCACCTTCGGCGTGGGCTCGCCCGTCTGAGAGCAGATCCGTCCCTGAAAACTGAGGAGAGCGGCGATGACTTCTTCATCAAATAAGGCGGCCCTGCGCCCCCCGGAGACGGCCCTCGCCGATGTGTACGGACGGGTTGCTCAGCGACGAAAGCGGGCGCGGCGCACGGTCACGGTCGCCCTCGTTGCGGTCCTGGTTGCGGGGGTGGCAGTCCCCGTCGGGCTCCTGGTTGTCCGAGGGCACCACATTCGCGTCACGACCACGAACCCGCCACCAACCGCTGGCGTGACGACCTCGACCTGGTCACGCCCGACTGCTGGCGTCACGACTACGAAACCCCCGCGCCCAAATGGAGCCTTGCCGTACTGGACACCCCCGGCCGGGCCGCCCGTGCCGGCGCCCGCCGTGTTCGTCAACGGCGACAATGCGGGCGGTATCGGCGTGTACGCCACGGCCACCGGACAACTGATCCGCACGATCATCGCCCAGGCTTCCGGTGGGCTCGATCAGCAGCCCGTCCTGAGCTTCGACCGCCAGACCGTCTACTTCGCCCAGCTTTCGGGCGGGATCATGAGCGGCCCCGTCTCGGGGGCGAGCGCGCCGACCTCTCGGATCTTGGTCCCCGGCACGATCGCCTTGGAACCCTCGCCCAGCCCGAGCGGCCGCTATCTCGCTTGGGTCGGCGTCATCTGCCCCGCCAGTGGCTGTAAGTCCACGTTGTTCGTCACCGACCTGACCAGCGGAGCAAAGACCACCTTGGGCGCCTTCTCCGGCGACAACAGCGGTGACGGGATCGCCTGGAGCCCGATGGGCGCCGTCTCGCGGTCGAGGACGGCCGCACTCTCGTCATCGCCGATCCCACCAAGCCGATGTCTTTGAGTACGCCCGGCCACTACCAGTCGCCGATGGCTGCACCCTGAGCAATCCGGCTTTCATACCCCACAGCGGGGAGCTGGCCGCCGTCCAAACCTGTGGCTCCTTTACATCCAGCACTGCGCTCGCCTTTGACCCGAACAGCGGTCGCGCCACATCAGTCATCGCCGTCGTCCCAACCGGATCAAGGATCGCGTCCCTATCGGTTGACCAAAGCGGTCAGCACGTGCTTCTCGGCGTGGCGCCGCCGGTAGGTAGCTCTGAAATCAACCAGGTGGTCGGCGGAGGCCTCGTGCGGATTGGCTCCGCGCCCACCGCCGCCGAATGGTGATCCCGGTCACCATGCAGGAAGTGTAGATATATGCACTACCGGCCATCAGCTCTCCAGGTTGAGTCCTGCCGTGCAGTTTGCGGGTGCTGCGTTACAGGGACGTTTCGATCGGTATCGGCACTACTGCGCTAGCCGAGTCGACGGTAATAGCGCACTTCGTTGACAGTTGCTCCGAGCACGTCTTCCACTCTCGCCGCGCCGTCTCGGCTCCACCCCTCGGTCTCGTAAAGACCCTGGGCAGGATGGTTCTCGGTGCCTGTCCAAAGCACGGCGTCGGCGAACCCGAGTTCGACTAACCCCTCGACGACGCCCAACAACAGCCGTCGCCCAAAGCCCCGCCGCCACCGATCGGGCGAAATGTTCATGGCGAAGAGCTCGCCGTAGCCGGCGGGGTTGGCAGCCGCTCCCAATGCTGCGAAACCGAAGACCGTGTCATCGTCTTCCACCACCAGCAGCCTGCTGCTGGGGTCGTTGGCCACAAGCATGTTCTTCCAGATTTGTGCCCGCACCTCGGGCCGGAGTGCATCGAGGTACTCATCGGGGAACTCCCCCCGATAGGCGGCTTGCCAGGCAGCGACGTGGATGATGCCGAGCGCGTCGGTGTCGTCCATCCGGGCGGCACGAACGTTCTGCGCCATGCGAGATGATTGCCGATGAGTCAGCCAGACGCACGGTATTTCACGGCCTACCCGATGGTACTCCCGGTTATGGGCGCGGCCACGGCCGCAGCCGCCAGTCGCAGACTGGGGACGTTGGCCCTCCGACACGACTGACTGCAAACCTTTTCGCAGGTCAGCGGCCCTGGGGTCGTGCGTGAGACGCCATGACGTGCAGCCCGTGGTCACGAGTTGGTCACGAAAGCTCGCACATGGAGCCAGAGGATGCGTACATGCAGGCGGTTAATCTTCGGACGACACTCGACCAGGTCGCGCAAAGGCATCCTGCGCAGGACGTCGGAGCTTCGACCCTGGCTGTCCTCGCCGCCGCTGTCGAGGCGGCGCAGATCGTCGTACCAGACAACTCGGTCGTCGCACCAATTGCGGGGTCGTTCCCGAGCGGCCAGCGCTCGATGTCGGCCGTGGATTGCCTTGTCGTCGCGACTCAGATTGAGACGGCCCTCCGGAAGTTTCGTCCTGGCATCGGTATCGCCTAGGACGACGACGGACCCTTCTGGCGCATGAACAGGTTGACGCTGTCGACCCATGATCTGGGCGCGAGGACGACTCAGCTTGTCGAACTCGCCGTGCGCTGCCTCATTCCGCTGGCCAGCCCAGGACGTGATGTCCTTCACGTCCCCAGTGTGATCAGCGCCCCCTTTTGGAGTGCTGTGGCGTATGACGAAAGTCCCGGCTTTCCGACCGGCTGAACCGGACAGGTGGCGAGCATCGCTCGCAGGAATTCCTCGAGGACTGCTCCCGCGAGGACGACCGGAGCGGCTGGGTGGCCGTTCGGATCGTCGCGGAGTTGCTGGACTTGCTCCGGATGGTACGGGCGCCCGTCCGGGTGGCAGAAGACAAACCCGCTGTCCCTGCAAGCGACCCGCACGAGTAACCGCTCCTGGGCCTGACGGGCCCACAGCGAACGGAGCATGGCGACGGTCCGGGAGTCGAGGTCGACCACCCGCGAGCGGCCGGTCTTGGTGAGTCCGCATATCCGGATCTGGCCGGCCACGCTCGTCACCGTCTGGCGGATCGCCACCGTGCCGGCGTCAACGTCGACGTTGCTCCAGGTGAGCCCGAGCCTCGGTGGCCTCCGAGCCACATGGATGTCGTGAACTTGTGCCAAGCCGAACCCCGACCCCACAGACGTCAGAACGGCCACATGCTGGTCACGAATTGTGCCGCCTAGTCCAGCATTCGAGGTAGTGGAACGCACCACAGGCGGCACGCCATCCGCTCCAGACGAGCCCATTCAGCACCAGGCGTCAGAGCGCGACTCGATCTCTGTCGAACTGAGGGTCTGTCCGTTCCGTGATGTCCCGGAGCGGCATTCGGTGACGCTCCCTCAGCTGTCGCCCGCTCTGTGACGTGTCGAGGAGAGTTCACTCGATGAGCTGAGTCGACTCACGGACGATGTCGTCGATCGGGGCGGTGGTCCCGGCTCTCCAATGTTCGGTGTGTTCCAGGAGTCGGCCGGCGTCTTCTACAACGACGCGGTCGCGGGATTCGACGGGCGCGTCGAGTTCCTGCCGCAGTGCGTGGGCTGCTCCGAGCAGCTGTGCGGCATGGCCGGGATGGTCGTCGAGATGCGCGAGCCCGAGGAGCTCCAGCGCTGCGGCGGTTCCCAGCCGGTTGCGGAGGGTCTCGCTGATCTCGATCGCCTCGCGCGCCAAGGGCCGTGCGGCCGCCGGGTGACCTCGGGCGAGGTGGACGTGGCCGAGTCCACAGAGGATGTTGGGTTGGCTCCCGAGATCACCGCTCTCGCGGACGATCGCCAAGGCCTGCCCGTGCAGCTGTTCCGCGGTGTCGAGATCGCCCCGCAGGCGAGCCAGCTCGCCGAGGTTGTTCAACGGCCGGGCCTTGCCCCACCGGTCACCGCCGCGGTCGAACGCCGCGAGGCTCTCACTCAAGAGGCGTTGTCCCGCTTCGAGACGCTCGCGTTCGACGGCGACGAAGCCGAGCATCAACAGCGCATACCCGCGCCCGGCATCGATCTCGTGGGCGGTCCAGATCTGCAGGGCCGCGGTTGCGTGGCGGTCCGCAACATCGAAGTCTCCCTGCAACGCCGCCAGATAGCTGGCCCACGTGGCCGCGGCAGCCTTTGCGAACCATGCTGCCTTGTCGTAGGCCATCGCCCGGGCAAGCCAGTCGCGGCCCTCGCTGAGCGTGCTCTTCGCGTCCCAGTACGGCGCGAGCGCAACAGCAAGGTCGAGCCCCGTCGCAGGATCGTGATCGAACAGCCACGATAGCGCGGCACACATGTCGGCGTACGCCCGGGATAGTCGATCGAGCGCCGCGAGTTGGTCGGGTCCGTGCAGGAGCGCAGCGTCTGTTCCCGCAAGTTCGGCATGATAGGTGGCGTGGGCGGCGAGGCGGTCTTCGGTCTCGGCCGCGCGTGCGAGCTGGTCGAGGGCGAAGGCCCGCAACGTCTCGAGCATCGAGAGCCGCGGTACGTCATCGACGCGTCGCAGGAGGTTGTGATCGAGGAGAACATCGAGGCCGTCCATCGTCTCGATCGCGTCGCCACCGGCGACGACGATTGCGGCCTCGGCCGTGAAGGCGCCGGTGAAGACTCCCAATGATCGGAAGAGACGCCGCTGGCCGTCGTCGAGGAGGTCGTAGCTCCATGCAATGGCGGCTTCGAGGCTGGCGTGTCGGTCGTCGTCCACGGTCGCGCGAGAGCGGAGGAGCTCCAATCGGCGGCCGAGGTGGGCTAGGAGTGATGCGGGAGAGACGACACGCACGCGTGGTGCGATGAGCTCGATCGCCAACGGCAGCCGGTCGAGGCGTTCGCAGAGCTCGGCGACGACCGTCCGGTCGCTGTCCGTGACCATGAAGGAAGGTGCCGTCGTTTGGGCGGTTCGCTCGAACAGCACAACGGCGGCGTCGGGGCCCAGCGGGGCGACTTCGTAGACGTGCTCGCCCAGTCGGCGCAGCGGTCGCCGGCTCGTGGCCAGCACCCGCAGCGCCGGACACGCCTGGAGCAGGTCGTCGACGATGTCTCCTACGCCGGGGAGGTGCTCGCAGTTGTCCAACACCAGCAGCGTCGCTTGTTGCAATCCGGCGACGACGGTGTCGCGCAGCGACCGACCCTTGGTCTGGCGCAACGACATCGCGTCCGCGATCGCCGACAACACGAGACCGACGTCGCGCAGGGGTGCGAGCAGCACTCGAGCATCCCCAATGACGCCTACCGCGCCGTCGGCGGCGGCGAACGCCAAGGTCGTCTTGCCCACCCCCGCCGGACCGACGAGCGTCACCAGGCGCGACACGACGAGCGCATCCCGCAGCGCGTTGACATCGCGGCCTCGCCCGGTCAACTCGACGCGTGACGGCGGCGCCAAACGCGGCGACACATGGTGCTGCACCCGCGCCTCGACAAGGACACTCTGGAGGTCGGCGAGATCGAGAACGCCCCGCTCGACGCACAGCTCGACAATTGCCGTCTCGGCTCTCGCGTCCGGCACCGCCGTGCCCGCTTCCCACCGTTGCACTGTCTTGCGTCCCACCCCGATGAAGGCGGCCCACTGCTCCTGGCCAAGACCGCAGGCGTGACGAAGGGTCCGAAGCGTCTCAGAAGCGGACATAGCTCATGGCCCTGACGCCGGATTGACGCGTTCGCGACGCCCGCCCGCCCCCATCACTCGCGGACACTGCTCGAAGAAGGCTACCCACCACCACCAAGGACCAATGATATGGAGCGATCACCGAGTCTGGAGCGAGAGCTCGACAAGATGTACACGGCGTTCTCCACCGGCGACGCCGACGCGATGGAGGCGATGACCTCGGCTCGCGACGGGCTGGTGTTCATCGGCACCGACCCCGACGAATGGCTGGAGGACCTCGCCAGCGTCCGCCAGCTCATGAAGGCCCAAGCCGGCGCAGGTGTCACCGTCGAGCACGGATCGCCCAAGGCCTACGAGGAAGGAACCGTGGGATGGGTCGCCGACCGAGGCCACTTCGTCCTCCCCGAGGGCGCGGGGAAGGTGCCGTTCCGCATCACCGCCGTGTTCCACCGCGAGGGCGGCACCTGGAAGCTGGTGCAAGAACACGCCTCGGTCGCACAGACCAACGAAGCATCCCTCGGCGTCGAGATCTAAACGGCGACCCCGGAGCAACAAGGAGGCACACCATGATGAAACGACTTCTCCTCGCCGCTGCCGTCACGGCCACGACGGCAGCCGGGGTCGTCTACCTCGCCGCCGGGCCCGCAGCGGCTTCCAAGACCCACGACATCACCGTCATCGAACACGACACGAACCTGCAGGACGAGGCGACCCACACGGCTCCGGACTTCACCAAGCCCATCCCACCCGGAGACACCCTCGTGTTCACCGCCGACCTCACCGAGCACTCGACCAAGGTCGGCGACGGTCATGGCGTGTGCACCGACGTATTCGACACCCACTTCGTGTGCAACGTCGTGTTCACCATCGCAGGTCGAGGCGACCTCGACCTGCAGGTCCTATTCGACGAGGCAGCACCCTCGGGCGACTACGCCATCGTCGGCGGCACGGGCGCATACGCCGAGGCGAGCGGCACCGGCCGCTACACCACCCTCGCAAACGGCGACAGCCGACACACCATCCACCTGCACCCCTGACACCCTCGCGGCAGGCGCGCGGTCAGGTGTTGGCGGCGTCGCCATGTGAGGACGAGTTGGCAGACGTTCACGGTTTCCATTCGGCAACGCTCCAGAGGTCCGCCGACTCGTTGGTGGAGGGAACCGTGGTGAGCGATCTCGACGGGCGCCAGGCTCGGCTTGACGCCACCTCTGTGACAGTCGTTCGCGAAGTCTGCTGGGCGCCCGGCGCATTGCTGAATGTTGGAGCAGATCGTCACGGGTCAAGGCTGACGTAGGGGCCTCGATGTTTGAAGGGTCAGTGTCCGCTGGGCGGCGAGACGTCTGGCTTGTGTCTCGGCGATCCACTTGGTCACGATGGCCGCGTCGGCTCCCTCGTTGAGCTCGGCCCGGTAGGCGGAGAGTTCCTTGTCGCATTCGGCCAGCCGCGGCTGCCCATGGAGGCCTGTTGGCACTCTATCGGAGCGCCTCGTCTGAAGGTCCAGCACCTGCGAGGGATGATCCGGCCCACGACCTGACTGCTCGTGCGGCCTTCAAGGCCGCCGTCGACGCGCTCTCAATAGAGGTGGCTCAACGCGCTCGCCACGCTTCAAGTGCCTGCTCTTCTGCACTGTTCAGCCGCGATAGACCGCTCTCCGCTCGTGGCAGCCCGTGTCGCCTCCCTCGCTCTTGCGGCGCGGCGTAGACCGCAGCCGACGTTTGCCGACGCCGCCGACGAAGGCCCGTCAGTGGTGGTGGCCGTGCTAGCCGAGGGTCTCCACGGGGGTCGCGCCGGGGCGGGTCCACTACGGTACGGGGCGGCAGGTCGGGCCCCGGGTATCGTTCCCGTTCGCGTCCGAGCGCCAGTACCAGCACGAGTCCGCCCCTCGGGCCAGCCCTCGGCGTTGTCCTCCCATGCCTCGCGGCGGCCATAGGGCGTCATGTCGAGCAGGCCGAGGGACCCGTTGACCGGCTCGTTGCCCCGGCCGGTCGTGGAGTAGGTGAGGAACACGCGGTCGCCGTCGCGCAGGAGACAGACGATGTGCCCCATTTCTCCGCCGACCGGCGCCTCCACACCGCGCACCGAGTACGAGGGCCGGGTGTAACCCATGAACTCGACGTAGGGAGCCACTTCCTCCCACCGGACCGAGGTCAGGACCGCGAACGAAACGCCCCGGGCGTTGAGGTAGACGGCGTCCTTCACGTGCCAGGCCGTGGTAGTGCAGCCCTCGCACTGCCCCTGGTGCGGAGCGCCGTTGTACCCCATGTGCTGGTAGACCACGAGCTCCTCGCGGCCCTGGAACAGGTCCAGGAACGGGACCGGGCCGTCGGGTCCGACGACCTCGACCGTCCCGTCGAGCTGCACCATCGGCAGCCGGCGGCGGGCCGCGCGAGGGCGTCGCCCTCGCGGGTGTCACGAACTCGGCGATCGGGGCGGCTCCGCTCAACGCGCCGCGCGGCGGCACGGGCTTCCCGGGTGCGGAGCGAGCATAAGGACATCTGGGCCTCAACTACCAGCGACCGTGACGGCAGGTCATCATGGTTTTCCCATCTGCTGCGCTCCCTGCCCAGGGCTCGAACCGGCGACGGGCCGCGTACGCGGCTGCGATGAGTTGGGCTCCTGGGTATCGTCTCCTTCAGCATGCCGTACGCCAACGTCAACGGGCTCCGCCTCTATTACGAGCAGCACGGCGAGGGACCGCCGCTCGTGCTCCTCCACGGCGGCCTGACCACCGTTCGAGCTCAGCTTCGGGGCAGCCATGCCAATCCTCGCCGAGCACCACCGGGTCATCGCCGTGGAACTCCAGGGCCACGGCCGCACAGCCGACATCGACCGGCCCATGACCTTCGAGCATCTCGCCGCCGACGTGGTGGGCCTGCTCGACCACCTCGGCATCGGGCGGGCCGATGTGTTCGGGTTTAGCCTCGGTGGACTCGCGACCTACGAGCTGCTCGTGCACCATCCGGGTCGGATTCGTCGGGCGGTCGTGGCCTCGGCCGACCACCGCAACGACCGCGCCGGCGAGGTCCTCCCCGAGCGCCTCCCAACGGAAGCCGACTTCGCTGCCATGCGCGATGCTTACGCCGCGGTGGCGCCCGACCCGGCCCACTTCGAGGCGTTCGCCGAGAAGACAGTGGCGATGGTCCACGGCTGCGACGGATGGACCGACGACCAGCTGCGCGGCATCGAGGCGCCGGTGTTGGTACTAATCGGTGATACCGACTTCATCCTCGTCCCGGACGCGGCCGAGGCCGCCGAGCTCATGCCCCACGGCCAGCTCGCCGTCCTCCCGGGGACGACCCACATGGACATGACCCGCAGCGAGTTGGTCGCCGCCGTGGTGGAGGCGTTCCTCCGGCGCTAGAGCCGGTCGCCTCGCCGATTCGGTGAGCACGGTCAATAGGGCCTGGGGACGCGTATGGGTGTCTATCCACAGCAGGTCAGGGCACGATGCGTAGCTACGGTGCGCGGCGGAGGGCGCTTGCGAAACGCCAGCTACGCAACGGGCATCACTGCGCTGCGCCGCATTTCGTGTGGCATGCGTTGCAATCCCCACGCAGTCTCGGGTCCGCAGATTGGACGGTGGCAGACCATCGTCGACTGGCGAGTCGTAGGCGGTCCCGACGGGCGCTTCGTCGAGTGAAAGCCGCTTCCTTTCTCCGCTCCGGCCAGGCGGGCCAACTCTTCGCCACCTCTGGCCCGGACATCGGGCGGCCAGTCCCAAAGACGGTGGTCGCCGATGTCTATGGCGATCACCTCCGCCGCGCCTCGCCGCTCCAACTCAAAGGCGTGGAAGCCGTCGTAGGTCCCGACATCGAGGCAGCGCTTGCCTCTGACATCGGGCCAGGGCATCCGATCAGATGATCGGCCGGAGATCGAACCACCCCGGCGTGACGACGTCCGGAGCCAGTTCGAGGGTGTGATACCAGACCCTGTTCGACGCCACCAATCCCCTCAAATCGGTCTTGCCACGGCGAGGGACGGTATCAGGGCGGCTCATCGCCGGCTTGACCGATTCTGACCAGGGGTAAAGAACGACAGACGGCTCGATGCGGAGAGGAGCCACATGAGCGATCCGATCCCAATGCCACCCGACCCTTTCCTGCCCATCGCGCCACCTCAGCCGGATCCCTTCCCCGATCCTTCGGCGCCCGAGCCCATTCCCGTCGATCCGAGGCCGGGAGGGCTGCCCGACCCCGCTCCCGCCTGACGACCCCGTCACCATCGGTCCTCCGGCGGTGGCCAAATCGCACCGGTTGTCGATCGAGGCGTAGCGTCGTATGCGTAGAGGAGGTCCGCACGATGCGGTTCCGAGATCGGGCCGACGCGGGGCGACATTTGGCGGAGCGGTTGCGAGAGGTGCCGCTTACGTCGCCCGTGGTCCTTGGCCTTCCGCGGGGCGGCATACCCGTCGCGGCCGAGGTGGCGCGGGCGCTGGGCGCTCCCTTGGAGGTATTCGTCGCTCGCAAGGTTGGAACGCCGGGTCATGAGGAACTGGGCATCGGCGCAGTGGCCGAGGGCCTCGACGAGCCGGTCGTGTCCGACACGGCGCGCCAACTCGGCGTCAGTGGCGCAGATATGCGCGCGCTGGCCGAGCCTGCCCATCGGGAGCTGTGCCGACGGGTCGCGCTCTACCGCGGCAACCGCCCTCTGCCGGAACTGACAGGAAGGAATGTGGTCCTGGTCGACGATGGGCTGGCGACGGGGGTGACGGCGGAGGCGGCCCTACGCGCGTTGCGCCGCTGGCGGCCGGGCCGACTGGTCTTGGCCGTACCGGTGTGTGCCCGGGAGACCGCGGCCCGGATCGCCAACGTGGCCGACGAGGTGGTGTGCGTCGAGGCGCCTGCCCACTTCTATGCGGTCGGGGAGTGGTACGAGGACTTCTCCCAGACCACCGACCAGGAGGTGTTGAACCTCTTGGAGAAGGCGCATGCCGTGTCCGAGAACGGCGACGACGCGCCTTGACGCGGCAAGAACCTCAGACAACCGGTGATGTGCGCAGCGGCGGAAACCGCCGGCCAAAGCCCTTCGCGGCCACCTGGAACAGCGCCATCTCGTCGGGAATGCCGCGCAACCGGTACTGACCGAGATTTCTGAACCGCTCACCCGGCGCGAGCGATCCCTTGAGTGCCGTGCGCGTGTCACCGGAAATGACGATCTGTCCTCCGTGGGCCGCCGCGCATATCCGCGCCGCGATGTGGACCGCCATACCGATGTAGTTCTGCTCGGCCAGCGTCGGATAGCCGCTGTGGATCCCGGCCCTGACGCGTACGTCGAGGTCGTCGACCCAGGTTCTCGCTCGGAGTTCGCGCTGCATGGTCATCGCCGCGTCGAGGGCCGATGCGGGAAGCTCGAAGACCGCGAAGAACTCGTCGGCTCGAGCCTCTACGACCTTACCGTCGAGGCTCATGGCGGTACGCCGGAGGATGCCTCGGACGTCGTCAATCAGTTCACGGTAGCGATCGTCAAGATGTCCCACCAGAGCGGTGGACCCCTCGATGTCGGTCATCAGCATGGTCACGAACCCGGACGGAAGAACGACCGGCGCGGGGGTTCGGGCCTGACTGACCTGCCGCTCGGATTGGAGCTGGCCGGTGATGAACCCGATCGGCACGATCTTGTGCTTCTTGGCCGCGTTCAGCAGCCTCTTGCGAGCGCGGTCGCGGGCATCTTCGTCTTCAAAGGTGACCTGGTTGAATCGGGCCAAGGCATTGCGCACATGGGCCGCGTCGTATATCGGTAGCCGGCGCTGGCCACGCGAGTCCACGTAGGCAAAGCCGCTGTCCGGAAGCTTGGCTCGGTTGGCTGAATCGAGTCGGGCCAACTCAGTCCTTGTGAACGTTCTTGTACTTGCTGCGGTGGAACAGGAGCGGGTCGTTGTCGGCAACTTCGGCCTCTTCGACCCGACCCATGAGCATCACGTGATCGCCACCGTGGAACCAGTGCTCGAGCACACAGGCAAGGGTGGCGTGGCAGCCCTCGAGCATCGGGGCACCGTCCTCGGCCAGCCGGTACGGGACCCCTGCGAACTTGTCCTCGCTGGGCCGAGCGAACCTACCCGAGAGCTCCTGCTGCGCCGCGGACAGGATGTTCACCGCGAACGGCTGGCCGATACTGAATCCCCGCAGACTTGGAGAGTGTCGCTGGAGGCAGACCAGAACATACGGAGGGTCCAATGACACCGAGGTGAAGGAGTTCGCTGTGAAGCCGAGAAGCCGTCCGCTGTGATCGACGAGGGTCACGACCGTCACCCCCGTGGCCCACGACCCAACTGCCTGCTTGAAAAGATCGACCGTCACCATGCTGGCCTTGGGCACGTCGTGGTCGGGTGGCTCGGCTCGGTAGGGGTCGCTCAGGAAATGGTCGCTCACGAACCCTCCTCTTTCACCTCTGCCCGCGCTCAGGAGCGAGGCTTGATCTTGTCCGGGTCATAGAACGGGAACCGGACCACCGTGGCCGGGATGCGCTTTTGATGACCGTCGATCTTGCCGACCTCGACGTCGGAGCCGAGAGCACCGTGCTCGACGCCCATTCGGCACAGCGCGATGTTCTTGGAGAGATACGGGGATCGAGTCCCGCTCGTGATGGTGCCCACCTGGTGACGGCCCACGTGGACGCAGTCGCCTCTGCTGGCGGGCTCGTTGCCGGCCAGCTCCAAGCCAACCAGCATCCGCTGGGGGTTGGCCTTACGAGCGATGAGGGCCTCCTTGCCCACGAAGTGATCCTCGTTGCCGAGCGCGACCGTGAAACCAATGCCGGCTTCGAACGGGTCAACCTGGTCGTCGAACTCGTATCCGGCGAATATCAGGCCCGCCTCGATGCGCAGCATGTCCAACGCATCCAATCCAAGCGGTGTGAGCCCATAGGGCTCTCCGGCCTCCCAGACAGCTTGCCAGACGGCCATCGCGTCACGCGGGTGGCACCACAGCTCGTAGCCGAGCTCACCCGAGTATCCGGTGCGGGAGACCACCAGAGGAACGCCGTCGAAGCCGCCGATACGAGCCACGGCAAATCGGAACCAGGTGAGCTCGTCGAAGGCCGGCTGGCTGGGCGGCGTCCACATGATGCGGCGGAGGACGTCGCCGCTAAGCGGTCCTTGCACGGCGATGTTGTGGAGTGAGTCGGTTGATTCCTTGACCCACACTCGGTAGCCCTCCCGCTCGGCCAGCTGGCGAAGCCACACCCCGTCGTACGGGTCACCGCCGACGAACCGGAACAGGTTGTCACCGAGGCGGAACACGGTCGCGTCATCGACCATCCCGCCGGTCTCGTAGCACATGGCCGTGTAGACGACTTGACCGACGGCGAGCTTGCGGATGTTGCGCGTGCAGGCCAGCTGCAAGAGGGCTTCGGCATCTGGTCCCGTGACCTCGAACTTTCGCAGCGGGCTGAGGTCCATGACCACGGCCTTCTCGCGACAGGCCCAGTACTCGGCCACCGCCCCTTCGGAAGAGAACGACGTGGGCAGCCAGAAGCCGCGATACTCGGTGACGCGTCGGGTGAGGGCTCCCCACGCCGGTTGGAACGAGGACTCCCGCGTCAACGTGGGTTCAGCGTCAGGGGTCACGCGGTGGGCCATCGCCTTCGTGAAGGTGCGATCGGCATCGTAGACGCGTACGTGGATGTCAGTCGGATTCCAGGCATTGGCTGGGCCGATGTCGTCGGGACATGCTGATGATGCCATCACCAGGTCGGTCATGGCTCGGAGCAGGACGTAGTCGCCCGGGCGGCTCCATGGCTCGTCGAGGAATATGGCGTTGGCCGCACCAATGGCCGTGTTGTACCAGAGGTTCACCGCCGGCCACCCCCGGCGGGGTGCGATGGCGAATGGCGATAGCGCCCCGTTGAAGTTGTCGGAGCAGTTGGCGTGTCCGGGATAGCCGAGATCCTCGTAGTACTTGGCGGTGCAGGCCGTGCCGAACGTGTCGTGGCGGCCGCAGGTGTCGCGCACCACTTCCAGCAGCGGCCGCATGTCCTGGTCGTAGTACTTGGCGTAAAGGCCCGGCATCGGGTAGGTCGCGCCCATGAGCGACCGGGTGGTGGTGAGGTCCATGCCTCGCTCGACGCTCTCGTGCAGCCGTTGCCGTGAGAAGGCAAGCAGGTCGGAGCATTGGCGTCCCTCGACGTCGATGATCTGGATCCATTGATTGGCCTTGACCTCATAGACCTCGGCCGTGGCCCGGGCGACCCGGAGGTCCAGGACCATGTCGCGCGCCAGCGGATCCGGCAGCACGGGCTCGAAGGTCGCCATCGGTGTAGCCCGCCGCACGATCACCAGCAATGCCGAAGGTGGGTTAGGACTTATATCGGTGACCACCATCTGCGCAGGACTCGCCGCGACTCGGCATACGGTCTCCGATTCCGCCTCGATGTCGGCTGTCTCGCCGGCCATTGACCACGGGCCAAACAGGTCGAGCTTCGCATCACGCTGACCGACCGCCTCCGGCCGCTCGAACTCGACGGTGGCCGGCTGCCGGCCGTCGAGGTCGGTGATGCCGAGGCGGTCCCCAGCCAGGAGGCGGAGTGTCACGCTCCCGCCGGGTGCCACGTAGTAGCGCTCGACCCCGGGTTCCGGGACGGCCAGACCGGGCATAAGCAGCCGCGGCTGTCGGTGTCCAGTGGTAATCGCCGCGCTCATGGCCGCTCCCGTTCTGTCCGTGGCCTAGGCCTTCACGGGCTCCTTGGTCTCCTGGTCGGCAGCCTCCGCCAGCAATCGATCGGCCAGCGCCCGTTTGCCGGCCGAGTCGAGCTTCTTGGTCTCGTTTTCTACCGCTCTCTGATTGTACGACTGGTTCCAGTAGTCGAGCACCTCGAAGCCCAACAGCGATGCCTTACCGACGAACTGGCGAAGGACCTCGTTGGTCGGCCCCATGACCCAACCCGCCTTGCCGTCACGCAGATACCGCTCCATCTCCATATCGCGCTTGTATGCCGAGCCCCCGCATGCGTGCAACATCACGTCGACCACCTTGGCCACATTCTTGGCCGCCGTGAACTTGATCTGCCAGGCCCAGTGAAGGAAATCGGCGCGGGCCGTCTCGCCGACCGCCAGAGTTCTGGTGTTGTGATCCGTCGCCTTGTCCATGGCCTGGGCGATCGCGTACGTGAACATTCGGCTGGCGTTGGTCTCGATGATGCCTTCTCCCACGTAGTCCTGGATGGTGGGGTAATCCGCCACCCGGAGCCCGACGTCCACGTGCTTCTTGCGAGTGGTGTGGCGCTTGGCGATATCGATGGCCCCAAGGGAGATGCCATTCCACACCGAGGAGGATCCGATGAGGAACCACGGGTCGACCGACTCATCGTTCGACGCGGCCCCGTCGCCCACGGGCCCGATGACCTGATCTTCGGGAAGTTCGCCGTCGATGTTGAGCGAGCCCGATTGATTGCCACGCAGGCCCAGGGCGTCCCACAGCTCCGGCTTCGCCTGAGCGTCCTTGGCATCGACCACGAACACCGACAGGTCGTCGTACCCCTTGAAGTCCGGGCTGGTGGTCTGCACCACGTAGAAGTCGGCGAATCCGGCCGAGGTGGTCCACGACGCCTTCTTGCGCACGTGGAACCCGCCGTCCACTCGCTCGGCACCCGACGAGATCGGGTACCAGAAGTGGCTGCCGGTCTCAGGGTCGGAGTAGGACAGGGTCCCGATCTTGCCGGAGTTGAGCGGCCGGATGTACTTGTCGATGAGGTGGGGAGTGGGGCGCAGCATGATGGCGTTCACGGCCCCCATGTGCATCACGTAGCACATGGCCGTCGATGCGCACCCGTATCGGGCAATGGTCTCGCAGACCATGGCGTAGCTCAAGTGATCCTCGCCCAGGCCGCCGTACTCGGTGGGCACCGTCAAGCCCAGGAATCCGTGCTCACCCAGCAGCTCCAGGTTTCGCCTCGGATACTCGAGGGTGTCATCGAAGCGCTTCGCGTTGGCGCGCATTTCCTTCTGCGACAGCTCGATGACGATGTCGCGTAGCTCACATTGACGGTCGGTCAAGATCCATTCCGGGTCCCACTCGTATCCGAGTCCCCAAAACGGTTCCGGACCCCACATTTTCTCAGGCATGGTTCTCCCCGTGTGGCGTTGATGAAAACGAACTCACGTGCTCAGCTCCAAGGGAACGGCGAGTGGCTCACGGGATGCAGCTTCCCCTCGGCATACCGCGAGAATGCGAACGGCGCCAACAGCGCCTGAGGATCGCCCAGCAGGTGCTTGGCGACGAGGGCGCCCACGCCGATCATCTTGTAGCCGTGGTTGGAATCGGCGATGACGTAGGCGTTTTCAGAGAACGTGTCGAACACGGGGAAGCTGTCGGGGGTAAAGCACCCGAGCCCGCCCGAGGGCTCATTCGACATCAGGCTGCTCTTGCCCTCGAACCGCTTGAGGCAATGGGCCAAAGCTGAAGTCCACATCCGCTTGAATCCGTCTCCGACGACGAAGTCGGGGCTGGCCGGGCCATACGGGTCGACGGCCACGTCGCTGAGAGGACGGTCGACGATGACGGGCATGGCCCCGCCCTGTACGCCTCCGAAGTTGAAGTCCGGCTTGAAATAAATGCCCCAAAGCTTGTCGGTGATCAATGATCCGTCGTCATCGGCGTAGAGCAGTGCGTCGGTGTCCACATGGATCACTGGCGGCATCCGCCCCTCATTGTCGACCAAGAAATTCGGGTCCACGCCCAGCGTGCCCTCCTCGAGGGCCCAGTAGGTCCACATCGGCCGGTCGTAAAGTTTGCCGTCACGGCCCTTGACGGTGACGGTCTCCGGCAGGTGGAGCATGCTCCAGAAATCCCGGACCCACGGGCCGACCGCGATCACCACGTGCTCGCACCGCACTGTGCCCTGGTCGGTCTGCACTACCTTGACGGCGGTGCCGTCCATCTCGAAGCCGGTCACTCTCGTACGGGTGATGATGCGCACTCCCTGGGCGGCGGCCTTGGCCGCCAAGCCCAGCATGGAGGCCATGTTGTTGGCATAACCGCCCCGCTTCTCGTGGAGTACCGAGGTGATGCCTTTGGCCTGCCAGTCGTGGAAAACGCCCTGCATATAGAGGGCGCAGTCCGTCTCCCCCTCGATGAGCTGCGAGTCATACCCGATGGTGTGCTGCTGCTCGTAGATCTGGGCAACATCGGCGTGCATGATCTCGGGCGCGATCTGCATGTATCCGACTGGGTGGTAAGAGAAGGCGCTCATGTCGCTTTCCCAAACCCCCACCGAGTGCGCCATCAGCTCGCGCATGGCGGGCTGGAAGTAGTTGTTGCGCACGACCCCGCACGCGATGCCGGACGCCCCAGCACCGACATCTGACTTGTCGAGGACGACAATATCTGCGCCGGTGCCGCGCTGGTGTGCTTCGAGTTCTTTGGCCAGGTGGTAGGCGGTCGACAGTCCGTGCACACCGGCCCCGATCACGACGAAGCGGGCACCCTGCGGAACTGCCATTTGCATCCCTCACCCAATCTTGTCGTGTTTACCTGGGATGAACACCGTTTCCTCTGATTCTAATCGGATCCGACCGACAGGGGAAGCAAGGCGGGTCAATGCGGGGGGCCGTCGCGGGCCGGGCAGACACAGAAATGCGTGCTCTCGGGATCCCGAAGCACCCACCAGCCCGAGCCGCCTGATATGCGCTCGTCGACGTAGCCTTCGACGGTCGCGCCCAGCTTTTCGAGGCGGCGCACCTCGGCGGCGGGGTCGTCAACCCGGAGATCCAGGTGCACCCGGGACGTGCCGGCCGAGTGGGAGGAGACCTCTTGCACGATGACGACAAAGCCATCGGCTCCGCCCTTCGGACCCAACGCTCGGTACGGAGGGCGGTGGTAGCGCACCTCGTAGTGGAGAGCCGCGCACCAGAACGCGGCGCTGGCTGATGCGTCAACGGCGTCGATGGTGACTTCGACGGTAGCGGTCACAGTCGGGACGGTCTAGTGCAGGGGGGCTTCCCAGCCCTCGAGCACCGGGCTCGTCCAGTTGCCCCCAACCGTGGCCGATCCGGTGGCCCAGGGCCCGAGCTCGGGCTGGGCGAACTTGGCGTGCTTGGCCTTCAGCCGGATGCCATAGGAGTTGCCGGACTGAAGGTGCTTGAGGAGCACTTTGCGGGCCAGCTCGTCCTCGCGGCCGGGCGGAATGGGGAAGTAGATCTTCAGGAACGAGTTGGAGTAGCGATCGAACACGGCCGGCATGCCGTCCTCATGGAGCAGGGTGATGTCCTCCAGCCAGTTGAGGTCCTGGCCCGGCGTCCCCGCCACGAGGTCGACGTCCTCCACCAGAGATATGTCGTGCTGATAGGGGAACGACCTCCCCGCCAATTCCTCGGCGTCGATGCCGATTCTCGTGGTCAGGTGGCTGTCCGACATCTCAGACCCCTCCTTGATCGGAGACGAACTTCTCCAACAAGCCTTTGATCTCACCGAGGGCGCGCTCCTCGGTGATGCCGGGGATGTAGGTCGTACCGGCCAAGGGCACTTTGGCCATGGCCGAGGCCTCAACCGTGAGGGCGCAGAGATCCTCCGGTTCGAGGGAGTGGACATCCGTTTTGCCGCACGCCCGAGCCAGCATCTGCACTTCCAGGGTGAGCGTGTGGAGGAAGTTGTAGACCCGCACGGCGGCGTCGTCGACGACGAGTCGCTTGCGCAGCTCCACATCCTGGGTCGTGATCCCCACCGGGCAGCGGCCCGTGTGACAGTGGTAACACTGTCCGGCGGGCACTCCGACCGTCCCCTCGTAGTCCGTGATGCCGGGCAGCTCCTTGTTGCAGTTGAGCGCCATGAGCGCCGAGTGGCCGATGGCAATCGCGGTAGCGCCGAGGGCGAGGGCTTTAGCCACGTCACCCCCGTTGCGGATTCCGCCCGCCACGACCAGGTCTATCTCGTCGGCCAGCCCGACGTCTTCCAGAGCACGGCGGGCTTCAGGGATCGCGGCCATGAGCGGGATACCGGTCTCTTCCGCGGCGATGTGTGGCCCCGCGCCGGTTCCACCCTCGGCCCCGTCCAGATAGATGATGTCCGGGCCGCACTTGGCCGCCATGCGCACGTCGTCGTACACCCGCGCCGCACCGAGCTTGAGCTGGATCGGGATGCGATAGTCGGTCGCCTCGCGTATCTCCTGGATCTTGAGGGAGAGATCGTCCGGACCGAGCCAGTCGGGATGGCGGGCGGGGGAGCGCTGATCGATCCCCGCCGGCAGGGAGCGCATCTCGGCCACCTGCTCGGTGACCTTCTGGCCCATCAAGTGGCCCCCAAGGCCCACTTTGCAACCCTGCCCGATGAAGAACTCGCAGGCGTCCGCCAGCATGAGGTGGTGCGGGTTGAAGCCGTACCGGCTCTGGATGCACTGGTAGTACCACTTCGTCGAGAGATCACGTTCGGGCGGGATCATGCCGCCCTCACCGGAGCACGTCGCCGTCCCCGCCATCGAGGCACCCTTGGCAAGTGCCATCTTCGCTTCGAGCGATAGCGCTCCGAAGCTCATGCCGGTGATGTAGATGGGAATGTCGAGTTCGATCGGATTCTTTGCGAAGCGCGCACCCAGCACGGTCTTGGTCCGGCACTTCTCGCGATAGCCCTCGATGACGAACCGGGTCAGGGTGCCGGGCAGGAACATGAGCTCGTCCCAATGGGGGATGGGCTTGAACATCGAGAAGCCGCGCATGCGGTAGCGACCGAGCTCCGACTTCACATGAATGTCGTTGATGACGTCGGGTGTGAAGATACGGCTGTGCCCGAGAATGTTCTTGCTCGAGATGGAATCTTCAGCGGCCATAGCGGTTGCACGCTCCTTCCGTCGGAGCCGTCACAGCACAAGCTTGCGTTCGTTGGGCTCGAGGTTGTCGTAGTTCCAGAGCTGGCGACCGCACACGAACTTCCGGAACGAGCTGGGTTGATCGATGCCGTAGATGGAGAACTTGCGGTCCAGTAGCTCTTGGTCCGTCGGTCCGAGCTCGGCTTCCACGCAGTCGATCCCGAGCGACTTCACTTTGCCGGCCACGTAGAGCACGCCGTCATACATCGAGTCACCGAGCCCCGGCCCGACATCGCCGCAGTAGATCTGCCGGCCCCTCTGCATCATGAATCCGATGTTCATGCCACCGCTACCCTCGACCAGGATGGTGCCGCCCTTCTGGTCGATGCCCGTGCGGGCGCCGACGTCACCCCGCACGACGACGTCGCCGCCCCGCAACGCCGCCGCGGTCAGCGAACCGGCGTTCTTGTCGATCACGACGACGCCGGACATCATGTTTTCGCACGAGGACCACCCCACGCGGCCGGTCACATGGATCTCAGGCCCGTCGATGAGCGCGCAGCCGAAGTAGCCCAGGCTGCCCTCGAACCGAATGGTGGCGCGGGTCAGAATGCCGACGCCAAGGCTGTGTTTGGCCCCGGGGTTGCGCACCGTTACGTCCGTGACTCCCTGGTCGTACAGCAGCCACCGCAGCTCGAGGTTGATCTGCCGCGTCGAGAGCGGGTTGGCATCGAAGCTGGCGCGGTGTCCGTCGATCTCCGCGACGCGGGGCGTCTCAGCGATGGGCTCAGCCAACCCCCGGACGTCATATTTGATGCTTCGTTCTCCGACGGCCATATCAGGCTCCTATCGATGCTCGTCGTCTCGCGGGTTGGGAGGTCACAGCGTCCAGACGAGCACCTCTCCCTCGTAGGGATCGCGTGTCTCGATCTCGTGGTCAACCAGGGCCCGGATGGCCACCTCCTCGGAGGCGAGCGCGACCAGTTCGGGGGTCTGGTAGAGCACGAGGGGCTTGGCGGCCATCGCGTCCTTCGCCACCCCGAGCGCGTCCTTGGTGACCACCACATAGGTGAACACCCCGTCGAGGTCCTCGAGGCTCTCCTTCATCGCCGTCTCCAGGTCGCGGCCCTCCTCCATCTTCTCGGCCAGGTACACGGCGATGATCTCCGAGTCGCACTCCGACTGAAAGCGGTGACCGGAGCGCTCGAGGCGCCTCCGCCATTGGAAGTAGTTGGTGAGCTGACCGTTGTGCACCACGGCTACGTCGCTGAAGGGATAGGCCCAGTACGGATGGGCGCCGGAGATGTCGACGTCGGATTCGGTCGCCATGCGCACGTGTCCGATGGCGTGCGTGCCCCGGAAGCCCACCAGCCGGTACTGGGCGGCCACCTCTTCGGCGTCGCCGAGGTCCTTGACGATCTCCAGCGAGTGTCCAAGCGACAGCACCTCGCAATCGGGGATGTCCTCGAGGTAGTCGGCCAGAGACTTGAGGTCACCGGTGAACCCCACCGAGGCGCGGTAGGCGTACTGCGTCTCACCCTCGACCTTGTCGATCGTCGCGCCGATCTTCCCGAGCCGCGACTCGACTTCCTGCCGGTGACGCTCAAGGCGCCTGTCGAAGTCGAAGTCGCGCTTGTCGTTGGCATCAGCCAGCTTGAAACGAATGACGACCTGGTCGGTAGGGGGCCCGTAGAGGGCATAGCCAGTGGAATCGGGGCCGCGGTGCTTCATGGACTGGAGCATCCGAGACGTCTCCGCCCCGATGTCCGCGGGACCATCACGATGAATGATGCCGGCGATGCCGCACATGTCCGCTGCCCTCCTTTCGTCGATGTCGTGACTACCTCTTGGTCACGGAAGAACGTCGAGGTACTCCTTGATATCCCAGTCGGACACAGTGGATATGAAGCGGATCCACTCGTCGTCCTTGTAGTGCTTGAACACCCGGTACATGTCGCCGGGGAGCGCCGACTTGACCAGCTCATCGGCCTCGAGGGCCTCGAGCGCCTCGCCAAGGGTGGCGGGGATACGGTGAACCTTCTTGCCCCCCGCTATCGCCTCATAGATGTTGCGCTCCTCGGGCTGACCCGGATCGAGGTCGTTTTCGATGCCTTCCTGCATGCACACGAGGAGGCCCGCCATCGACAGGTACTGGTTGACGCATGAATCCACCGATCGATACTCGAACCGGCCGGGTGCGCTGACGCGAACGGCGGTGGTCCGGTTCTGGAAACCCCAGTCGCAGAACACGGGAGCCCAGAAGCCAGCGTCCGCATAGCGCCGGTACGAGTTGACCGTCGGCGCCGAGATACACGTGAGGGCCCGGAGATGGTTGAGGATCCCGCCCAGCGCCTGGAGGCCGACCTTGCCTGGCATCTGCACGTTGTCGGTGTCGGGGAGGAATGTATTTGTCTCGGACCCGTCGGTCTTCCAGAGGGAGAAGTTGTGGTGGCAGCCGTTGGCTGACACCCCCATGAAGGGCTTGGTCATGAAGCAGGGGTAGGCGCCCATCTCGCGACCGACCTGCTTGCAGATCTGACGGTAGGTGGACAATCGGTCCGCCGTCAGCTCAGCCTTGTCGAACTGGAAGTTGAGCTCGAGCTGGCCGGGTGCGTCCTCGTGATCTCCCTGGATCATGTCCAGCCCCATGGCCTTGCTGTACTCGATGACCTTGTGGATGATCGGTTGGAGTTCAGAGAACTGATCGATGTGGTAGCAATACGGCTTGGTCATGCCCTCGATCGACGGCTTGCCGTCGGGGCCGAGCTTGAGCCACATCATTTCCGGCTCACACCCAATGCGCATCTCCAAACCCGTGCTGGCGGTGAATCGATCGTGGATGCGCTTGAGGTTGCCCCGGCAATCCGAGGTCAGGAAGGCGCCGCCGTCGACCTCCTCCTCGCGGCCTCGGAATAGCGTGCAGAACACCCGGCCCACCTTGTTATCCCACGGCATCACGCAGAACGTCTCCGGCTCAGGCAGTCCCACCAGCTCGCGCGCCTCGGGGCCGTAGCCGATGTACTCGCCGTTCCGGTCGGTGAAGAGGTTGGCGGTGGAGCCGTAGACGAGCTGGAAGCCCTTGCCGGCGATCCTCTCCCAGTGGTCGGCGGGAATGCCCTTTCCCATAATTCGGCCGGTGACCGAGATGAACTCGTAGTAGAGGTAGGTCACGCCGGCCTCGTCGATACGGCGGCGAACATCCTTGACGGCGACATCCCGCCCTGGCGTGTCCAGGAACTGTTCGAGGTCTGTGGCCATCGTGGTGCCCTCCCCTCATGGCGACCGCCGTCAGCCTCGACAGCGACCCCACCGCGGTTTCATGACAGTAAACATCGTCCGCTCAGAGGAGACAAGCGGGTCGCCGACCTCAGCTGTCCGGACCGCCCTCCGGCTGGAGGTCCCACACCGGCAGACCTTCGAGTGCCTTGCGCTTGCGTTGACGCCACCAGGGCCGGAAGTAGCGGGCCCAGGCCAGCGCGAACGCCGGCAGGGAGATGATGAGTGGCGCGTTGCGCCCGACCAGCAGCAGGGCGGTGGCCACCCCGAGGGCGACCAGGACGAAGCTGACCTCGTTCTGTCGGAAGCGGCGGCGGGTGGCGAGCACCGCCCGGTAGTCGGCCTCGGGGATCTGCTTCGTCGACCACCACCGGCCACAGGTTTCGCATGCCTGGCGCTCGCCGTACGGGACCGCCAGGCGAGCCCCGCAGTGGCAGGCGATGGTGACTCGGGGCTTGGCCAAGCAGCTCTCCTTGGCGTCGATATTCCGGCCGTAATCGTTGGATCATTGCCAGGTGCGAGGAAACATAGTTTACTGACACTCAACAGGGTCCGCTAGGGTGCCCATGCCTCCGGGGGGAGCATATGACGCTTCTTGCAGGTCAGGCGACGTTGGAGGAACGGGAACTCCTCAAGACCTTGAACTGGTGGGATGGATTCGTGGTGGCCCTGGCCAACCCCGTCTTCCTCATTGCCGCCTTCGGCTTCTCGGTGGGCACCCTGGGGCCGTGGTGGGCGATCGGGCTCTGGACTGGGTCCATGGTCATCGGTGCCCTCCAGACCTGGATCTACTCCGAACCGGCGACCATGTTCCCCGCCAAGTCCGGTGGCATCGCCCTTTATGCGCATGAGGGATGGAAGAAGTACTTCAGCCCCATCGGCCCAATCGCCACCTTCGGGTACTGGTTCGGCTGGTCGGCCGTCCTCTCCATCAACGGCCTCCTGCTGGGCTCGCTCATCCAGGGCGAGTGGTTCACCAAGACCACGTGGGCGTGGCACTTCGGCTGGTCGTCCATCACCCTGCCCAAACTGCTGGGCATCGTCGCCATTGTCCTCGTCTTCCTCTTCAATGCCCGGGGCATGCGCCCGGCCGTGTGGGTCAGCTACGTCACGGGCGTCCTGTTGTGCATCCCTCTCGTGGTGGTCATGTTCGGCGCGTTCGTGTCCGGGGACTTCCACACCGCCAACCTTCGCGGCGGCTACAGCGGGAGTTGGACGATCATCCTGGTGTGGCTCTACCTCATGGGCTGGTCGTCGTACGGCGTCGAAGCCTGCGCTTCGTTCGCGCCTGAGTACAAGGACACCCGGAGAGACACGCCGCTGGCGCTGCGGTCCTCGTCGCTTTTCTGCGTCCTCGTGTTCTTCTTGTTGCCGCTCGGTGTCGTCGGCACGCTTGGTGCCGGCGGCGTGTGCGGCTCTGATCCCAAGACGTGTCCGGCGGCGGCGGGCGGCTACTTGGTCACCACCATGCACAAGGTGGTCGGCGGTGGCACGACCGGTTTGCTTCTCACATTTGTCYTGGCCGGCCTGATACTCAGCATGAACACGGCCACGATGGACGGGAGCCGGGCCCTGTACGGGATCTCCCGTCACGACATGACCATCAAGGCGCTGGGCAAGCTCAACCGATTCCACGTGCCCGGCAACGCCCTGACCGTGGACGCCGTCCTCAACATCCTGTTGCTCGTCCTGTTCAACAGCACGCTCGGGATCTTGGCCGCCAGCAACGTCGGCTACATGTTGGCCCACGTTTTTGCTCTCACCGGCTTCATCTTGTTGCGCCGGGATCGTCCAAACTGGCCGCGGCCGCTGCGGGTCTCAAACCTGTGGGTTCCGATCGCGGGCCTCCTCGCCGCCGCCAACTTGCTCTTCATCGTGGTTGGCTTCGTGAAGTTCAAGGACACCGGATACACGACGGGCCACAAGGTCGGGCCGTTCTACGTTGAGCAGGTCATCGGAGTGCTGATCCTGCTGGCCGGGCTGGGCCTGTTCATCTACCGGCGGGTCGTCGAGGACAAGGGCCGGGTGACGCGCACCGAGCCCTACGACCCCCTGCCCACGCCCGCCGAGCGCGCCCTGCTCCAAGCGGAAGAAGTACCGGTCGTCACGTAGTAGGCCGGGCCTGCGGCCGTGTCCATGAGCGCCGGCCCCGCCGGGGGCGGCCACGTGCTTCGGCGCGCCCGGCGCTTCGCCCCGGTGGTCGCGGTGCTGACCTTCCTTTCGACCTGCGCGCCACCTCCGGCCGGAAGTACGGCAGCCACCACGTCGATCCGGGCCGCCATTCGCGTCGATCAAGTCGGTTATGCCCTCACCGCCCCCAAGCGGGCGTACCTGATGACGCCAGGTTTGGCTACGAGGGCTGCATTCCGGGTCATCGACGAGCACGGGAGGGTCGTCCACACGGCTCCGCTCCGAGCTGATAGTGGCGCGTGGAGCACCTTCTACCCTTTCGTCTATGCCCTCGACTTCGACTCGGTCGACCGCGCCGGCGGTTATCACATCGAAGTCACGGGTCCGTTCCCCGCCGCGTCGCCCGACTTCCGAATCGGCGCGGCGGCGGAGCTTTACGCGGCGCCTCTGACCAACGCGCTTTCGTACTTCCGGAATGAGCGGGACGGCGCCGACTTCATCCGCTCCGCCTTACGGACCGCCCCTGCTCATCTCAACGACGGCACGGCGATGACGTACCTCACCCCGACCGTGGACGGAAACGGCACCTTCGCCGGCGACCTTACCGCGCTGGGAAAGACCATCGACGCTTCTGGCGGTTGGTGGGATGCGGGTGACTATCTCAAGTTTGTCCAGACCACGAGCTACGTCGTGGCGTTGCTCGGCATCGGCGTCCGTGACTTTCCCGGGAAGATGGGCGTTGAAGCGCGCCTCTCCGATTTCACCGCCGAGGTGAAGTTCGGCACCGATTTCCTCTAGCGGATGTGGGATGACCGCACTCGAACGCTGTATTACCAGGTGGGGATTGGCAGCGGTGATACGGCGCGGACCATCGCGAGCGACCACGACGTCTGGCGGCTCGCGCCGGCCGACGACACCTATGGGGGGCAGGATCCGACGTACCGGTACATCCGCCACCGCCCGGTCTTCCGGGCGGCGCCTCCGGGTTCGCTGATCAGTCCGAACCTGGCCGGCCGGCTAGCAGCCGATATGGCACTTTGTTTCCAGCTCTACAAGCGGACCGTTCCGGCTTACGCCGAGACATGCCTCCGATCCGGAGAGCACATCTTCGACCTCGCTGACACCTCCCCGGGCGTGCTGCTGACGGCCATCCCGTTCGGGTTCTATCCGGAGACGGAATGGCGCGACGACCTCGAGTTGGGAGCCACCGAACTGGCCGTGGCCATCGCCGGCGGTGACCTTCCCTCCGGTCTGCCCCATGCCGGCGCCGGCTATTACCTGAAGCAGGCCGCGCACTGGGCCAACGCCTACATCTCCGGCCCGAACGACGCCAAGGACACTTTGAACCTGTACGACGTCAGCGGCCTGGCCCATTTCGAGCTGCACCGCGCCCTCGCCAACGCCGCCAACGCCGCCGACGGCGCTACGCCGGCCGACCTCGAGGTGACGCCGGCGCGGCTCGTAGCCGACATCAAGAAACAACTCGACCATGGTCTGGCCATCGCCGCCACCGATCCCTTCGGCTTCGGGTTCCCCTGGGATACGTTCGACACGACGACCCATGGCGCGGGGCTGGCGGTCACCGCCAGCGAGTACGACCGGCTCACCCACACCGACGCTTACGCCGCCGCCGGCACGCGCTGGCTTGGCAATATCCTGGGCGCCAACGCCTGGGGGACCTCGCTGATCATCGGTGACGGCACCACCTTTCCCCACTGCATGCAACACCAGGTCGCCAACCTGACCGGCTCACTCAACGGCACCCCGCCGATCCTCGCCGGGGCGGCGGTTGAGGGGCCAAACTCGTTCGCAGCCACCGGCGCCCTTGCCGGCATGCGTACCTGCCCGGTCAGCGGGGTGGACTCCTTCGCCGCCTTCAACGGAGTGACGGCCGTGTTTCAGGACAACGTCCAGTCCTACTCGACGGTGGAACCGGCGATCGATCTGACGGCGTCCTCGCCCCTCGCGTTTGCATGGCAGATGGCCGTAGACCAAAGCTGACGCGTCAGTCTCGCCGGGCAGGGGTGCGTTGAACCCGGTCTGGTCCGGCCTACGATCGGTCCGATGAGCGTCCTGCCGACGACGAGGTCGAGCCTCGCCGGCATCGACATCCGTCGGGGAACGACAGGCGTGGTCCTCGCCGCTTTGCTGGCGGCCTTGGTGACGGTCCTGACCTGGGTCCCCGTCCACCGAGCGGCGGCGGCTGCGGCCATCCCGGCTCGGACCACGTGGGTACAAGGCGACTCGGTGTTGCTCGGGGCTCTTGACCAGACCCGCGCCCGGCTCTCCGCATCGGGTTGGACGGCCACGGTCAATGCCTTTGAAGGCTTGTCGATCCCTGCCGCCACGCAACAGTTCCGCATGCACAGCGTCGAGCTCGGGTCCGTCGTGGTGGTCGAGCTCGGCAACAACTTCGGCGGAGCTCCGGCTCTCTTCGCCGCCCAGCTCGACTCGGCCATGGCCGCGATCCAGGGCCGGCATGTGATCTGGCTGACTGACGCGATCTTTCGCCAGGGCCAGAGCGCCATCAACGACCAGATCTGGGCGGCCTCCGCCCGGTGGCAGAACCTCGAGGTCGCCGACTGGGGTGCCGTGGTGGCGGCCGATCCAGCTCTGGTCTACGCCGACGGCCTCCACTTGACCCCGCCCGGGTACACGGCGATGGCCGACTTCGTCCTTCAGCATCTCAACGCCTGGTATGGCCTGTACGCCGGTCCATCGCGGCCGGTCGTAGCCAGCTTCGGAGCGGCGGCCGGCTGGGCCGGCGGGAATGTCATTAACGGTGTCCCGACAGGGATGGCCTCCCTCCGCCCTGGATCAGGGTCTTGGGTGGTTGCCTCCGATGGAGGCGTCTTCACGTTCGGTGATGCGCGGTTCTTCGGGTCGGCGGGCGGCGGGCG
>JRHI01000893.1_pt1 | contig 29292 bp, 19 predicted proteins | sample 215371 | NCBI WGS metagenome assembly JRHI01 (sample SAMN02929681, study PRJNA255918) | sediment metagenome | biome: cave system; feature: Ice Cave; material: Sediment; isolation source: sediment from deep within a dark volcanic ice cave with no known source of... ...
GAGTGGGAGTACGCCTGCCGTGCGGGTGCGGTGACGAGCCGGTTCTACGGGGAGTCGGAGGAGTTGTTGAAGAAGTACGCCTGGTACAGCAAGACGACGAACGACGAGGGGGTGCGTGCCGGGGGCCTGCTGAAGCCGAACGACCTGGGCCTGTTCGACCTGTACGGCAACGTATTCGAGTGGACGCAGGACCCGGCGTTCCCCTACCGCTGGCCCGGACACAACAAGCCTGAAGAGGACATTGAATATAATTTAGATATTAGAGACAACTTTAGACGTCTGTTGCGCGGCGGTTCGTTCGACTCTCGTGGGCCATTCGTGCGCTCCGCCAGCCGCACCACGAACCGGCCGTCCAACGACTTCCTTGCGGCTGGGGTCCGCGTGGCGAGGACTTGCGATTAATATGTTTACCATTTGAATACAATAATAACCTTCTAAAATAGGCTGTGTTCGCCCGCAGGATGCGGGAGCGCGGCCAAAAATCAACTGCTAAAAAGTGGTCTCGGCGGCAGGCGGACCGCCCGGCGATTGTGTGCTGCCCCCGCGCCAGGGCGAACTTGTGACGGCGGGAGATGAGGGTATGCAGAAGTTCTCATCACGAACAGCGAACAGGAAAAACTGGAGTAGCATGAATATACTGACCGCTGCACAAATGGCGCAACTGGCTGCCGTAGGGCGGCCCAGAAGAGCCGTCCTACCCGATTGAGGTTGCGCTATGTGCGCAGTGCTCAGTAGAATTGCGGCGTCCACAGGCTGAGCGTCTATCAACCCAGGAGAAAATGGGAGCCCCCCATGGACGAGACGTTCGAGGCACTGTTCCGGACCTTTCTCGATTGTCTGCCGACGGAGTGGCTGGCTGGGCAGATGCATGTCACGCGCGTTCCAAGGCCGGAAGGCGGCGAGACCCTGCGCGTGGCCGTCACCCACCCCAAGGGCAAGCGCGGCGAGTGCGGCCCCTCCGAGAAGTTACTGCGGCAGCTGGGCCGGTTTCTCTCCACCGCCCCGCCCGACTGGACGAGCTATCACCTGAAGGTGAGGAAGAAGCGCGCGGGCGGCTGGGACGTGAAAGGCGAATTCCGGAAGGACGAAGCCGAGCGGGCGGCGGCCGAGGCCGCGACCGGCGTGGACGACTGGGTAGCAAACAGCCGGCAGATGGACTTCGGCGCGCGTTTCCTGGGCACGTACACGCGGCTGTGTGTCCGGAAACAACGCAAGGTTGGCTGGGTCTTGCTGGAGAGCAGGTGGTTCCTGTTCATTCCGTTCGGCACGACCACCACCAAGTTGGGCGCGTGCAGCCGGATCTATACTCACTGGGAATCGAGCAGCGGCAAGCACATCATCGACCTGGAATCTCCCGGCCGGTCTTCCGTCCGCGTTTACGAAGGCAAGAGCCCGGCGCGGAGGAACTGGCTCGTCGAGACCTTGCAGGACCTGCTCCTGGTGCCTGTCGAGGAGACGCGGCTCATCTCGATGCGCCGCTAGGGCGGCGCATCGCACGGGCTGTACGTCTCGCGGCTGAACCTGAGCTCCTCTGGTTCAACGAGCGGCCAGATTAAGTTTCGCCGGCACCTTGATCTTCCAGGCGAGACCGAAGAGGGCCAGCGCCCGGATGACGTAATAGCTCAGGTCGAACTGCCACCAGCGGAAACCGTGGCGGGCCGAAGTTGGGAAAGCATGGTGGTTGTTGTGCCACCCCTCGCCCATCGCCAGCACGCCGACTACGAGGTTGTTCCGGCTCTGGTCATGGCTGCGGTATGGCTGGCGACCCCACACGTGACAGATCGAGTTGACGCTCCAGGTTACGTGGTGAACCAGGAAGATCCGCGCCAGGCCACCCCACACCAGTCCAAACAGTGCGCCCAGCCAGCTGCCCGTCAACACGCCGCCGAGGACGGTCGGTATCACCAGACCGAGGATGACCCACAAGACGAACAGGTTGCTCACCTGGCGCAGCAGCCAGTTCTGGCGGAGATCCTTGATGTAGTGCGGCAGGTTCGGCGGGTCCGCGATGAGCAGCCAGCCGACGTGCGAGTGCCACAGGCCGCGCAATACACCGAGCACGCCTATCCCGTGATGATAGGGCGAATGGGGATCTTCGGGATGGTCGCTACGATGGTGGTGCATGCGATGCACGGCGACCCACTTGAGCAAGGGGCCCTGCACCGCCATGGAACCCAGAATGCCCAGGATGGACTGAACCACTCGGTTCGTTTCAAAAGACTGGTGCGTGAACAGCCGATGGAAGCCCACCGTGATGCCCAGGCCTGTCAGGAGGTACATGACGACCAGCAGCCCAATCTCGACCCAGCCGACACCCCAGCCCCAGAGGGAAACGATCGCGATCAGCAGGCCGATGAAGGGCACAATGACTGCGCCGAGGGTGATCGTCCGCGCAGCCAGGCTGACTCGTGGGGGAATCGTGTCCGCCGGCGGCGGGGATTCAATGCTCGGCTGGGGGATGATCAGGGTCGTGGTACTCAAGCGGGGACTCCTTACTCGTCGAAAGCTTCAAAAACGAGAGCAGCGCGGGCGTTTCCGCAGGCGCGGGAAAATCGAGGCCGACCATCAATCGGGCTCGACCAACTCGGAAGTGGTGCAGTGCGGCTCAGAATGGTGCGGCTCAGAATAGGGTTACCAGAGAAGGCCGAAGCCGGGGGCGGGGGCTGCGTTCTGCTATTCGGAACTACTGAATGGGCGCACACCCATCCACTTACTATTTGCAATTATACACCCATTTTCCAAAAATGGTAGCCATCTCCTGGCGCCTTCTCCGTTTGCACGTTCCTTATCTAAAAATCTAAGGAGCATATCTTGTGCCACTTTGCACGCCCCGTAACTTTTTCAGCACCGGCAACACGATGAGGGTTTCATGAAAGAACACACCGAGCCGGCCATCGACCTGATCGTGGACGGCATCTCCGATCCGCGCAACGTCCCCGCTCTGCTGGCCCTGGCCGACGCCCTGCACTGCCGCTGCCTGTTCCGCGACCGGCACGACCTGCGCAGCCAGCTTACCGACACCCCCTACCCCGCGCGCATGGTCGAGGCGCCGCCGCTGGAGCAGTTTCCCGAACACTACGATCGTCTCCTGGCTGTCGAGAACCACGAGAACGCGCGCAGCATTTACGAGTACCATCCGCCACGCGGCCAGCGTCTGGCCATGGTCGTCGGCAACGAGCGCAAGGGGCTGGACCGGAAAGTGAGCCGCATGGCCGACGTCATGCTGGAAATCCCGATGCGGCAGCAACTGGGCATCAGCCTGAACGTGGCCAGTGCCGCCAGCGCTGCGCTTTACCAGCTGCTGCACGCCGCGGCGCCGAAACGGCACAAGCGGACGCACCGAGCAGATCGGCCGGCGCTGGTGTTCTGGGAGCCGCAAGATGCCGCCGACCTGGGTACGTCTTTGCGGACCGCTTATGGGCTTGGTTGGGACAGCGCCCGGGTGGTGGATCGGCACAACGTTTGGTTCGACGCCGACCGGGCCACGCGTTCCCAGGGGCGCGGCGCTGCCCGGCGACACAAGACCTCCATCCGCGTCCGGCCGCTCGATCCGGCGGCACCCGCCGAGACCTTCGACGTGGCCTTCGTGCTGGCGCCGGGATGGGCGGGCACGCCGGTCTGGAACCTGCACCTGCCGGCGCGGGAGTCGCCTGCCCTGGTACTGGCCGATGCGCCACTGTCGGAGGAGTGGCTGGCGCCGGTGGCGCGCACGATCGTGCCGCTCAGCCTGGGCGATGAACCCACTTCTCCGCAAGCGGCGACGTTGCGCATCTTCTCGGCGATCCTGCTGACGGAGGTGACGCGACTGGTCCGCTCTTCATGAGATGGGGAAAGGATACGCTTCGGGTCAATCCTTGCTCTTCCCCTTGCCGGCCGGTACGAACCAGTAGATTCCCTGGCCCGTGACCGTGTACGTCATGTAATAGACCTCTCCTTTCTCGTCTTCCCCGAAGGACATGATCGGCAAGGCGCGGTCGCGAATCGGCCGGTTGGCAACGACCCGTTTCTTGGTCTCCGAATAACGGAGCGCCCAGATCTTGCCCGTGACATAGTCGCCATAAACGTAGGCTCCGTTCAATTCCGGCAGGCGCGAACCGCGATAGACGACACCGCCGGTGAGCGATTTGCCGACGTCGTGGTGATACTCCCAGATCGGCTCGATCAGGTCGGAACGCGGCCCCGAGCCCTTGACGCCGAAGGGATGCAGCGCTTCGCGACGGTTCCAGCCATAGTTGCCCCCCGCCGTCAGGAGGTCGATCTCCTCGTACAGGTTCTGGCCCACGTCGGCCGCCCACAGCACTCCTGTCTGGCGGTCGAACGCCATGCGCCAGACGTTTCGCAACCCATACGCCCAGATCTCCGGGCGAGCGTCCTTCCGGTTGACGAAAGGATTGTCCGCCGGAATCGCGTACGCCTTGCCCGCTTCCTTGTGGTCCACGTCGAGCCGCAGCACCTTGCCGAGCAGCGTCTTCAAGTTCTGGCCGTTTTCAAAGGGATCGTTGGCGGAACCACCGTCTCCCAAGGCGACGTAGAGATAGCCGTCCGGACCGAAGCAAAGTGTGCCGCCGTTATGGTTCCAGAACGGTTTCGTGACGCTCAGCAGCTGTTCTTCCGAGGCGGGGTCCGCCCGGTTCGGATCGTCGCGGCTCACACGAAAGCGCGAAAGGACGTTCGTCTGTTTCCCCTTCTTCGTGGTGTAAAAGACGAAGAACTCACCGTTTTTCTTGTAGTTGGGATGAAAGGCCAGGCCGAGGAACCCTTCTTCGTTTTGTTTGTCGTCGTACACGACGCGGTCCTGAAGATCGAGAAACACGCGGGTTTTGGCGGCCTTCTGGTCGTTGGGAAAGACGTGGATTACCCCGTGCTCCGTGGCGACGAAGACCCGGTCGCTGCCGTCGCCGGCGTGGGTCAGGACCAGGGGACGCAAGGGATTGACGACCCCCGCGTCGCTCTCCCCTTTCCAACCGGACCATTTCAGATCGGGAAAGGCAACCGTGCTCTCCAGGGGCAAGGGCGATTCGTCCACCTCGGCACCGGGAACTGTTGTGGGCAAGGCAGTAACGGTGCCGGCCTTTGAGTCGGGTATGAGCAGGAACCGGCCGGTCGCGTCGAGACAGGGATCGGCCGCGGCCTGAAAACCGGAAGCAAGCAGGATGGGCCTGTCCCCTGGTCGCGGAATCACGAAGACCCGGCCGCCCTTCCCATCCGTGACGTAGAGTCGACCGTGCCGGTCCCAGGCCAGACCATCCGCGCTTCCCAGTCCTTCTGCGAGCTTCTCTCTGCTGCCATCCGGGAGTTTGAGACGATGCAATTCGCCGGTGCCGGAATCGACGAGGAGGAGGTGGGACGCTCCATCCAGCACCAGGCCGGTCGGAGTGTGCAGTCCCGGCCAGCGCCCGGCGTTGGTGACGACGTCCACCTTTCCCTTGACGCTAATGCGATAGATGGCGCCGCCCGTGCCCCGCAGGTCGCCGGAGTCACTGACATAAAGGATCCCACTTTCGGGGTCCGCGGTGAGATCGTTGAGGAAGAGCGGCGGCGACGGAAAGGCGCTGGCGGGGACGAAAACGTCTGCCTTGCCCTTGCGGTTGATCCGCCAGATGCGCTTCTTGTCGGCGACGAACAGCGACTCCTGGTAAACCGCCAATCCCCTGGGATCGTCGAGGCCCGTGGCGAAGGAGACCGCCTTGCCCTTGTCCAGGACCATCACCGCGCCGTTTGCGCTGACGTAAGTCCTGCCGTCGCTGCCCACCCTCACTGATAACGGGTTCTTCAAGCCGGTGACCAACGGTTCGGGCAGTGGTCCTGCCGCGGCAGCTGCGGCGCCAACGCTCAGGAAGGCACCGACCAGCCAGACGATCCTTCTCATGCCAATCACTCCCAGCCGGATCTGCAATGGATCTTCTTGTGTAACGGTGACGCGCAGCGGAGCCCGCAGCCCGGGCTCCGCTGCGCGTCGTGGCTACACAAGTTAGCCTAGCTTGACGGTGACGGTCTTCACTTCGGTGTAGTGTTCGAGTGCCGCCTCACCGTTCTCGCGGCCCTGACCCGACATTTTGAAGCCGCCGAACGGCGTGGTCGTATCGACGATGTGGTAGCAGTTGACCCAGACCGTTCCCGCTTTCACTTGCCGGGCAAAGAGGTGCGCCTTGTCGATGTCCTTGGTCCAGATGGCGGCGGCCAGGCCGTAGGAGGTGCTGTTGGCGCGCTGGATCACTTCCTCGATTCCCTTGAAGGACAGAACGCTCACAACCGGGCCGAAGATTTCGTCCTTGGCGATCGCCATGTCGTCCTTGACGCCGTCGAAGATGGTCGGCTCCACGAAGAACCCTTTCTCGCCAAAGCGGGCGCCGCCGGTCAGAAGGTTCGCGCCTTGCTTCTGGCCCAGATCTACGTAACCCAGGATCTTGTCCAGCTGTTCCTGGGACACCTGCGGCCCTTGCTCGGTGCTAGCGTCGAGGGGATCGCCGAGCTTGCGTTTCTTGGCCTTCTCGGCGAGGCGGCCGACGAACTCTTTATGAATCTTCTCCTCGACGAAGAGTCGGCTGCCCGCGGTGCAGCACTGGCCGCCGTGGAAATAGATGGCATGGAACGCGCCGGCGACGGCCTGCTCCATGTCGGCGTCTGCGAAGATGACGTTCGGGCTCTTGCCGCCCAGCTCGAACGTGACCCGCTTGAGCGTGTCCGCGGCGGCTTTCTGGATGATCTTGGCGGTTTCGACGTGTCCCGTGAAGGCGATCTTGTCCACGCCGGGATGGACGACCAGGGCCGCGCCGGCGGTTTCGCCGTAACCGTTGAGGACGTTGAGGACGCCGTTGGGGAAGCCGGCTTCGAGGGCGAGTTCGGCCACGCGCATGCCGGTGATGGGGGTCTGCTCGGCAAGCTTCATGACGACGGTGTTGCCACAGGCCAGGGCCGGCCCCCACTTCCACGCCAGCATCAGGAGCGGGAAGTTCCACGGGATGATCTGTCCCACCACGCCGACCGGCTGCCGGAGGGTGTACGACAGGAAGCTGCCGCGCACCGGGACGGTACGGCCCTCGATCTTGTCGGCCCAACCGCCGTAGTAGCGGAGGGTGTTGACGACGCCCTGAAGGTCGCCGCGGGCGTCGGTGATGGTCTTGCCGGAGTTGAGCGATTCCAGGGCGGCGAGTTCCTCGGCGTCCTTCTCGACGAGGTCGGCGAGCTTGAACAGGAGCCGGCCGCGGTCGGCGGCGTCCATTTTGCTCCAGGGGCCGGTTTCGAGGGCCTTCCGGGCAGCCTTGACGGCGAGGTCCACGTCGGCCTTGTCGGCTTCGGCGACCTGGCAGATGGTCCCGCCGGTGGCCGGGTTGATGGCCGGGAACGTCTTGCCCGAGACGCTGTCCACGAACCGGCCGTCGATGAACAGCGGCTGGTCCTTGACGGTGGGGTGTTTCACGGTACGCGGTTTGTCAGTGGTTGCCCTGGACATAGGATCTTTTCTCCCTGGGAACGGTTGTCAACGCGAGTCGGGCCGGCTGCCATGGTACGGCCCTGGCCGAGGGCATTCTATCCACTCCCGGTGCATCACGGCTATTTTATAATGGTGTCATGCCCTATCCTCGAGAGGACCGCTCATGACCATGCGTGGGACCGCCAATGTTATTCCGGCCAGTCCGTCGAGCGGACGTTTCCCATCAGGTCGCCTTGAACTTCCTAAACCGACGCCATGGACATCCACCCGCTCCACTCCTGGGACCTGACGCTGGACAAGGCCATCGTCCTGCAACGCGAACTGGCCAGCCGCGTGGTGCTCGGTCCGCCCCTGCACCGTCCCTGCCGGCTCGTCGCCGGCGCCGACGTTTCCTACAATCGCTTCTCCAACGTCCTCCATGCCGGTGTTGTTGTCTTCGAAACACGAGACTGGACCATCGTCGAACGCCAGGGAGCGGTGCTCGAGGTGAAGTTTCCCTACCGCACGGGTCTGCTATCGTTCCGCGAGGCACCGGTGCTGCTGGAAGCGCTGGCGAAGATCGAGTCGGCGCCGGACGTCCTCGTGATCGACGGCCAGGGGATTGCCCATCCGCGGCGGCTGGGGTTGGCGTCGCACGTCGGCCTGTGGCTGGAGCGGCCATGCGTCGGCTGTGCCAAGAGCCGGCTGTGGGGCCATTTCGGCGAACTTGGCCGCGAGGCCGGCTCTACGGCGCCGCTGACGCAGAAGGACGAGGTCCTCGGTAAGGTGGTCCGCACCAAGACGGGCGTGCAACCGGTGTTCGTCTCGGCAGGTCACAAGATAGACCTGGCCAGCGCCGTCGCCGTGGTGCAGGCGGCGGTGCGCGGCTATCGCATACCGGAACCGACGCGACAGGCGCACCTCTACGTCAATGGCTTGCGCCAGGCAGCCAATCGTGGAGAGGCCTTCTAAAGAGGTGATGCGACTTGCGTGGAATTCGCTTGACTCCTATACTTGCGCGTGTTCCGCCGGGGGGGCCCCGGGCGGACGCTGGCGCCAGCGGAGGCTGCGGATGGGCCTGGATAACCGACCCTGGACCTTGACCATTCCCAGCGACTCGCGGCTGCTGCCGCTGGCACGTGGCTTCGTCGAAGCGGTCTGTGAAGTGGGCGGCTTCGACCGGGCCAGTACCGAGGCCATCATCCTGGCCATGCACGAGGCGGCCCATAACATTATCCGCCACGCCCACCGCGGCGATGCCTCGGCCCAGGTGCAGATCCAGTGTCTCCTCTGCCCCGACGGCATCGAGATCCGCCTCCTCGACGAGGGCGAACCGTTTGACATTACCGCCGTGCCCTGTCTCGATCCGGCCGAGCTGCGCATCGGCGGCCGGGGCGTCTTCCTCATGCGCACCCTCATGGACGAACTGACCACGGAGCCGCGCGGCCAGCGCGGCAATACCCTGCGCATGGTCAAGCGCTGTCCGAGGCAGGCGCTCCGCCGCGACGCTATTTAACCGGACGCGCAGCCGTATGCCGCTTAACCCGCCTCTACGAACTGCCTAGCATACCAGGCTTAGCACAAACGCCCGGCGATGCCTCGCCCTTCCAGGGGCGTTCCGTCCTGGGAATTGCCTAATCCTTGTCCATCCCGAAGACGATACAAAGATCTAGATAACGGGGAGTGAGCGACTGAACAGTAGCTACTCCCCGACGAACGCGGTGGAACCCGTCGCGGTTATGGTCGCACGATCCTATCATTCGGTTTCACAGGTTGATTCCAACAAGTCTGATCCGTTACCATGAACCTGTCGCCAAGTACCCGTGCCGTCAAGGCGCTGGACGCCGACAGGGGAGAACAGCCATGCACAGGCACGGTCCGAGCTGTTTGACCGGTCCCCTCTCCCGCAACCACACCTGGTGGATGGAAGCGACGTCGCCGCGGAGCGCGGCCCGGTCAGCCGGCCGGAGAAAGAGCAACATGAACGGCAACAAGAACTTACCCGCACGCGATCCCGAGATCCGCGCCGAGCTGGTGGAGCGCGTCCGCCGGGAGATCGCGGCCGGGATCTACGAAACGCCAGAAAAGTGGGCCGTCGCCCTGGAACGTCTCCTGGAGCGGCTGGAGCACGACGACGCCTGAACCGGGGCAGGTTGTCCATTGGTAGGCGCGACGGTGCCGGTATAATGCACCCTGGGGACTCATTGTCGCTCAGCCTGCCCTCAAGAAATACCTCTGGATGGTGGAGGATTGGTTGTGTCGTTGCCAGCGGTGGAAATGTCGCAGAGTCCGGAAGACAAGTTCCGGGAGTATCTGACGAGCCGGCCGAAGCCGCAGCGCTACACGGACCAACAGCGCGACATGGTGCGCTTCATCTTCCAGCAGCATAACCACTTCGATGCCGACCAGCTCATCGATGCCATGAAGGGAGCGGGTTTCCATGTCAGTCGCGCCACGGTCTATCGCACCCTGGCGAAACTGGTGGACGCCGGCCTGCTGCGCCGCCTCGAACTGGGCCCGCGCATGTTTTACGAACACGACTACGGCTATCCGCAGCACGAGCACATGTACTGTCAGAAGTGTGGCAAGGTGATCGAGTTCCAGAGCCCGGCGATCGAGGCGGTGTTGCGCGACGTCTGCCGCGAACAAGGCTTCCAGAGCAACGGCCATACGTTCATCATCCGCGGCAATTGCGCGGAATGCAACCGGGCCCGCGTCACCAAGCGAAGATTGGATTTGATCTGACAAGCCGCTTGCGGCCTGGCGTTTCCCTCCGCGAGGCCGCAAGCGGCTTGCAGTTTACACCTTCTCGGGCACCTCGAAGCCCTTGCGGTATTCGCGCGTCAGCATGGCGTTGGCCTTCTCGTTACCGACGAAGGTTTCCGTCTTCGGATCCAGCTCCAGCCGTGCGCCGAGCCGGTAACTGACCTTGCCGAGCGGCCCAAGCTTGTCCTTGACGTGCTCCTCGAAGCGGCTGAAGGCGGCGAGCGTTTCGATGTCGTTACCGAGGGTCTTCTTCGAGCCGAAGCGCTGTGCCTCGCCGAGCCGGTAGCTGATGTTGCCCAGATGGCACAGGGCGCTGGAGAGGTGGCCGTCGAGGATGTCGGCGTTGAGGTCTTCCACCTTCCGACTGCGCACGCCCTTGATGAAGTTGCCGAAATGGTCGTCGCCGCCCCGGAACTCCTTGATGATCTGGCCGTCGTTGCTGATGGCCACGGCGCCGGTGTAGCTCGGGCAGACCAGGATGCCCTCGCTGCCGTAGAAGATGTTGCCGACGAAGTTGTCGCCGTGCTTGCCGGCGCGGTCTGCGACCGGCTTCGGATACGGCGTATCGCTGGGTAGGCCGCGCACCTCGAAGACGAGCTGGCAGTCGTCGTAGTCAAAGACGCAAACCTGGGTGTTGGCCGTCTCGCCGTCATCGACGTAAGCGAAACGACCGCCAAAGCTGAACACCGACTTCGCCAGTTCGTTCTTGCCCAGGCCCCAGCGAGCCTTGTCCATTTCGTGAATGCCCTGGTTGCCCAGGTCGCCGTTGCCGTAATCCCAGATCCAGTGCCAGTCGTAGTGGAGCGACTCGCGCAGTAGCGGCTTCATCGGGGCCGGGCCGCACCAGAGGTCGTAGTTGACCGACTTGGGAACGGCGGTTGCTTCCTTCACCTTGCCGATGCTGCCGCGCAGTTTGTAGCAGAGGCCGCGCGCCACCTTGATCTTGCCGAGTTTGCCAGCATGCAGGAAGTCCATCGCCTCGCGCATGCCGATGCTGCTGCGGCTCTGGGTGCCAGCCTGGCAAATCTTGTTGTACTTGCGGGCCGTCTCGACGATGCGCCGGCCCTCGGAAATGTTGTGACTGACCGGCTTCTCGACGTAAACGTCCTTGCCGTGCTGCAAGCCCCAGATGGCGGCGAGGGCGTGCCAGTGGTTCGGCGTGGCAATGCTGATGATGTCGATCGACTTGTCTTCGAGGACCTTGCGCAGGTCCTGCTCGTACTTCGGGGCCTTGCCCTGGGCCTTCTCGACGTGCTTCATCGCGTTGCCGATGACGGCTTCGTCGGCGTCACAGACGGTGGTGATGAGGGTGTTGAGGCGGTTATTGCCGGCGAAGGCGCTGATGTGGCTCATGCCGCGGCCGTGAACGCCAATGACGGCGACGTTGAGGCGATCGTTGACTTCGGCCTTCTTGGTGGCTTTTTCGGCCGCCACGGTGGATTCGCCGAGCACGGCGCTGCCGGCGAGGGCCGTGAGGACGGCGGAATCCTTCAGGAATTCGCGCCGATCGAGGAAACGCATGGATAGACCCCTTTGCGATGGTGGGAAGAGTAAGGTGAGAGCGCGTCCAGCATTGCACAATGTAGCCTGGGCTGGGCGTGCGGGTCAATTGGCTACTTTCCGCTTTGCGAAAAAGGGGAGGCGGCTCGATGACGAGAAAGAGCCGCGTCCTCCTTTGCGCGGTTACTGCGAAAGTGCTTCAAAGATGCCGATCACGACGGCGATGCCCACGATCAGCGGGATCCAGATGGCCCAGAAGATGAGATAACGGGTGGTGTTGTAGTCGCCGTGCTTGCCGTTGTACTGGACGCCGCACTGGTTGCAGCGGACGATGTTGATGAACAGGGGCACGATGAACCCACCGAAGAAAACGTAGTGCAGGCGGGTCGCATCGCCCGGGGCGCCGCAACTCGGGCAGTCGGCCCATTCGCCATGCCAGCGCCGCTTTTTCTTCTTCCGTGTCTTCTTCTTCTCGACGACTTCATCATCATCGTAATCGTCGTCGGCTTCCTCGACCTCCTCGACTTCCTCGACTTCCTCGACTTCCTCGACCTCTTCGAGCGGCGGCTTGGCGGCCTTGCGGGCGGGGATGACGGCATCCGGTTCGGTTTTGCGCCGGACGGCCTCACTGGTGCTGGCCATCGGCTTGGGGCGGASGGGGGCTGCCGGTGCCGCCGGCTTGGCGGCGGGAATGACCAGGATCGCCTGACAGCCGGGACACTTGGCCTTGCGCCCGGCGTGCTCGTCGCCGACGCTGACGGCCTTGCCGCACTGGTCGCACTGGAACTTGATCATGCGGGTCTCCACGAAAAAGGGACGTGCCCCCCCTTTCTCGAGGAGACACGCCGGCACGGTCACGCAAGTGCTAAAGATTATCCCCCGCTGACGCGCATGGGTCAACGGCGGACTTGGCGGTCGAGCCGTTTCACGGATACAGCCCGCGCCGCTCTTTTTCCTGTGCAATCTTCTCCACACCCAGGCTCAACGCTGCCGTTCGCATCGTCAGGCGGCGGTCGCGGGAGAACTTGCGCACGCGCTGGAAGGCCTTCTTCATCAGCTCACGCAGTTTCTCGTTGACCTGCTGCTCGCTCCACAGGAACTGCTGGATGTCCTGTACCCACTCGAAATACGATACCGTCACACCGCCAGCGTTGCAGAGCACATCGGGAATGACATAGATGTCGCTGCCCGAGAGGATGGTGTCGGCGTCGGGAGTTGTCGGGCCGTTGGCGCCTTCCGCCAGGATCCGGCAGCGCAGCTGCCCCGCATTCTTCTCCGTGATGACCCGCTCCAGGGCGGCCGGCACCATAATCGTGCAAGGCGTCGTCAGCAGTTCGTCGTCGGGGATGCGCTCCGCTCCGGGGAAGTCCCGGAGCAGCTTACTCGAGGCGATGTGCTGATTCAGCGTGGCGACGTCGATGCCCTGCAGGTTGCGGATGGAACCGTAGCGGTCGCCGACCGCGACGATGCGGACGCCGCGCTGCGATAGTTCGTGGCAGACAACCCCGCCGACGTTGCCGAAGCCCTGCACGACCGCGGTCGATTCGCCCGGTTTCAGGTTCAGTTCGTCCATCGCTTCCATGATGCAGTAGGTGACGCCGCGGCCGGTGGCTTCACGCCGGCCCACGCAACCTCCTAGCTCGACCGGCTTGCCAGTGACGACTTCCGGACAAGCATAGCCGATCTTCATACTATATGTATCCATTATCCAGGCCATGGTCTGTTCGTCGGTGCCGAGATCGGGAGCCATGACGTCCATGCGCGGGCCGATGATGACGAGGACCTCCTCGGTGAAACGGCGCGTCAGGCGTTCCAGTTCACCGGGAGTCATCTTGGCCGGGTCGCAGCCGATGCCGCCCTTGGCGCCGCCGAAGGGCAGGTTCATGATGCCGCATTTCCACGACATCCACATCGCCAGGGCGGCCACCTCGCCGAGATCGACACTGGGGTGATAGCGGAGGCCACCCTTCGACGGGCCGCTCGTGAGGCTGTGCTGCACGCGGTAGCCGACGAAGTTTTCGGTGTGGCCGTCTTCCATGCGGATGGGCACACTGACGACGAGAGCGCGCTTGGGCTTGCTGAGGCGTTCGAGGACGCCGGGGTCGATGTTGATGGCCTCGGCGACCCGTTCGAGCTGGCGACAGGCCATCTGGAAGGTCGGCGAGTTCTCGAACACGGGGATCGGATGATGAGTACGATCGTTGCAGTTGTCGTGAACGCTGACGGAGGGATCGGACATATGGGTCTCCTTCGGCAAGCGGAGTGGATGTCGGGGTGGGGCTCCTTCATTCCTGTGCGGAGCTGCGTGCTGGGCCTATGTTAGTTGGAAAGAGGCGCGAATGCCATGCCCATGCCTTTCACGGCGACCTACGTATGGCGGAGAAACTGATCCTCGGTTGCGGCTACCTGGGCCGGCGGCTTGCCTCGCTGTGGCTGGCCCAGGGACAGCGCGTCCTTGCCACGACGCGAAGCCAGGGCCGCGCTGGCGAACTGCGCCGTCTCGGCATCGAACCCATCGTCTGCGACGTCCTCGATCCCGCCGGTCTGCCGGCGCTGCCAGCCGCGACCACCGTCGTCTACTGCGTCGGCCTCGACCGCTCTGCCGGCCGGTCCATGCGCGACGTCTACGTCACCGGCCTGGGCAACGTTCTCACCGCGCTGCCTGCGCCCCAATGCTTTCTGTACGTCGGTAGCACGAGCGTCTACGGCCAGTGCCACGGCGAGGAGGTGGACGAGGACGCGGTTACTGAACCCGTCGAGGAGTCCGGCCGCGTGATGCTGGAGGCGGAGCGGTTGCTGCGCGACCGCTGTCCGGGCGCGGTGGTGCTGCGTTTCGCCGGCATTTACGGACCCGGCCGGTTACTGCGCGAACAGGCCCTCCGCGCGGGGGAGCCTTTCGCCGACGACCCGGAGAAGTGGCTGAACCTGATTCACGTCGAAGACGGCGCCGCGGCGGTCCTTGCCGCCGAAGCGCATGCCAGGTCGGGAGGGACGTACAACGTCAGCGACGGCTGCCCGGTGCGGCGGCGCGACTTCTACGGTGTGCTCGCACGCCTGCTCGGGACGGCGCTGCCGCGCTTCGAGGATGCGGAACCGCAAAGCCGCAAGCGGCTGGGCGATCGCCGCATCGTCAATCGCCGGCTGCGCGAAGAACTCGGACTGTCGCTGCGCTATGCCAGCTATGTCGAAGGCTTGCCGGCGTCCCTCGTGTAGCCGCGCCGCGGCTCCACAGGGCACTCACCACCCCAGGTCCAGTTCGGCGAGGCGGGCGCGGATGGCCGCCAGCTGACAGACCGTGACCGTGCCGTCCGTGTTTCCCCAGGCGAGCAGCGTGCCCGCACGGTTGAACACGGGGGTTACCATGGCGGGGGTGTCGTCGATGCCCAGGACAACTTGCGGAGTAGAACTTGCGTGGGTCAGCAGCGCACAACCGACGTGCAAACCTCCTTGCCGGGGCGGGCCGTTCTGAACGACTTGCCGCGCTCCCGGCCCGAGGCATTTGGGGAATCTCGGCAGCGATTGCACGACCTCGCCGGTCGCCAGCCGCACCAGCAAAAACTCGCTCGCCTTCAGGTTCGGGGAGAAGGCCAGCAATTCTCCCTCCGCGTCCAGCATGCCAAAGGCCACGTTTGTCAGCTTCACCGGGTGGTCCCAGAGTTGCTTGCCGGTGGCCCCGTCGAGGACCAGGATTTTCTGTTGCTTCCCCGCGGGACCGGCCTGGATGCCCTCGACCACGAAGAGCCGGCCGTTGGCCGGTGCCGTGGCAGTGAGGACGGCCCAGTTGAATTCCGGCAACTCGATCGCCTTCTGAGGGTCGGGGGCCAGCAGGTTGCGCAACCGGCTCACCCGGGGATGCTGTATGGGATGAAAGTTGCTGAGCGGCGGCACCTGCCGATCTCGAGTTTCCATGCGGAACAGCAGCAGTTGATCGCGGGCGGGAAACGCCAGGATGTCCACCAGCCCGGGCGGGAGCTTCCACGAATGCTCCTTCTGCCCCGTTTTCACCTCCCACAGGACAGCTTCGTGGCCCGTGCTGAACGCCAGGCGGTGGCCCTCGGGATCGAAGGCCATCGCCGCATTATCGGCCGTGAAGCCCTGGGGTGTATCCAGCACGTAAAGCAAGCGCCCCTCGGCCAGGTCCCAGACGCCGACCTGCCAGTTGTGCGCCAGTGCCGCCAGCAGACGGCCATCGGCGGAAAAACAGACCTTGGAGATGGGACCAACCAGGCCTCGCAGAGTGTGGATACCTCGTCCGTGTTCCAGTTCGTACAGGAATACCCCTCCTATTTGGCCGCTGAGCGCCAGGCGCCGGGAGTCGGGCGAAAAGGCCACGGCGCAAATGTAGTCGCCGGAGTCGACCATCAGGAGCGGGCGGCCCGTGGCCCCGTCCCAGAGCAGATTCGGGCCACGTCCCGCCGAGACCAGCAGCGTCCCGTCGGGACTGAAGGCGACGGCGTAGGCGTCGTATAAGGACCCCCCACAGGGCAAGAACCGCCTGGCCTGCCAGTCCCAGATGTTTACCGTGCCGCCCGCGGTCCCCACTGCCAGACGCCGCCCGTCCGGGCTGAAGGCCAGGCAATGGATCAGCGTCCGTTCCACGGGGAGAGTGACCGCTGACTCGTCTCGGGACAACGACCAGATGTGGACCTGGCCCTTGTCGTCGCCGGCGGCCAGGAGAGTTGCATCCGCGGAGAAGGCAAGCGCCGTCGCAGCTACGGGGAACCGGTGAACCAGTTTGCCCGATTCCCCATCCCAGATCGCCACGATACCCGTGTTCTCCGGCCCAGCGAGCGCGGCAGCCAGCCGGGACCCTCCGAGACCCAGTGCCAGGACGGGAAGATCGAGATCGTTCTTGCGAACCTGCAAGCCCGCGGCGTCCGCCGGTTTTTCGGCAAACGGACAGGTGCTGATCGGTTCCTGGGTGGCCAGGTTGTACAGTACCACGAAGGCGCCTTCCCCGGGCAGCAGCTGCACGGGAGTGCCGTCGCGCCGGAAGGCAACCATTCCTGCCCCGACCCCGTTTGCGATTTGCCGCGGCTCGTCGCCGCCGTCCCAGAGGCGCGTCGGTCCGCCTGGCGTGTGCCGATCCGGATCGGTGCCGCCCAGGAGCAGGCGGCCCTTCGGATCGAAGGCCAGCGTTGAGGCAGACGGCTCGAAGGTCTTGAGCAGGTGGGCGTCGAGTCCAGCCAGGGCGGCCGCCGCCTCGGTGCGCAGAGCTTCGTCCGCGTGCAGTGCCGCCGCGTCCGCCGTCAGCTGCCAGGTTTCTTTTGACCAGCCGTTGAGGTGTGGCGTGAGGCGCACCCGCTGGAGTTGCTGGATGAGCGCCTCGCGGCGCTGCGTCCGCTCGCCGGCACGGCTAACCTGGGCGGAGGCACGGCTAACCTGGGCGGACCAGAGTGCCGTGCCGGCCGCCGCCAATAGTAGCAGGAAGACCGCGCCCGTCAGCAGGGCCACGCGCGGGTTGCGCCGGCACCAGCGCCCGAAGCGCTCCATATTGCCGGCGCGGCGGGCCTGGATCAGTTCGTCGTTGAGAAAGCGCTGCAGGTCGTCGGCCAGTTCGTCCGCCGTGGCATAGCGCTGGCGGGGATCCTTGGCCATGGCCTTGAGGCAAATCGTCTCCAGATCGCGTGGTATGCGCCGGTCGTGGCGCCGCGGTGGTGGCGGTTCCTCGTTGCGCACCTGCTGCAACATCAGGAGCGGCGTCGGACCGGCAAACGGCAGCGTGCCCGCCAGCAGTTCGTACAGGACCACGCCGAGGCCGTAGACGTCGCTGCGCTGGTCCACGTCCCGGTGCCGGCCTTCCGCCTGTTCCGGCGCCATGTAGGCCGGCGTGCCCAGCACCTCGCCCTCCGCGGTCAGCGTCAGTCCGGCTCCGTCGCGCCAGGCCAGCCCGAAATCGGCGAGATGCGGCTCGCCGCCAGAGTCGAGCAGAATGTTGCTCGGCTTGATGTCGCGATGAATGACCTTCAGGCTGTGGGCATAGTGCAGCGCCCGGGCAACCCAGAGCACCAGCGCCGCCGCCTCTCGAAACGGGAAGCGCTTCTCGGCCAGGACACTGGCTAGCGTTCGGCCCTCGACGTACTTGCTCACGATGTAGGGAACGCCGTCGGCCTCCCCGACCTCGTAGACCGGAACGATGTGAGGGTGCTGCAGCTGGCCAGTGCTGCGGGCCTCGCGCTGGAAGCGCTCCTGTTCCTCGGGTGTGCTAAAAAAGCCGGCGCGGGGCACCTTGATGGCCACGGTGCGGTCCAGTTCGGTGTCGCGGGCCTTGTAGACGGCCCCGAACGCGCCCTTGCCGAGCAGTGCGCCCAGCTGAAACTTTCCCAGCGTCCGCAGCGCCGCGGCCGGGGGGACGAGGGCTGGTGGGGTGCCGGGCGCGGTCGACGTTTTGGTCCCGCGGGCACCCGTATCCCCGAACTCCTGGCGCAACTGCTCGGCAAAGCAAACGAGATCATCGGCCAACCAACCGTCCGGACTGCGCAGCTCCGGCCACTCCGCGAGGTAAGCCTCCACTTTGCGGCGCTCCCCGGAGCGCCAGCGGTGTTCCAGGTCGATCTTCACCAGTTCCTTGAGGAGTTGGGCACGGCGGAGTCCCTTGGCCTCGTCCACGAACGGCGCCAGCTGGGGCGGCGTTTCCCCGCCCCAGGCGGCTTCGAAGCGGTCGGCGGCCCGATCAATCCAGGCCAGCAGCGCCAGGGGATCGAGGGATTCTTGCTCGGAAGCCGGATCAGGCATGGCGGGCGTACCATGTGGCGCGGTAGGTGCGGACATCATTCGGCCTCCACATGGCGAGCGGCCGGTGTCAACCGGCCGGTGTCCGGTGTTAACCCTCATGCACAAGGCGAGCGGCCAGTGTTAACCGGCCGGTGTCCGGTGTTAACCGGCCGGTTGACACCGGCCGCTCGCCAAAGAATCCTTTCAATCGCCCAGCAGTTTCTTCGCCTCGGGAGCGGCCCTGGTCTGAGGGTACGTCTTCAGGATTTCCTCGCAAAGGGTGCGCGCCCGGTCTCGTTTGCCATCCTCGAGGAGGCCGCGGGCGGCCGCAAGCTTGTTTGCTGCGTTCCGCTCGTTCCGCTCCGCCTCGGTCAGTTCGATGGACTTCGGCGCTTCGGACGGCTTCTGCGGTGGCAGCTTTACCATGACGATGGCTGTCCGTTTCAGCAACGTCATGCGCCGCGAGACGTAATTGTCGCCGTCCTCGTCTTTCGCCCGCACGCCGGGCTGATCGACCTCGACGGTTCCGTCCTCCCAGATATTCAGGCGGGCCATTTGATAGAAGCGCAGCCCGGCCAGTGTCGTGTACCCGAGCCGGCCGATCCGCACGAGGAGCCCCGTCGAGCCGAGGGCGTCCGGCACCAGCTTGACGTCGGCGCCATTGGCCTCGGCCGCCACCTCGCCGGACGCACCGACCGCGCCCACTTTCCAGCTGTCGCGCCCATCCTGGCGTACCCAGATGTTTTTCGAGGTGCTCGTGACGTCGATCCGCGGGACGTGATGATACACCTCCGGCTCTCCGGGGGCATCCAGTTTGGTGTCCGGTGGTTCGGCCGGCCGCGGCTCGGCCGGCCGCGGCTCGGGCCTGGCGGGTGGAGCCAGGGCCACGGGCGGCGTGGCGTCGTCGCGCCGGGACGGCTCCAACGGCAGGAGGTGGCCCAGCAGGCGCACCACCGTCAGCTGGTCGGGCTCGCTATTGAAGAGGAAGCCGATCCGGTAAGTGCGCCGAGCGTCGAAATCGTATTCCAGGCTTGGCCCCTCACCGAGCAGGATCAGCATGTCCGCCAGGCCGGAGCCGGGCGCGAAGCGGAATTGCTGCTTGCCGATGTGAACCTCGCCGGGAATGGTCGTGACGCTGGCGCCGGCCGTCAGGTGGGCGACCTGCGGTCGCAGGCCGGCGAAGAACAGGGTGGTCGCGGGCAGCTGCCGGCTGTCCTTGTCGAGGACCGTCACCGTCGTCGCGTTAAGAGGAATGTGCGTGGCCATGGCCAGCGCTTCCAGGTCGAGCAGGACGCCGGCCAGCGCTTTCTCCTGGAGCTTGCCGGTGCCGCACCGCGCCCGACCGAACTGTGCCAGCCGGATGCGGAAGGTCTGCTGCCAGCGTTTTTCCTCGTCAGTGAGCAGCGGCGCGGCCGGGGGAGGCGGCGGCTGCGGCGCGGGCGGCACGCCAGCGACCGCGGACGCGGGACTGGGTAGTCCTGGCTTTGCTGGTTCGACCGGCTTCTCGGAGGGGGCGGGAGCGGGCTCCAGGGGGGACGACGGTGCTTTCGCTTGCTCGGCCGGCACGGTGTTTCGGCGGAAGAGGATCAGAGACATGACCCCGACCGCGACGAGCAGAAGCAACGTCGCGGCCAGGAGGCTACCGACCAGCCACCCGTGCCGTGCCGGTTCGCGGCGGCGCTTGCGCAGGCGCCCCGCCGAGGATTTCTTGTGCGGCCGGTGTGGCTCCGCCGGCGCCGCATCGGCTGGTGATTCTGCTGCCAGCCCAAAGGGGCCCATGTGCCCCTCCGCGCTGCGGACACCGATCTGGCACGAGAACGCCGTACGGCAGGATGGGCATGTGTCCAGGTGACGGCGGACGGCGGCGGCGGCAGGAGCATCCAGCTTTCCTCGGGCGAAGGCCGCCAGGCGCTCGGGGGTGGGATGAATTCGGGACTGACTGGTCATGGCTTACCTCCGTCGTAACCGTTCACGACCTGGGAACGAACAGCCGAGACCTTTTCGGAAGCTTGGCCCGGCGCCGCAGGGATTCTGCTGTTGGACAACTCAGCAACGGCGCCGAAAAGATGACAGGGTTCTCACCGGAATCTGCGAGCCGCTCAAGCAATGGTTCGCGGACTGCGTACACGAGCCACTAAGGTGCGAGCACCCGCTCGTCGCTCTCGGCCATGAACTCGAGCCATTTCGCCCGGATCAGGGGAATCTTGCGGGCCACGGTGCGCTCGCTGCAGCCCAGGGCGGTGGCAATCTCCTTGCGGGAATGACCGGCTACCAGCAGTTCGGCCACGGGGCGCAGCTCCTCCCCCAGCCGGCCCAGGCAGTGCCGGCACCAGTCGTCCAGGAGGACCTCTGCCTGGGGCGAGGGTCCAGGGTCTTCCGCGACCGCTCCGGAGCCCGAGTCGCTGGCCGTGTCCGGGAGCAGCGGCTCGGGGATGGCGCCGCAGCCCCGTTTGCCGGCCAGCTCGCGATGGAGTTGGTTGATCGCGCGGCGCTCGGTGATCGTGTTCAGGAGGCCGACCAGGTCTTGCCGGTTGGCCAGCTGCTGCCAGCGCCCGTCCTCGAAGCCGCGATGGAGCGCGCAGACCACCTCCAGGGCGACGTCCTCTTCGTCGGCGGCGCGGCGGTAGGCGCGCGGCAAGCGCTCCCCGGCTCGCGCCAGGAGGAACGGCCAGTAGCGTTTCATCAACTCCCCCAGTGCCGCTTCGTCTCCCGCCCTGTACTGCTGGAGCAGTTGTGTCACGGACCCCGTCTGCGCCATGCTGTCACCTCACGCCGCTGCCGGCGCGCCGCTGTGTCTGTTCTTCCCAGAATGTACCCGCTCGCGGAGCTTGCCGCAAGGAGGGGATGGGCGGTTTGGGGTGCGTCGTACGCCGCGGGCAGGTTTTCCGCGAACCCCTGTCATCTTTACGGCGCCGTTGCTGAGTTGTTTAGCAGGGCTTCACAGCAGCCGGCGCTCGGGTGCAGAACGGCCAGATAATCGGACGCGGCAGGAACCTACCACGATCCGTTATGTCCGATGCCCCCATAAGCTTGCTGGACCGGCTCCGCCAGCGTCCGACGGCGAGGCCTGGCAGCAGCGGGTGGATCTGGATACCCCCTGCTGCGCCGTACACGATTTTTCTGAAAGATTCAGCGACGTGTTGCATTCTCCTTTCGGGAAGCAGAAGGGGCGCGAGGACGATCCATGCCGGACGCAGCTGCGGCACATCCCAGTTTCGACCTGTTGCGGGCTTATTGTCTAGGCCAACTCGGTCCGCTCGATGCCGCCGCACTCGAGCGCCACGTGGCCGATTGTCCGGCCTGCGGTCAGGCGCTGCGGTCCGTGGCAGACGATCGGCTCGTACAGCTGCTGCCCGGCAACGCCGCGGAGGAGCCGCGCGGCGACACCAACGACCAGGGTGCGACCGGCCCGGAAGCGCCGGCTCCGGTGCCGTGCCCCATGGCGCCGGAACTGACCGATCATCCGCGCTACCGCGTCCTGAAGGTGCTCGGCGCCGGGGGCATGGGCGTCGTCTACAAGGCGGAACACCGCCTCATGGAGCGGGTCGTGGCGCTGAAGATCATCAAGCGCGGCCTGGTGGAGCGGCCGGAGGCGGTCGAACGCTTTGCGCGGGAAGTGAAGGCGGCGGCCCAGCTGACGCATCCCAACATCGTGCGCGCCTACGATGCCGAGCAGGCCGGCGACCGGCACTTCCTGGTCATGGAGTTCATCGAGGGGACGAACCTGGCCCGACTGGTCGAGGAGCGCGGGCCCTTGCCGGTGGTCCAGGCATGCAACTGCGTGCGCCAGGCGGCCATGGGTTTGCAGCACGCGCACGCGCGCGGCATGGTTCACCGCGACATCAAGCCGCACAACTTGATGCTGACGCCGGATGGCTGGATCAAGGTCCTCGACTTCGGCCTGGCGCGCTTTGCCCGGGAAAGCGGCGCCGCGGCGGGGTTGACGCCGAACCAGGCGCTGCTCGGCACGCCCGACTACATCGCTCCCGAGCAGGCAACCGATGCCCACCGGGCCGACATCCGTTCCGACATCTACAGCCTCGGCTGCACGCTCTATTTCCTTTTGACTGGCCAACCGCCCCATCCCGGAGGCGACTTCGTCCACAAGGTAATGGGCCACCTGCACGGCACGCCTCGGGCAGTGGCCGAGCTGCGTCCCGACCTGCCGCCGGAACTCGTGCGGCTCATCGAGCGGATGATGGCCAGAGACCCGGTCGAGCGCTACCAGACGCCGGCCGAGGTCGTTCAGGCCCTGGTCCCGCTTCTGAGGCCGGCTGCTGGTACGGCGCCGTCGGACACGCCGCCCATGACCGCCACTCCCGGCCTAGTGCTGAGCCACCGTCGGCCACTGGTCGTGGCGTTCGCCGGGCTGTTCGTCCTGGCGGTCGTTCTGGCTGCCGGTGTCGCTATCCTTGCCGGCCGATGGAGAGGGCCGGCCCATGAACGCGCCGCTTCGCAGGGAGCGGAGGGCCAGCAGACCGGCGGCAAGCGAGCTGCGGGCCTCCCGGACCAGCCGGGCGATCATCCCGGCGGCGTCGGCGAGGTCCGCCGTTACCTGGGGCACAGGATGGAAGTCCGCTGCGTCGCCTTTTCGGCCGACGGCCGTCGCTTCCTTTCCGGCAGCTTCGGTCAGCTCTTTCTATGGGAGGTCGAGAGCAAGACGGAGACGCGCCGCTTCGACGGCGAGGCTGGCTGGGTCCACTGCGTCGCTTTCGCGCCGGACGGCCGGGTAGCCGTATCCGGTGGCCAGGACCGCGTGCTCCACGTCTGGGACATGGAGACGGGGAAGGAGCTAGATCGCCTGGGCAAGTTGGACGTGGGCGCTTCACCGATCGAGTGTGTCGCATTCGCCCCAAACGGCCGCCATTTCCTGTACACCCAGGACAGTGTCGGTCGGCTATGCGAGGCGGAGACCCGCAAGGAAGTGCAGCGCTTTCCCGGGCGAGTGGCCTGCTTCTCAGCCGATGGCCGCAAGGTGCTCTCCGCTGCGGACAGCGTCCTTTGCCTGTCGGAGGCGGCCACCGGGCGCGAGCTGCAAAAGATCGAGAGCCGGAACCATGCGATCTCATGTGTGGCTCTTTCGCCCGACGGGCAGTTGGCCCTCTCGGGGAGTGAGGACAACCGGGACAAGAACGTAGGTCTGTGGGACGTCAAGACCGGTAAGGAAGTGCTGTTCGAGGGGCATACGGAATGTGTCACGGGCGTGGCGTTCTGTGCCGATGGGCTCCGCGCCCTTTCCAGCAGCAACGACAAAACACTTCGGCTATGGGACGTAAAGACGGGCAAGGAGCTGTACCGTTTCGAGGGTCATGCGGCTGGGGTGGCGTGCCTGGCTCTATCGCCGGACGGGCAGTTGGCCCTCTCAGGGGGGTGGGATGCGAGCGTGCGTCTGTGGAGGTTGCCGAAGTAGCTGCCGGCCGAGTGAGGCGCGTTCACAGGCCTCGGATTCGATAGGGGAGTTTCCGACATGGCGATCCGTGTGACCTGTGCGTGTGGCAAGTCGTTGCGGGCCAACGACGACGCGGCCGGCAAGCGGGTCAAGTGTCCCGCCTGCGGCGTCCTGCTGGTGCTGCCGGCGTCCGTCCCGGTTGTCGCCGCGCGGCCACCCCGCAAGCCGGTCGTGGACGATTTGCCTCCGGAAGAGGAGTACGAAAGGGAAGAGCCTGGCGGCAGCGACATGGCTCCGGTCGGGTTGGCCGGACTGTCGAATGACTACACGATCAACATGAACGGCTGGTTCCGCACGGCCAATGCCCATTGCAACGCGGTGCTCGGTCCGATGATCGGATACATGTTCATCTTCGTAGTTATCCTGTTCGCTCTGATGCTGCTGTCGCTGGTGCTCATCGGCTACCTCGGCTTCATCTTCCTGCTGCCGCAGCTGGCTGCCGGTCCAACCATCGTCTGCCTGGCTCAGCTCAAGGGCGAAAAGTGGACCTTTGGCGACTTCTTCGGCGGCTTCCGTCGTTACGGTGCCTGGCTGGCCCTCGAGCTGTTGCTCACGCTGTTGCAAGTAGCCTGTCTCGTGCCGGGATTCCTCGTCATGCTCGTCATCGTCGGCATCACCCAGGCTGCCGGGGTTGGCAAGGACAATCCCGTTCCGGGCCTCTGTATGATGGTGGTCCTTCTACTGAGCGTGATGGCCATGATTTACGTGTGGTTCCGGACGGCCATCTTCGCCCGGCAGCTGATGATCGATCGCGGCTGCGGTGCCGTCGAGGCAATAAAGGGTTGCTGGCAGCTGACGCGCGGCCACTTCTGGGGATTGTTCGGCATCTTCCTGCTGCTGCTGCTGATTTATCTCGCGGCCTGCGCCGTGACGTGTGGGATCGCCTCGGTATTCGCCGCGCCGTACATCTTGCTGGTGCTGTGCAGCGGTTACCAGCACATCGCGGGCAGCCGGCCATCGCTTGCCGATCCCAGTGCCATCCAAGACTAATGCGGGACACCGAGTTTTCCGAGATGAAGCTGTTCCTGGAGCAATGGGCCATGGGTTACAGACGCTGCCTCCGAGAGGCCCCCTGCGGACATCAAGCAATCATGAATCTCGCGATAGAATCTGGGAAAACAGCATGCTCTGCCCGCGGCCATCGAGGTAGAAGCCCTTTGCGCCATGATGAAGTACCTCAACGCGAAGGGGGTCGGCACGCCGCCGGCTGGCGCAGCCATCCAGAAGGTTTGTGGCCGGGGTCCTGATTCGAGCGCCCGGCTGAAACCGGGTAGGGTCCGGACTGCGCGCCCGCCTCGCCGTGCTTTTTTCGCCCGGTCACCTTTCAAGGAGTTGTCCCATGCTTTTCTGTAGACACAGACGGTTCGGTCACGCCTTCAGCGGCTCGAAACGCCTCGGCCCGGCCGGTCCCACGTTCAGCCCCCGTGTCGAAGCGCTTGAGGAACGGCGTGTTCCTTCGGCCTCCGTCATCGCGACGATTCCCTTTGGCAACAGCCGGGGCGGGGTCATCGCGGCCAACGCCGTCACCCATCGTGTCTACGCCGCGGAGGAGGATAACCGTGTCATTGGGGTGATCAACGGCGATTCCAACGCCATTCTGACGACGGTGCCGACCCAGGGGTACCACAGGGGAATCGACGTGAACTCCATCACCAACAAGATCTATGTGTCGCAGCAATTTGCCGGCGCAGTAAGGATCATCGACGGCGCCACGAACACGTTTACTGACCTTCCCGTGCCCGGAGTCATCCAGACCATTGGCGGTCTGGCGGTCAACCCGGTCACGAACCGGCTCTATGTTGTCCGGGCCAATAACAACGATCTGGCGGTGTTTGACACCACCACGAACACCTTCCTCGGCGCTGTTGCTTTCCCGTCCCCGGGCGGGATTGGAGATGCGCAAGGGGTCGCTGTCAATACCAGCACCAACCTGATCTACGTGGCCAACGACCTGAGCAACAAGGTCACGATCATCAACGGATTGACCAACACGGTCCTCACCACTGTGGCCGTGGGCCACAACCCCGAAACCGTCAGCGTCGATCGGGCGACCAGCTTCGTGTACGTGACCAACTACAATTCCAACAGTGTGTCGGTCATCGACGGCCGGGCGGGCAGCCTCACCCAGAACAGCGTGATCGCGACCATTCCAGTCGGGATAGGGCCCTTGGGTATCGGCATCAACCCCATCCTCCATCACCTGTACACGTCCGACAATGCCGGCGGCACCGTCTCCATCGTGGACGAGAACACCAATGCCGTCGTCCAGACCCTGACGGTCGGCGGCCAGCCTGATTGGGTCGCCGTGATCCCCGCCACCGGCCGGGTCTTTGTCTCCAACGACAATCGCGGAATTGGACTCACTGTCATAGCCGAAGCCGACCAGCCCCCCGTCGTGACAGCCCCGGCCAACCAGAGCGCCGCCGAAGGAGCCTCCCATTCCTTCAATTTGGGCGGGTTCACCGATCCGGACGGGGGTCCGTGGTCAGTGGATGTGAACTGGGGAGACAGTACGGCTCACACGACCTTCACGGCCACGTCCCCGGGGTCGCTCGGCACGCGCAGCCACACCTATGCCGAGGAGGGGAGCTACACCGTGACTGTGAAGGTCACGGACAACGCCGACGGACAATCGGACTCCAAAACGTTCACGGCCAGCGTCTCCGACCCGCCGGTTGCGGCCACGGGTGGCTACACTTACGATGCGTCCCAGAGCCCGGGCTCTGGCCTCCAGCGGGTGGCGACCTTCACCGATCCGGGCGGACCGGAGCCCAATGCCAGTGATCCGACCCCCGGAATCAGCGCCCACTACGCAGCCACAATCAGCTGGGGCGACGGAATCACCTCGGCAGGGACGATTACGTTCGATGCTGTCACGGGCGTTTTCACCGTCAGCGGCAGCCACGACTATTCCCAAGAAAACAACGCCCAGGAAAACCGGCTCCCCATCAGCGTGACCATCACGCATGAGCCTGCGCCGCCAGTCACGGTGACCAGCTTCGCCAACTTCGATGGCGGCCCTAACAACAATCATCAGGACAACGCTGACCAAGACCATCATCAGGATCACCGAAACCAAGACAAGAACCAACACAACAAGCAGAGCAAAAGTGATCACACCGATAACCTGAAAAACCAAAACAACCTGGATGACCAACCTTCCGAGCTCATCGGTGCCTGGGGCATCACCAGGAAAAAGGATCACCGTGCTCGCGATATTATCTTCAGCACCGTGGGTGAAGATTAGTTGAACATGAATGGCGCGGGTGCGTGAAGCACCCAATGGAAGCGTCGCTGTCTGCCGGTGCCAGAAAGCACTGAGTGTCTGTCCGGAAAGCCCCTGAGCCCGTGGCGACGGGCGGCTCGCCTGTCGCTTTCTGCGGGTGACAGGCAACAGGCGGGCCGCCCGTCGCCACGAGAGTGGGCTTCCCGGACAGCCTCAGACGCTTGAATCGATATCGAGGCCCGGTTGCGGAAGAAAAGGGAAAGACAAGGGGCCATCGTGGATTGTTATCCAGAACAAACCACGATGGCCCCATTTTCCCATCGACGGCGGAGACAGCCATGGCAAAGATCGCGGTAAAGTGTCCGACCTGCCAGAAGACTTATCAGATCGATGAATCCCTGGCGGGCAAGAGAGCCCTGTGCAAGAACTGCAACAATCGTTTCGTGGTGGGCGGTTCTCCGAGCGCGGCCGTCCGGACAGGAGGCTCGTCGAAGGCCTCGGCCGAGACGGCGCGCAATCGATCTTGGGGCGTCGACGGCGTGCCGCTCGTCTGGCGGCCGGGCGACGTCTTGCTGGATCTGTACGAGGTCCAGGGCGTCCTCGGCGAGGGCGGCATGGGGACCGTCTACCGCGTGCGACACCGTGGCTGGGGCCTCGATCTGGCGGTCAAGACTCCCCGACCGGAACTGCTGGCCCATGCCGGGGCGACGGAGAACTTCGAGCGCGAGGCGGAGACGTGGGTCAACCTCGGTCTGCATCCGCACACCGTCAGCTGTTACTACGTCCGCCGCTTGGGCGGCACGCCGCGCGTCTTTGCCGAGCTTGTCGAGGGCGGCAGTCTCCAGGACTGGATTCGGGGCGGCAAATTGTACGAGGGCGGCCCTCGAAAAGCTCTTGAGCGTATCCTCGATATCGCCATTCAGTTTGCCTGGGGGTTGCAGCACGCCCACGAGCAAGGACTGATCCATCAGGACGTGAAGCCGGCAAACGTGATGCTGGCGGCGGACGGCACCGTCAAGGTGACGGACTTCGGTCTGGCCAAGGCGCGGGCCGTGGTGGGAAACACGGCGCCGGCGGTCGCGGGCCAGAGCATCCTGGTGAGTGTCGGCGGCCTGACGCCGGCGTACTGCTCGCCGGAGCAGGCGGAGCGGCGGCCGCTGTCGCGCAAGACGGACGTCTGGAGCTGGGCGGTGTCGGTGCTGGAGCTATTCACCGCGGACGTCAGCTGGCCCGCCGGACAGGTGGCGGGTGCAGCGTTGGAAGCCTATCTGGAAGTGGGACCGGGCGAGGAACGCTTGCCGTGCATGCCGGCAGCCATGGCGGACCTGCTGCGCCGCTGCTTCCGGATGCAGCCGGAAGAACGGCCGCGCGACATGCTCGAAATCGCCGCGGCGCTGCAAGCGGTCTACCAGGAAGTCATGGGAGCGGAGTATGTCCGCACCGCGCCTCTGGCGGCGGACATGCTGGCCGACGGCCTGAACAATCGGGCGGTGAGCCTGCTCGACCTCAATCGGACAACCGAGGCCGAGGGACTGTTCGAGCAGGCGCTGAAGGCCGACGCGCACCATCCCGAGGCGACGTACAACCGGGGACTGCTGCTCTGGCGCTCGGCACGCTTGACGGACGACGCGCTGGTGCGCCAGCTCGAAGAAGTCGGCGCGAGTCACCCGGATGGCTGGCTGGATCGCCACCTGCTTGGGTTGGTGCATCTGGAGCGCGGCGACGCGGCGGCCGCCGTGCAGGCCCTGGAGACGGCGGCAACAAGCCGCGAAGCGGGCAACGAGGTGCGGCAGGCGCTGGCGAAGGCACGAGCAGGCGCCGGCAGTTGGGCCGGCTGTTTGCGCACCTTTAAGGCCCCCTATGGGCGTCAAAAGGCCCTCGTCCTCGATGCCGCGGGCCGGCGGGGACTTTCGGCCGATGGCAGTAAGTTCTACCTGTGGGACCTGGAGAAAGGCGTCAGTCTGCGCACTTTCGAGGGCCACGTGGACGACGTCCATGCGTTGGCTCTCAGTCCCGATGAGCGGCAGGTCCTGTCCGGCAGCGCCGATGCCACACTCATGCTGTGGGACCTGGCGACGGGCCGTGCCCTGCGCATTTTCGAGGGACATTGCCGAGCAGTAACGGAGATTGCCTTCAGTCCGGACGGGAAGCGCATCCTCTCGGACAGCCAGTGGGATGGGGTGCGGCTGTGGGACCACTGCTGTCAACATGATTCACTTGCCT
>JRHI01000894.1_pt1 | contig 29262 bp, 34 predicted proteins | sample 215371 | NCBI WGS metagenome assembly JRHI01 (sample SAMN02929681, study PRJNA255918) | sediment metagenome | biome: cave system; feature: Ice Cave; material: Sediment; isolation source: sediment from deep within a dark volcanic ice cave with no known source of... ...
ACACAACCCCACAAAAAAGGGGCCCCACACAGGGGCCCCTCTAAGTGCGTGAGCAACGAAAGGATCCGCGACCGTGTCAGCCGGACCGAACCCGACCGGAGACGCGGACCGCAACGGTAGCCAGCGCCGCAGCGCGGTAGTGCGCGGTCGCCCCGCAGGGCAACGGATGGCGAAGCGCGGCGCGGACGGTGAGCGGATGGCTGGTCGGAGTGGCCGACCGCAAAACAGCCGGGGTGACGACGGTCGAGCTCAGGGCAGCGGCCGGCCGCAGACGCAGCGGCGCGGTGAAGCCATGTCGGACGGCGAATCGGCGCGCTTAGAGCTCCCGGTGGATGCGGACGGCAGCGAGTTGGACCGGGATGTCCGCCAGGAGTTGCTAACGCTGTCGAAGGGTCTGTCGGAGCTTGTCGGCAGTCATCTCGTGATGGCAGCGCGGCTGTTGGACGAGGACCCGCAGCTGGCCCTTGAGCATGCCCGTTTCGCACGCAGCAAGGCAGGTCGGGTCGCTGCGGTTCGGGAAGTCGCGGGACTGTCGGCGTATCACGCGGGAGAATGGTCCGAGGCATTAGCGGAGCTGCGCGCCGCGCGACGGCTCGGCGGTGACACCGGGCGGCTGGCGGTGCTTGCTGACTGCGAGCGAGCGTTGGGGCGCCCGGAGCGCGCTCTGGAGATCGCGCGGAGTCCAGAGGCTCGGCAGCTCGGCACGGAAGAGGCGGTCGAGCTGCGGATTGTAGCCGCCGGGGCACGGCGCGACCTCGGACAGTTCGATGCAGCGGTGATCGCACTGCAAGGGCCGGACCTGGAAGAGGCAGGTGAGGAGCCCTGGCGGGCCAGGCTGCGCTACGCATACGCGGACAATCTGCTTGCCGCTGGCCGAGAGCAGGACGCGATCAGGTGGTTCTTGTCCGCCGCAGAGGTTGACGTCGACGAGGCCACCGACGCCGCGGAGCGGGCTGTCGAGCTCAGCGAGCGGCCGGCACCGGAGTGAGCGGTTCGCTGGACGGCTACGACGCGGTGTTACTGGACCTCGACGGCACCGTGCTCCGCGGATCCGAGACTGTGCCGGAGGCACCCGACGTGGTCAACGAGCTGCGCCAGGCTGGACGCGCCGTGCAGTTCATCACCAACAACGCATCGCGGACGCCCGACGAAATCGCCGACCACCTCACCGCGCTGGGCGTTGCCACCGCTGCGGCGCAGGTCGTCACCAGCGCCCAGGCCGCGGTCGCCTTGCTGGCAACCAGGCTTCCAGCAGACGCCGCCGTCCTGGTCGTCGGCGCCGACGCGCTGGTCGCCGAGGTGCGGTCGGTCGGGCTCCGGCCGGTGACTGCCGCGTCGGAAGATCCGGTCGCGGTCGTACAGGGTCACTCGCCGGAAACTGGGTGGGCCCAGCTTGCGCAAGCCTGCCTGGCGATCCGCGATGGCGCGATGTGGGTCGCGTGCAACGTCGACCGCACGTTGCCTACGGAGCGGGGCCTGCTGCCGGGCAACGGCGCGATGGTGGCTGCGTTGCAGGTCGCGACCGACCGGGAGCCCATTGTCGCCGGCAAACCGGAGCGGGCCCTGCTTGATACCGCGATGGAGCGTGCTGGTGCACAGCGTCCCCTGGTGGTCGGAGACCGCCTTGATACCGACATCGCTGGAGCTCGAGCCGCTGAGCTGGATTCGCTGCTGGTGCTGTCCGGGGTCGCCGACGCCGCCGCACTGCTTGCTGCGCCGCCGGAGCACAGACCCAGCCACCTCGGCGCCGACCTTCGAGTATTGCGCGAGTCCCTGGACAGGGCGCGGATCCAGGCGCGACCCGGCTGGCGCGTCGATGTGGCCGAGGGCAGTCTGCTCGTGCACAGTGAAGGGACGGCCGGCGATCCTCTCGACGCAGTGCGGACGCTGTGCGCGGCCTGGTGGGTCGAGCACAGCGGGCAGGTCCAGGTGTGCGCCTGTGACGCCGCCGCCGCCGCGGCGTTGGATCGCGTCGGTTTTGGTGAGGTCAGGAGGCCAACCAGATGACGTCACAACCACCATCAGACGGAGTCCCGATCCCTGCTGGCATCATCGACACCCTTGCGGGCCTGCAGGATCTCGACGAGCTGCCCACTGCCGTGCACGTGGCGCGATTCACCGCCATGCACAACTCGCTGACCGCAGCCCTGTCCAGCATCGACGACGTTTAGGCGGTCCGGAGGGCGAAGTGGGACGGGTCTAGCCGGGGCGGTGGGTTGGGCATGGGGCGGAGGGTTGCATGGGGCGCAGGGCCCGGTTGGACGCGGAGCTGGTGCGGCGCGGTCTGGCCCGGTCTCGCGTTCACGCCGCCGAGCTCGTCGCGCAGGGCCGCGTCAAGGTCGGTGGGCTGACGGCCACCAAGCCTGCCACCGGAGTCGACGCAGACACCCCGTTGCTGGTTGCGACGAACGAGAATGAACCCCGCTGGGTGTCGCGTGGCGCGCGGAAGCTGCTTGGCGCGCTGGACGGCCTCGTCGCCGGGGGCCCGCCCGTGGCGGGTCGGCGTTGCCTGGACGCCGGTGCCTCCACCGGAGGTTTCACTGACGTGCTGCTGCATCGCGGAGCCCGGGAGGTGGTTGCAGTCGACGTAGGCTACGGTCAGCTCGCCTGGTCGTTACGCACCGACGAGCGGGTCCGGGTGCATGACCGGACGAACGTGCGCACGCTTGCACCCGAGGGTATCGGGGGCGCCGTCGATCTGACTGTGGCCGATCTGGCATTCATCTCGCTGCGGCTGGCGTTACCCGCGTTGGTGGGCTGCACCAAACCGGAAGGCGACCTGCTCCCGATGGTCAAACCCCAGTTCGAGGTCGGCCGCGAACGCCTGGGCGCCGGCGGCGTGGTCCGGGACCCGCTACTTCGCGCGCAGGCCATGCTCGACGTGCTGGCGACCGCGACGGACCTCGGGCTCGGCCTGGTCGACGCCACCGCGAGCCCCCTGCCAGGACCATCGGGAAACGTCGAATACTTCCTGTGGCTGCGCCGTGGAGTGGTCGATCCGCTGCGCCCGGCGCAGGAGCTGGTGCACGGCGCGGTGCGGAGGGGCCCGCGGTGAGGTTCGGACGCGAGGTACTCCTGGTGTTGCACACCGGGCACCGGGAGAACCTGCGCACCGCCGAGGAGGTCGCGCACCGGCTGGCCAACGCGGGGATCGGGCTGCGGGTACTCGCCGAGGAGACCGTGCACCTCGATCCGGCGCTGTGCGATCACGAGGTGCCCACCGCGCCGGAGGCAGCTGCGGGCGCGGAGCTGGTGGTGGTCCTCGGCGGTGACGGCACCCTGCTGCGTGCCGCCGAACTGGCCCGGCCATGCGGCGTTCCGTTGCTCGGGGTGAACCTCGGCCGGGTCGGCTTCCTCGCTGAGGCCGATCTCGACTCCCTCGACCAGACGGTGCGCGCCATCGTCGATGGCGACTACCTCGTCGACGAGCGCATGACCGTCGACGTGACCGCCAGCCTCAACGGGTCCACACTCGCGCGCACCTGGGCGCTCAACGAGGCCAGCGTCGAGAAGAGCAGGCGGGAGCGGATCCTCGACGTGGTGCTCGAGGTCGACCGCAGGCCGGTTTCCGGATTCGGGTGCGACGGCGTGCTCTGCGCCACCCCCACCGGGTCCACCGCCTATGCCTTCTCGGCGAGTGGACCCGTGGTGTGGCCGGACGTCGATGCGCTCGTGGTGGTCCCCAACAACGCACATGCGCTCTTCGCCCGCCCGCTGGTGGTGTCGCCGGACTCGGTGGTCGCGGTGGAGACCGATCCGCAGGGGTACGCCGCGGTGCTGTGCTGTGATGGGCGCCGGACATTCGCGCTGCCGGCGGGCGCCCGGATCGAGGTGGTGCGTGGCGCCACCCCGATCCGGCTGGTGCGTCTGAACGACTGCCCGTTCACCGACCGGCTGGTGCGCAAGTTCGAGCTGCCGGTACAGGGCTGGCGAGGCCCCCGACCAAGCTGACCGGTGCTTATGGTTCGCCAGGACCGATGAGTTCAGCGCGGCTGCGGCGTCGATAGTGATGACATGGTTCGAGCATCACGAAAGGAGCCACCATGCCCACCCGAGACGCCGCCCCCATCGGAGCGCCCTGCTGGATCGATCTGATGACCTCCGACACCGAACGCAGCCGGGCGTTCTACTGCCAGCTGTTCGGCTGGGCCGCCGAGCAACCCGCCGAGGAGTTCGGCGGCTACTTCAACTTCACCTCCGACGGCGTCCGGGTCGCCGGATGCATGGCCAGCCGACCTGGCTCGGAGGTGCCGGACGTCTGGTCGATCTATCTGGCCACCGATGACGCCAAGAAGGCCGTCGAGGCCGCCGCCGACCACAGCGGCCAGGTCCTCGTCGCAGCCATGGATGTCGGTGACTTCGGCACCATGGCCGTCGTCAGCGATCCTGGGGGCGCCGCCATCGGCATGTGGCAGCCTGGTCTGCACCGGGGCTTCGGGGTCCTCGGCGAGCCTGGTGCACCGAGCTGGTTCGAGCTGCACACCAGGGACTACCCGACCGCCGTTAGCTTCTACCGCGAGGTGTTCGGCTGGGACACCCATGTCGTCAGCGACACCCCGGAGTTCCGCTACACCACCCTGAGGCACGACGACGGCTGGCTGGCCGGGATCATGGACGCGTCGGGTTTCCTTCCCGATGGTGTCCCCGCCCACTGGTCGGTGTATTTCGGGGTCGAGGACACCGACGCCGCGCTGGCGAAGATCGTTGACCTCGGCGGCTCGGTTGTGATGGCTGCGCAGGACTCGCCCTACGGCCGCCTCGCGACTGCCGCGGACCCGACCGGTGCCCGGTTCAAGCTCGTCGCTGCGAACGAGGCCATGCCGGGCAACGTCTCCTCGCCCTGAGATAACAAGCCCGGCAACCTCAAAAACCAAGCGGTAGAGAGGGAAAGCAATGCAGAAGATCACGCCGTGGTTGTGGTTCGACACTCAGGGTGAAGAGGCGGCGAATTTCTACATCACCGTCTTCGAGAACTCCAGGATCCTCGACGTTGCACGTTACGGTGCAGCCGGTCCCGGACCTGAAGGGGCGGTAATGACTGTCACTTTCGAGTTGGACGGGCAGAATTTCGTTGCGTTGAATGGTGGACCGCATTTCATGTTCAACGAGGCCATCTCGTTCCAAGTGAGTTGCGAGACGCAGGACGAGGTCGATTACTTCTGGAGCAAGCTCTCACAGGGTGGGGAAGAAGGTCCGTGCGGCTGGCTGAAGGACAGGTACGGCGTATCCTGGCAGATCGTCCCCACCGCCCTGTCTGAGCTGGTAGGTGACCCCGATCCTGAGAAGTCGCAAGCAGCCATGAAAGCCATGCTCGGCATGCGCAAGATTGATATTGAAGCCCTGCAGCGCGCGGTTAACCAGCCGTAGTAGGTGCGCCCACGCCGCTCTACCACCGACGCCGCACCTTGCCGGGCAGGTCGGCAACTTCCGACCTGAAGTGGTCGCGCGTAGGCTTTACCGACATCACCCATGAAGGTGGGGAAAATGGATGGATCTCGGGACCGTCAGCCGCGTGCGGGACGGGCTGTGTGGGAGGCGATGATGAGCGACCGGGGAGATGTGGTGCGCGTTTTGTGGCAAGGTGATCCGTTGGCGCCGGCGTCTGCTGGGGATGCTCTGCCTGATCTGGCGGTCTGGGACGCGGTGCCGTTCGTGGCCCCGGATGCGTGCTTCCATGAGGACACGATGTGCGCGGCGTGCCGGCGTTCGGGCTGGTCGGACTACGTTGAAGGTCGAGACGTCCCGTCGTTCGCTCCGTAGCCCTGCGGCGTGACGGTCACCATCGCTGTGGGATTGCTCGATGATGGCGGCGTTTCCCGCAGAGCGGTGCGCGGCGCGCTAGGGTGCGGCCCGTGCTCACCGAGATGCGCATCGAGGGCCTCGGTGTGATCGACGAGGCCACCCTGGACCTGCACCCCGGCCTGACCGTGGTCACCGGTGAGACCGGTGCGGGCAAGACCATGGTGGTGACCGGCCTGCAGCTGCTCGCTGGCGGACGGGCCGACGCCTCCCGGGTCCGGCGCGGCGCCGACCGTGCCATCGTGGAGGGCCGCTTCCGGCCGGCCCAGGGCAGCCCGGCCGCAGACCTGGCCAGCGAGGTGGGCGCCCGCACCGACGAGGACGGCACCCTGATCGCCAGCCGCACACTCACCATGGACGGCCGGTCCCGAGCCCACCTGGGTGGTCGCTCGGTCCCGGCGGGAGTGCTGGCTGAACTGGCCGACGGCATGCTCGCGGTCCACGGTCAGAACGACCAACTCCGGCTGCTGCGCGCCGGCGAGCAGCGAGCCGTGTTGGATCGCTTCGCCGGCGACGTGGTGTCGGGGGCGCTGAGCACCTACCGGGAGATTCGGGAGCAGTGGCTGCGCTGCAGCGCTGAGCTGGCGACCCGGCGGGAGAACTCCCGGGAACTGGCCAGGGAAGCCGACCTGCTCGGCCACAGCCTCGCCGAGATCACCGCCGTCGACCCGCAGCCAGGGGAGGACACCGCGCTGCTGGCCGAGGCGCGCCGGCTGGCTGACGCCGACCAGCTCCGGGAGACCGCCGCCCTTGCGCAGGCAGCGGTGTGCGGCGCACCGGACTGCGATCACGACCAGCCGAGTGCGATCGACCTGGTGGGGCAGGCACGCCGTCGGCTACAGGCGGAGAGTGATCCTGAGCTGCAGGCGCTCGGGGAACGCTTGGGAGAGGCCGCTGCGGTGCTCGGCGACGTCGCTGCCGAGCTCAGCGGGTACCTCGAGACGTTGAACGCCGACCCGGCCCGGTTGGAGCAGGTGCTGGGCCGCCAAGCCGACCTCAAGCGGCTCACCCGTAAGTACGGTGCAGACGTCGACGGTGTGCTGGCCTGGGCCCAGCAGGCCCACCAGCGCCTGGCCGGCCTGGACACCTCGGAGGAGGCCATCGCTGCGCTGGCGACCCGGCGTGACCAACTGGCCACCGAGCTGACCCGCCACGCCACCGCGCTCACCGTGGCCAGGACCGCGGCTGCCCGGGAGCTCGGGGATGCTGTCACCGCTGAGCTCGCCGGGTTGGCGATGGGCCAGGCGCAGCTGGCCGTGGTGCTCTCCCCGACCCTGGCCGCCGAGGGCGACGACGCGGCGCTCACCGTCGCCGGGACGCGGCTGCGGGCCGGCCCGGAGGGTGTCGACGAGGTGGAGCTGCGCCTGTCGGCGCACCCCGACGCCGGGTCGCTGCCGGTGCACAAGGGCGCCTCTGGCGGGGAGCTGTCCCGGGTGATGCTGGCGCTGGAGGTGGTGCTGGCCGACGCGGACCCGGTACCCACGATGGTCTTCGACGAGGTCGACGCTGGGGTGGGCGGACGGGCCGCGGTGGAGATCGGGCGGCGTCTGGCCCGGCTTGCGCGCAGCCACCAGGTCGTGGTGGTTACCCACCTGGCTCAGGTCGCCGCCTACGCCGATCGACACCTGGTGGTGGACAAAGCGACCTACGCCACCGGGTTGACCCGCAGCGGGGTTCGGGCACTCGATGAGACGGCCAGGGTCGGTGAGCTGGCCCGGATGCTGGCCGGACTGGATGACACCGATACCGGACGCGCACACGCCGAGGAGTTGCTCTTGTCCGCTACGGCGGACAAAGCCCATGAGTGCGAAACAGTGTTATAGCACTGAATACCGCTCACGGACTTTTGTCTCGGCGCGCCTCCCCGACCTGGGACGGGGCTTTTGCCACCATCACGAGCATGAAAATCGCCGGTCTGCTCAGCCGATCCGGCCACGAGCTGCCCGGGGTGATCGGGTTGGCCAGGGTGGACCGCCGTGCCGACGCGCTGGCGCGGCGGGTCGGCCGCGGCGACATCGCGGTGTTCGACCAGGTCGATCTTGATCGCAGAACCGCCGACGCGCTGGTGGCCGCGGGCATCACGGGAGTGATCAATGCCGCGCCGTCGATCTCCGGCCGGTTTCCGAACCTGGGTCCCGAGATCCTCATTTCCGCGGGCATCGTGCTGATTGACGGCGTCGGATCAGAGGTGTTGCGGATCAAAGAGGGCAGCCGATTGCGGCTGCACGACGGCCGGGTATATGTCGGGGACACCGAGGTCGCCTGCGGTATCGGACAGACCGCCGACTCGATCTCCGACCTGATGATCGAGGCCAAGTCCGGGCTGACCGCTGCGCTCGAGGCGTTCTCGGCGAACACCATCGAATTTCTTCGGCACGAGCGCGCCCTGATCATCGACCGGGTGGGCGTGCCCGATATCGAGGTCCCGATCCGCGGCCGGCAGGTGCTGGTTGTGGCTGCCGGCTACGACCACATCGCCGATCTGGCCGCGCTCAAGCACTTCATCCGGGAATACCACCCTGTGCTCATCGGCGTCGAGGCCGGCGCCGACGCGCTGCGCGCCGCCGGGCACCGGCCGCACCTCATCGTCGGCGACCCGTATCAGGTGCAGACCGAGACCCTCAAGTCAGCCCAGGAGGTCGTGGTTCCCGCCCAACCCGACGGTTTCGCCCCGGGGCTGGAACGGATCCAGGATCTGGGGATCGGCGCGGTGACCTTCCCCGCGGTGAGCAACCCGGAGGATCTCGCTCTGCTGCTGGCCGAGGCGCACGGCGCCGAACTGGTGATCGCCGTCGGGTTCCAGGCCACCCTGCACGAGTTCCTCGACCGGGGGCGCTCCGGGTCCAATCCGTCGACGTTCCTCACTCGCCTGCGGCTGGGTAGCAAACTCATCGACGGCCAAGCCGCCGCCGCCCTGTATCGCAGCCGGGTGTCGTCAGGCGCCGTGCTGTTCATGGTCCTGGCGGCGCTCACCGCGGTGATCGCGGCGTTGCTGGTCTCCAACATCGGTGGCGCCTACGGCGTTCTCGTCAGCGGTACCTGGAACGACGTCGTCTCCTGGGCCAAGGGATTGGGATAAAACCGTGATCTCACTGCGGTACCACGTGATCTCCATCGCCGCTGTCTTCCTGGCGCTTGCGCTCGGGGTGGTGCTCGGGTCCACCGCCATCAGCGATCGGTTGCTGTCCGGGCTCAGCTCCAACCGGGATGACCTGGGCCGCCAGGTGAGTGATCTCCAAGCTGAGCGCAACGCGCTGAATGCCCAATTGGCCAACGCGGACGTCTTCGGCGCGGCGGTCGGTCCGCGCATCGTGAGCGGCGCACTGCGTGGCCGCTCCGTGGTGCTCGTCACCGCAGCGGATGCCGCTCCGGCCGACCGCGATGCGCTGACCGGGCTATTGAGCAGCGCTGGCGCCACCGTTACTGGCGAGCTGCAGCTCACCGAGGCGTTCACCGATCCGTCCCGCTCCGACCAACTCAGCGAGCTGTCCACCCGACTGCTGCCGGCCGGGCTGCGGCTGCCTACTGCGTCGGACGCCGGGACGCTGGCCGGTGGGCTGCTCGGCTCGCTACTGCTGATCAATCCGAACAACGGTAAAGCGCAGGCCACCCCAGCTGAGACCACTGCCGTTCTCGCCGGGCTCGGTGATGGTGGCTTCGTCCACGCCGGTCCGCGGGTGCTGCCGGCGCAGCTTGTTGTCGTGCTCACCGGCGGCGCGGGTCGCGGCAACGGTAGCGGCGATCGGGCTGGCATCCTGGCCCGGTTCGCCACCCAACTGGATCACGCCGGCGCCGGCGCGGTGCTCGCGGGTAGGCCAGGGTCTGCCGACGGCAATGGTCCGATCGGTGTGGTGCGGGCAGACACCGCAGCAGCCTCCGCGCTGTCCACGGTCGACGACGTGAGCACTGCCGCGGGACGGGTGGTGACCGTCTTGGCGCTGGCCGAGCAGGCGCAGGGACGGGCCGGTCGGTACGGAACCGGCGGCAACGCACAGGCCATGGTTCCCGCGATCCAGGGCTGACCGGCGAGGCGGCGCTCCTAGACCGCCGCCGGTAGTGTTACCGTGAGCTTCCGTGGTCGGCGGCGTGCCGCCAGCTGCATCGCAACCGGTCGAAATGAAGGACCGGTCCGGACCACGGGAGAAGGTCTTGGTCAAGCCCGCCAGCCCAACCAGGTACCTGTTCGTCACCGGGGGCGTCGCCTCCTCGCTGGGTAAGGGGCTCACTGCGTCGAGCCTGGGCCAGCTGTTGACCGCGCGGCGGCTGCGGGTGACGATGCAAAAGCTGGACCCCTACCTCAACGTCGACCCCGGGACGATGAACCCGTTCCAGCACGGTGAGGTGTTTGTCACCGAGGACGGCGCTGAGACCGATCTGGACATCGGGCATTACGAGCGGTTTCTGGACCGCAACCTCGGTCGTAAAGCCAATGTCACCACGGGCCAGGTTTACTCGGCGGTGATCGCCAAGGAGCGGCGGGGGGAGTACCTCGGTGACACCGTGCAGGTGATCCCGCACATCACCGACGAGATCAAGTCCCGGATCCTGGCCATGTCCGAGCCCGGCGATGATGATCGCCCACCTGATGTGGTGATCACCGAGATCGGTGGCACCGTCGGGGACATCGAGTCGCTGCCGTTTCTGGAGGCGGCCCGCCAGGTGCGCCACGACGTCGGCCGGGACAACTGCTTTTTCCTGCACGTCTCCCTGGTGCCCTACCTCGCCCCCTCCGGTGAGCTGAAGACCAAGCCGACTCAGCACTCGGTGGCCACCTTGCGCAACATCGGTATCCAGCCTGACGCCTTGGTCTGCCGCGCCGACCGGGAGATCCCCGACGGGCTCAAGCGCAAGATCGCGCTGATGTCGGACGTGGACATCGACGGGGTGGTTGCTGCGCCGGACGCGCTATCCATCTATGACATCCCCAAGGTGTTGCACTCCGAGGGCCTGGATGCCTACGTGGTGCGCAGGCTCGGGCTGCCCTTCCGGGACGTGGACTGGACGGAGTGGGGGGACCTGCTGGATCGGGTGCACGCACCGACGGAGATAGTGCGGATCGCCCTGGTGGGCAAGTACGTCGACCTGCCGGACGCCTACCTGTCGGTGACCGAGGCGCTGCGCGCCGGAGGTTTCGCGCACCGGGCCAAAGTCGAGATCCGCTGGGTGCCGTCGGACACCTGCGAAAACCCGGCGGGCGCGGAGGCCGCACTGGCCGGGGTGGATGGGGTACTGGTGCCCGGTGGGTTCGGAGTACGCGGGATCGAGGGCAAGATCGGGGCCATCCACCATGCCCGCATCAACGGGATCCCGGCGCTGGGTCTGTGCCTGGGCCTGCAGTGCATGGTGATCGAGGCTGCTCGCAACCTGGCCGGGCTCGACGGCGCCGGTTCGACGGAGTTCGACGCGGACACGGCGCACGCGGTGATCTCCACCATGGCCGATCAGGCGGATATCGTGGCCGGCCAAGGCGATATGGGTGGAACGATGCGGCTGGGCGCCTACCCGGCATCGCTGGAGCCGGGCTCGGTGGTGGCCCGGGCGTACGGCACCACCGAAGTCCGCGAGCGGCACCGGCACCGCTACGAGGTGAACAACGCCTATCGGGACAAGCTAGCAGGCGCCGGTCTGGTGATCAGCGGAACGTCGCCGGACGGTCATCTGGTCGAGTTCGTCGAGCTACCGCAGCGCACCCATCCGTTTTTCGTCGGCACCCAGGCCCATCCCGAACTCATCAGCCGGCCCACCCGGCCACATCCGCTGTTCGTCGCGTTCGTCGCGGCAGCGTTGAGTTACCAGGCCGCGGACCGGCTGCCCGTCGAGCTGCCAGCGGGGTTGCGGTGAACCCACCGCACGAGTTTGCGGTGTCCGGTAGCGAGACCCTGCACGTCGGCCGGGTCCTCGCGCTACGGCTGGACCAGGTGGTGATGCCCGGGGGGCGCGCGGCCCGGCGGGAGGTCGTGGAACACCCCGGTTCAGTGGCGGTCCTGCCGCTGCACGACGACGGGTCGGTGGTGATGATTGACCAGTATCGGCACCCGGTGGGCCGCCGGATGCGGGAGCTGCCCGCCGGGCTGCTCGACGTGCCCGGAGAGGATCCGCTGGCTGCTGCCCAGCGGGAGCTGGTGGAAGAGACCGGCTACACCGCGCGGGGCTGGTGGGTACTCGCGGACGTGGCGCCCTCACCAGGGTTCAGCGACGAGGTGGTGCGGGTGTTCCTGGCTCGCGGGCTGACCGAGGTCGGGCGCCCAGCCGACGGCGATGACGAGGAGGCTGACCTGGACGTGGTCCTGCAACCGCTGGCCGACGCTGTGCGCCAGGTGCTGGCCGGGGAGATCATCAGTGCGCCTACGGTCGCCGGGCTGCTCGCTGCGCAAGCCGTGCTGGCGGGTACTGCGCAGCCGCGGCCGGTCGACGCGTCGTGGTCAGACCGCCCGACCCGCTTCGCCGATCGCGCAGGCACGCCGAAGTGAAGATCGGTGTTCCGCGGGAGCTGAAGGTCCACGAGTACCGGGTCGCGCTCACGCCTGCGGGGGTGCACGAGTTGACCCGTCGCGGGCATGACGTGCTGATCGAACGCAACGCCGGGGTCGGCTGCGCGTTTCCCGACGAGGTTTACCTGGCCGCGGGTGGTCGCATCGTGGTGGAGGCTGACGAGGTGTGGGCCGAGGCCGAGCTGGTGCTCAAGGTGAAGGAGCCGGTGGCGCCGGAGTATCACCGGATGCGCAAGGGCCAGATCCTGTTCACCTACTTGCACCTGGCCGCGTCGGCAGAGTGCACTAATGCGCTGATAGGCACCGGAGTCGACGCGATCGCCTACGAGACCGTGCAGCTGCCCGACGGCTCGCTGCCTCTGCTGGCCCCGATGAGCGAGGTTGCCGGGAGAATGGCCCCGCAGGTGGGAGCGCACTGCTTGGAACGCATGCAGGGTGGCCGTGGGGTGCTGCTCGGCGGCGTCTCCGGGGTGCCCGCCGGGAAGGTGGCGGTGCTTGGGGCCGGGGTGGCGGGGATGAACGCCGCCACCATCGCGCTGGGCCTGCAGGCCGAGGTGGTGGTGCTCGATACCAACATCAACCGGCTGCGGGAGATCGACTTCGGGTACCGGGGCCACCTGCAGACCATCGCGTCGAACGCGTATGAGGTGGACAAGGCGTGCCTGTGGGCGGACCTCGTGATCGGCGCCGTGCTACGGCCCGGCGCGAAGGCACCGACCCTGGTCAGCCATGATCTGGTCGACCGGATGCGTCCGGGATCGGTGCTGGTCGACATCGCCATCGACCAGGGCGGCTGCTTCGCTGACTCGCGGCTCACGACGCACGCCGACCCCACCTTCACCGTGGGCAACTCGGTGTTCTACTGCGTGGCCAACATGCCCGGGGCGGTACCGCACACCTCCACCTATGCGCTGACCAATGTCACCCTGCCCTACATCTGCGCGCTGGCCGACAAGGGACTGCGCCACGCGGTGCTGGACGACCCGGCCCTGGCCCGGGGGGTCAACGTGGCGGGGGGCGCGGTGGTATCCGCCGAGGTCGCCAGGGCGCACGGCGTTGAGCACGTGGTGCTGGCCGAGGCACTCGGGTGAGTAGTGGCCCGGCCCGTTCCCCCGTCGACTCGCCTTCGGTCGCTGCGCACGATGACGCGCTGCCGCCTGCGCTGGCCGCGGTGATCTCTGACTATCTGGATCACCTCGCGGTGGAACGCGGTACGTCACCCAACACGCTGGATTCCTACGCCCGCGACCTGCGCCGCTACGCCGCCCACCTGGCGTCGACCGGGGTAGCGGGGCTCGCCGGGGTGCGCGAGGAGCAGGTCAACGGATTCCTCGCCGCGCTGCGTGACGGAGCCGGTGGGCACCGCCCGCTGGCACCGTCCTCTGCGGCCCGGGCGCTGGTCGCGGCACGCGGGTTGCACCGGTTCGCCCTTCGGGAGGGATTGGTGCCGGCCGACGTCACGGCCGAAGTCCACCCCCCGAGCCCGCCGAAACGGCTGCCCAAGGCCCTCGGGGTGCACGACGTGCTGCGGTTGCTCGAGGTGTTCCCCGCCGACGGGGGCCCACGCTGCCTGCGCGACCGGGCGCTGCTGGAGTTTCTGTACTCCACCGGCGCACGGATCTCCGAAGCGGTCGGGCTGGACCGCGACGACGTCGACGGCCCGGCTCGCACCGTGCTGCTGCGCGGCAAGGGCGGCAAGCAGCGGCTGGTGCCGGTGGGCCGGCCGGCACTGGCCGCGTTGGATGCCTACCTGGTCCGCGGCCGTCCCACGCTCGCCGGCCGCGGGCGGGGCCTCCACGCGGTTTTTCTCAATGCCCGAGGTGCCCGGTTGTCCCGGCAGAGCGCCTGGGCGGTGCTGCGCGATGCTGCGGCGCGCACCGAGATAGCCGCCGCGGTGTCACCGCACACCCTGCGGCACTCCTTTGCGACCCACCTCCTGGAGGGCGGCGCGGACGTGCGGGTGGTGCAGGAACTGCTCGGCCATGCCTCGGTGACCACGACGCAGATCTACACGCTGGTGACGGTAGACAACCTTCGTGAGGTCTATGCGACTGCCCATCCGCGGGCCAGGGGCTAGGCTCCGCGGAAATCGCACCGCGTTGGAAGGGGGATTGGGTTTCATGTCGACTTGGGCATCCGCGCAACAGCCGCTGGTTGCGCCTACCGCGCCGATCTCCCCCGACGACGGAGCCCCAGGCGATGGGATCGATCCCGCTGGGCGCCGGGGCCGCGCGGTGCCGCAGCCACCCCCGCTGGACCGCCACGGCCCGGCCCGGGTGCTGGCGATCTGCAACCAGAAAGGTGGCGTCGGAAAGACTACCTCGACGATCAACCTTGGGGCCGCGCTCACTGAGTACGGCCGCCGGGTCCTGCTGGTCGACTTCGATCCGCAGGGCGCCCTGTCGGTCGGGCTCGGGATGGCCTCGCACCACCTTGACCGCACCATCTACAACCTGATCATGGACCAGGGCGTCTCGGTGGACGAGGTTGTCCGCCCGACGTCGGTGTCTGGCATGGACCTGCTGCCCAGCAATATCGATCTGTCCGCCGCGGAAGTGCAACTGGTGACCGAGGTGGGTCGGGAGCAGGCGCTGGGTCGAACTCTGCGGCCGCTGCTGCCGCACTATGACTTCGTCCTGGTCGACTGCCAGCCATCGTTGGGTCTGCTCACCATTAATGCGCTGGCCTGCGCGGATGGTGTGCTGATCCCGCTGGAGTGCGAGTTCTTCAGCCTGCGCGGAGTGGCTTTGCTGATGGATACCATCGACAAGGTGCGCGAGCGCCTCAACCCCGACCTGACGATCACGGGAATCCTCGCCACGATGTACGACCCGCGCACCCTGCACGCCCGGGAGGTGATGGCCCGAGTCGTGGAGGCATTCGGCGACACCGTGTTCGACGCCGTGATCAGCCGAACAGTCCGGTTCCCGGAGACCACCGTCGCCGGCGAGCCGATCACCCGGTGGGCACCGAAATCCGCCGGAGCGAAGGCCTACCGCACCCTGGCCCGCGAGGTGATCGCGCGATGACCGTGGTGCACGGTCCGGCCGTGGTAGCGCCGACCGCTCCTGCGGTATCCGGTCGTTTCACGGTGCGGCTGCACAACTTCCAGGGCCCCTTCGATCTGTTGCTGCAGCTGATCTCGCGGCATCAGCTGGACGTGACCGAGGTTTCCCTGCACCAGGTGACCGATGAGTTCATCGCCTACCTGCGGGTCCTGGGGGAGTCTTTCGACTTGGACGAGACCACCGAGTTCCTGGTGGTCGCCGCCACGCTGCTGGACCTCAAGGCGGCCCGCTTGTTGCCGTCGGCCGAGGTGGAGGACGAAGCGGACCTCGCGCTGCTGGAGGCGCGGGACCTGCTGTTCGCCCGGCTGCTGCAGTACCGGGCCTACAAGCAGGTCGCGGCGCTGTTCACTGAGCTCGAATCGGCGGCGATGCGCCGTTATCCGAGGTCAGTGGGCCTCGAGGAGCGGTTTGCGGGTTTGCTGCCGGAGGTGTTGCTCGGTGTCGACGCTGCCCGGTTCGCCGAGACCGCGGCGGCGGTGTTCGGGCCGAAACCGCCGCCACCGACGGTGTCGCTGGAGCATCTACACACTCCCCAGGTGTCGGTGCGCGAGCACGCAGCCGTGCTTCGTGGCAGGTTGGAGCGCGAAGGTCAGGCGAGCTTCCGCAGTTTGGTCGCCGACTGTGGACACACCAGAGAGGTGGTCGCCCGCTTCCTGGCATTGCTGGATCTGTACCGTGCCGCAATGGTGGTCTTCGACCAGATCGATCCGCTGGGGGAGCTGTGCGTTCGGTGGACGGGCGGTGCGCAGCAGTCCGCAGCGGTCACCGACCCGGTCGACGAACCGAATAACGATGGGCAAGATGACGAGGATTACCGGTGAACGAAACCGCGCTGATGGAACCATCCGCCGCCGCGACCGACACCCTGCCGGCGCTGCTCGGCGACGATGAGCTCGCCGCCGCGCTGGAGGCGCTGCTGCTGGTGGTGGACTGCCCGGCGGGCGAGGACGTGCTGGCCAGCGCACTGGGTCAACCGGTGACGCGGGTGGTCGAGGCGCTGGAACGGCTGCGGGACGGCTACGCCGACGGCGGTCGCGGTATCGACCTGCGGCAGGTCGCGCAGGGATGGCGGTTGCACACCCGCGATGTGTATGCCCCGTTCGTGGAGCGGTTGTTGCTCGACGGGCAGCGTGCGAGGCTCACCCGCGCCGCGCTGGAAACTCTGGCAGTGGTGGCCTACCGGCAACCGGTCACCCGCTCCCGAGTCGCCGCGGTACGGGGGGTCAACGTGGACGGGGTGATGCGAACCCTGCTGGTCCGGGGTTTGATCGAGGAAGTCGGAACTGACCCGGAGACCCACGGTGTGCTGTACCGCACGACAGAGCTGTTCCTGGAGCGGCTCGGGCTGTCCTCATTGGAGGACCTACCCTCGATCGCCCCCCTCTTACCCGATATCGACACTATCGACGATGTCCCCTGCTGAGACGATGTCCCAATCAAAGGCGATGGCCCCGGTGATGTGCCAGTCGAAGGCTGAGCCTCAGTCAACCTCTGGGTTGCCAAGGTTGCATAAGGTGCTCGCCCAAGCTGGGGTGGCCTCCCGGCGTGCCGCCGAGGAGATGATCGCCCGCGGCCGGGTCCAGGTGGACGGGGTCGTGGTGCGCGAGATGGGGGTGCGGGTCGACCCCGACAACGCGGTCATCCACGTCGATGGCATGCGGTTGGAACTGCGTTCCGACGTGGAGCACCTGGCGTTGAACAAGCCACGCGGCGTGCACTCCACGATGTCCGACGACCGCGGCCGACCCTGTGTCGGTGACTACGTGGCCGACCGTGCCCAGCGTCTGTTCCACGTCGGCCGCCTCGATGCCGACACCGAGGGTCTGCTGCTGCTGACCAACGACGGGGACCTGGCACACCGGCTGATGCATCCCTCCTACCGAGTGCTCAAGACCTACCTGGCAGAGGTGCCTGGTCCAGTACCTCGGTCGCTGGGCCGGACTTTGCGCGCCGGAGTGCACTTCGACGACGGTCCGGTGGCAGTCGACGGATTCCGGGTCGTGCAGGCCATGCCCGGCAAGGCGCTGGTTGAGGTGATGCTGCACGAGGGTCGCAAGCACATCGTGCGGCGGCTGCTCGCCGAAGTGGGGCACCCGGTGCTGCGGTTGGTGCGTACCGCGATCGCCGATGTCCGTCTGGGGGAGCAGCGTCCCGGCACGGTCCGGGTGCTGTCGCGTCCTGAGGTGGGCGCCCTCAACCGCGCGGTCGGTCGGTAGCCGCCGAGCACGGCTACCGCCGGGCCACCCGGCGGTAGCGCACGACGGTCAATGGTGCGAACACCGCGATGATGGCGACTGAGGACAGCCGTCGGCGACGAGTTCAGCGATGATCTCCCAGGTGTCCAGCCGGCCGCGGGGGTCTAACCCGGTGGTGGGTTCGTCGAGCATGACGACCTCGGGGTTGGCGACCAGCGCACCGGCTAGATCAAGCCGTCTATGCATGCCTCTGGAGTAGGTCTTCGCGGTCCGCTCGGCGGCCTCGTCGAGGCGGAAGCGGGTGATCAGCGCCCGGGCCCGGGACCGGGCTTGACGCCGGGACATCCCGTACAGCCGGCCGATCATGTATAGATTCTCAAACCCGGTGAGGTTTGCATCGACTGCCGCGTACTGCCCGGCCAGCCCGATCTTGCCGCGCACCCCATGCGGATCGGTCAGTACGTCCACGCCCGCCACCTGCGCCCGCCCTGCATCCGGCCGCAGCAAGGTGCTGAGGGATGCGCACGGCAGTCGTCTTGCCGGCACCGTTGGGGCCCAGCAGGCCCAGCACGGTGCCCTGCGGAATCTGCAGGTCGATGCCGTCGAGTGCCCTGGTGGACCCGAAGGTCTTCACCAGGCCCTCGGCCTCAACCGCCAATGCGGACCCTACCGCCTCCTCGATGGGAACCCTCGATAGGTGCGACGGTATCCGGCGGCACCGACAGAAGGCTCGGGGCTTTCCGCCCGGCCTGCCCCACGGCTCGGCCCGCAATGCTGCGGCGGGCACAATGGGCTCGTAGCGAGTCGGGAGGTCAGCCGGGTGCAGCGAGGCGACGGATTGCGTGGCGTGGTTGCGGTGGACGGGCCGGCCGGTACCGGGAAGTCCACCGTCGCCCGCCGGCTGGCGGCATGGCTGGGCGCCCGGTATCTCGATACCGGGGCGATGTATCGAGCCGCCGCGCTCGGCGTCTTGCGAGCGGACGTCGATCCGGCTGATCCCACCGCGGTGTCAGAGGAGGTGGCCCGGCAGCACATCGAGGTGGGTACTGACCCTGACGGCTCCTGCGTGCTGCTGGATGGCGAGGACGTCTCCGGGGAGATCCGTGGCTCGGCCGTGACGACCGCTGTGAGCCCGGTCTCCGCGGTGTCCCAGGTGCGTGAGTTACTCGTGGCTCAGCAGCGCCGGATCATCTCCGAGGCCACTGCTGGCGGCGGCGGCATCGTAGTGGAGGGACGCGACATCGGGACAGTGGTCGTACCCGAGGCGCCGCTGAAGGTCTTTCTCACCGCGACCGCGGCACAGCGAGCGGCGCGTCGAGCCGCCCAGGACGGTGTGGATGACGTGGCTGAGGTCCGGCGCGCCGTCGAGCGCCGCGACCGGTTCGACTCCAGTCGGGCGACGTCGCCGATGTGCGCCGCCGAGGATGCCGTCGAGCTGGACACCACCGCGTTGGACGTCGAAGCTGTGCTGGGTAGGCTGCACGAGCTGGCCGTCGCGCGTGGACTGATCGTGCTGGCAGTTCGGGGTCGGACGTGACATCTGGGCTGCTCCCCGAGGAACCGTCCCTAGGGGATTTGCCACCGGGTACCTGGTCATGGTTACAGGGCTTCACGCGCTGGATCGGGACCTGGTGCTTCTACGTCGGTTACCGGCTGCGAGTGCGGCATCGGGAGCGGGTCCCCGCGACCGGGCCCATCGTGGTGGTGGCCAACCACAGTGCGATGGTCGACGGCCCGCTGCTGTACGGGCTGTTGGGACGGCGCAGTTCGTTCCTGGTCAAGCAGGAGATGTTCCGCGGGCCGCTCGGCTGGATACTCCTCCGGATCGGGCAGTTGGCAGTGCGCCGCGGCGAGGCCGGCCGGGCGCCGCTGCTCACGGCGGTCCGGCTGCTGCGTCACGGCGGGGTGGTGGTGGTATTCCCCGAGGGCACTCGTGGGATGGGCGATGTGGCCAGTGCGCAGCACGGCGCAGCGTGGTTGGCCCGAGCTGGTGGGGCGAGGATGCTGCCGGTGGCGATCAGCGGCACCCGCCGACCTGCGGGTAGCAACCGTCGGTTTCGGCCGATCGTCGATGTTCTGGTCGGGCAACCGTTCGCAGTGCCTCCGGGCAAGGGACGGTCGGCATTGACGACCGCCACCACCGAGATAAGAAACCGGCTGGCTGTGCTGGTCACCGAGCTGGATGAGATCCGCTGCCTGTGCCGTCCAGGTGCGGCCCGACCGGAGGGAGCGTGATGAGCAGTCTGGCGCCCGGCGACGGGATCTGGTCCGACGAGGCTGAATGGGCGGCGCCGGACGAGCCCGAGGGGCTCGACGCCGACGCGGATGTGGCGCTCGAGCAGCCGGTGCTCGCTGTGGTGGGTCGCCCCAACGTCGGTAAGTCGACGCTGGTCAACCGGATCCTGGGGCGTCGCGAGGCGGTGGTGCAGGACGTGCCCGGGGTGACCAGGGACCGGGTGGCCTACGACGCGTTGTGGAATGGGCGCCGCTTCACCGTGGTGGACACCGGGGGATGGCAGGCCGACGCGCACGGTCTGCAGGCCGAGGTGGCCGCGCAGGCCGAGCTCGCGATGCGCACCGCGGACGCGGTTCTGCTGGTGGTCGACGCCATGGTGGGGGCCACCGCGGCGGAGGAGGCGGTGGCGCGGGTGCTGCGCCGATCGGCCACCCCGGTGGTGCTGGCCGCGACCAAGGTGGACGACGAGCGGGCGGTCGCCGACACCGCGGCGCTGTGGTCGTTGGGCTTGGGCGAGCCGCACCCGGTGAGCGGCTTGCACGGCCGCGGCACCGGCGATCTGCTCGATGCTGTGCTGGAGGTGTTGCCCTCCGCACCGCGGGACCTCACTGCTCGCGCCGGCGGACCGCGCCGGGTCGCGCTGGTCGGCAAACCCAACGTGGGCAAGTCGAGCCTGCTCAACCGGTTGGTGGGCGAGCAGCGGTCGGTGGTGCACGAGGTCGCCGGTACCACGGTCGACCCGGTGGACTCGCTGGTGGAACTCGACGGCGAGACGTGGCGGTTCGTCGACACCGCCGGTCTCCGTAAGCGGGTGCGGACGGCGAGTGGCACCGAGTATTTCGCTTCGCTGCGTACCCGGGCTGCGATCGAGGCGGCTGAGGTGGTGGCGGTCCTCATCGACGCCAGTGAGCCGATCACCGAGCAGGATCAGCGGGTGATCACCTCGGTGATGGAGTCCGGGCGAGCGCTGGTGGTGGCGTTCAACAAGTGGGACTTGGTCGACGAGGACCGGCGCCGTGAGCTGACCCGGGAACTGGACCGCGATCTAGCCCGGGTGCAATGGGCGCAGCGGGTGAACATCTCGGCGCTCACCGGCCGATCAGTCAGCAAGATCGCCCCGTTCCTGCGAACCGCCCTGGAATCCTGGGACCGGCGGGTGCCCACCGGGCAGCTCAACGCGTGGCTGTCCGAGGTGATCGCCGCGACGCCACCGCCGGTGCGCGGAGGGCGGCCGCCCAAGGTGCTATTCGCCACCCAGGCCGGCACCCGGCCGCCTACCTTCGTGTTGTTCACCACCGGCTTCCTCGAGGCCGGGTACCGCCGATTCCTGGAGCGGCGGCTCCGTGAGACGTTCGGTTTCACCGGCAGCCCGGTGCGCATCTCGGTTCGAGTCCGGGAGCGGCGGTCCCGATAACCGAGATGTCGGTCACGACCTTTGGCCCGGTGCTCGTGACAGGGGCAAGCTGGAGCACGACCACGACTCGACGGAAAGGTGTGGTGTGCTTACCACAATTGAGGTGTTCTCTGATTTCGTCTGCCCATTCTGCTATCTCGCTGAGCAACCGCTCGCGGACGCGGTCGAGGACGGTGACGTGAAGATCGCCTGGCGACCCTTCGAGCTGCGACCAGAACCCACGCCGACGCTGCGACCCGAAGGCGACTACCTGCAGTCGACCTGGCAGCAGGTGGTTTACCCGATGGCCGAGCGCCTGGGCGTGCCGATTGTGCTGCCCCGGGTGTCCCCGCAGCCCTACAGCCGCCTCGCCTTCGAGGGCTTCGCCTATGCCGCGCAACGCAGCCTTGGACGGCGCTACACGGAGCGGATTTTCCGGGCGTTCTTCGTCGAGCAGCGCGACATCGGGCGCGTAGAGGTCCTGACAGACGTCGCCGCGGAGCTAGGCCTCGACGCCGACGATTTCCGTGCGGCGCTGGAGTCCGGTCGTTTCGCCGACGCGCACCAGCAGGCACTGCGCCGGGCGCGGGAGCTGGAGATCACCACCGTGCCCACGTTGCTCGTCGACGGGCGGCGGCTCGAGGGAGTCCCCTCCGCGGAGGCGCTGCACCGACTGCTCAATGAAGCGGTGGCACTCAGCTAGCCGTGTCGACTGCGATAGGCTGTGTAGGCGCCCGAGAGGGCGTGGCCGGGACGTGGCGCAGCTTGGTAGCGCACTTGACTGGGGGTCAAGGGGTCGCAGGTTCGAATCCTGTCGTCCCGACTGGTAAGAAGCCTGTTGATGCTGGTCGAAACACCACGTCAGCGGGCTTTCTTCATGTTCGGAGTTGATCTCGCTGGGTCGGGGACCATGCGCAGCTGGGGACCATTTGGGGACCGGTGGACACTCAGGAACGCCGTCAGCGAGTCGCCTGCGGCGGCGATCGAGGCGGCGTCGGTAACGGTGCAGGTAGCGCTGTGTTGTGGTGAGGGAACCGTGGCTGGCGATCTTCCGCAGGACGTGCACGGGGACCCCGGCGTCCGCCATCCATGTGAGTCCGGTGTGCCTCAAGTCGTGGCGACGCAGGTGCTCGTAGCCGAGCGCGGTCACCACCTCGTCCCAGTGGGTCGCGTCGCGGAGCACCGCGGTGGTGATCCGGCCGCCGCGGGGACCGGTGAACAGCCGGGCCATCGGGTCCGGACCGGCTCCGGTGACCCGGTTCGTCACGAGTTTGCGCACCTCGGCGATGAGGGGGACGGCGCGGGCGCGTTTGCCCTTGGTTCCCTTGTCGATCACGCCACCCGGTGCGGGAGTGGTCTGCCGGCGGACGGTCCAGGTCCACGAGGAAGTGTCGACGTCGCCGACCCGGACTCCGGCCACCTCACCGATGCGAGCCGCTGTGCACGCAGCGAAGATCACGACGTCGCCCAAGCCCTGGAACTGATCAGCGGAACGAGCAACGAGCGCCTCGGCAAGCTCCATGAGCGCCGACCAGTCCGGCAGGGCGAGCGAGCGCGGGTCATCGAGTTCATCTTCAGCCCGCTGATACTCGCGCTGCCAGCCGGTGATTCGGGCGGGGTCGCGGTCAATAATTCCGTCGCGTAGCGCCTGTTCCATTACGCGCACGAGTGCCGCCAGGCTGTTTTTCACAGTCGATCGGCTGCATTCATCAGCGATCCAGCCGTGCACGGCCCGGTCAACGGCGCCGTGGGTGATCATGCGTACTGGGAGATGCCCGAGCGTGGGCACGACCCTCTTGCGCCAGCCCGCAAGATAGGGATCAAGTGTCTTAGTCTCCAGGCCGCGGAACGCCAGTGACATGTGCGCGGTGCCGTAGTCGGCGAGTTTCATCGTCGCGGCCGTTGGATCGACACCGCCAAGCGCCGCGTGCTGAAGGCCGGCGATCCAGTTAACCGCCTCCTCTTCGGTCTCGAATGCCTCCGATTTGGACACTCGGCGCTTGGTTACCGGATCGATCCACCGGACCCGAGCCCGGAAGGGCGCACGCCGGTCAGGCCGCTGCTCGACGTCCGCTGACAGCGCGACGCCGGTCGGGGGAGTGATCGCACTCATCAGGCCGCCCTGCCAGGGTCAACGCGGCGGCCCAACAGCCAGTGCTCGACGTCCCGCGCGTTGTAGACCGTCACACGGGACGACAGCTTGACGAACGGTGGTCCCTGCGCGGGACGGGACGTACGCCAGCGGCGGATCGACGATGCGTCCACGCCTAACAGCTTGGCAAGTTCTTCGGTTGAGTACCACCGGCAGCCCAACAGCTCGGCCGCGGTGTCCTCGTCATGTGACGGGTCCATTGGTCGCCCCCTCAGGCTGCTTGATCATCAGTTGCCGAACAATCGGGACCGGGTGGTGATCCGCCTGTGGCGAGTTGGGCGGCGATGTATTCGGCTTTCCATCGTTGTCGTTCGGCGACGGCGTGCAGTAGCAGCACGGGTCGGGGTGGCACGTCGGGGTCGGAGGGTGCGGGGCGTTCCCACTGGTATGGCCCGTCTTGGGGGCCGTGGGCGGGTTGGATGCCGGCCTGTTGGAGGAGTTGCCGAACGAATGCGCCGCGTTCGGCCCGGTGGTCCTCCAGTGTCTTGTTCGACCATTTCCGGGAGACCAGGACGCGTCGCCCGGCGATGCCGAGGTGTTCGGGTTTGTGGGCCTTGCCTTTGCAGTGCCCGGGGGTCATGGAGTGTCGGGCGCCGTGGGGTTGGATGCCGTAGAGCAGCCACACTGGACACCGCGGTGAGCATGGCGTGATCTGTAGTTCGGTGTGGAGCCGCCGGGCGTGGTCGCGGTGGGCGTCGGTGGTGTGCTCGCCGAGTCCAGCGGCTTGACCGATGCTCTTGGCCAAATATTTTGTGAGGTAGCCGACGTGTCGACCTGCTTCCTCTGTGCCACCGAGGATGCCTTTGACGTGCACCTGTGTCCCGAACCGGACGACGTGCGCGGGTTCGGTCAGCTGTTCACACGCCTGGTCCCAGGTCGGCAACGGCGCCCGGGTGTCGGGGTCGGTGAAGGCTTTGGCGCGGGTATCCCACAGCGGCAGTCGCTGTCCGCCGTAGAGGAGGTGGTCGTGGGCTGGCCACCACACTTGGTGGTAGGTCGCTGCGGTGATGGACCGCAGTTCGGCGCGGGGGATGGCTCCGCGGATGGCGGCGTGGAAGTGCGGCGCGCCACGTTTTTGGTGGTTCGACGGTGCCGAAGTACTGCACCTCCCATCCGACGCAGCGGCGGGTGTTCTGCCAGAAGCGATCCACCAACGCCGGGAAGTGGATGGCGTCTCGCGCTGCCCGCCGGTAGTCATAGCGTTCGGGGTCGACCGCCGCGCCCTCGTTGTCTATGCGGCCGTAGGAGTCGAGGGTGAGGGTGAGGAAGGTCGATGGTCGGTACCGCCCGGCGAAGACCCGCCCCACTGTGCGTTTGTCCACGGGCCGCCGAGGCAGGTCCGGGGCGTCTTGGCGGCGTCGGGTGGATCGCTTGACTGGTTTGGGTGGTGGGTCGAGTGGGGTGAGCCGGCCGCGTACTCCGGCGGCGCGGAGTTCGGTGTCGAGTTCGGTGACCGTCTCGGCGATTTGTTCACAGGTGAGGTCGTCGCCGATGGTTTTGCATTCGGTGTAGGCGGCGAGGAGGTCGGCCCGGGTGGCCATCAGCGCTTTGTGGTCCTCACTGGGCTTGGCCCGGTCGGTGACCGGCTCGGCGTCGAGGTGCCAGCCTTCGCGGCATTGGACCATCCGCAGCCGACGGGCCTTGTCCGCGCAGGGTCGGCATTGGTCTTGGCGGGTGGTTCCGCAGGGGACGGGGACGATGTCGATGCGGCCGGTGGTGGTGTCGATGCGGCGCATGGCTAGTGGCCGGATGCAGACGCCGTGTTGTTCGGCCAGCGCCTGGGCGACATCAGCGGTCAGCGGTAGTGCGGCCCGTAGCGCCCGGGTCATCCGCGCGGCGTCGACAGTGGTGGGGTCGGTAGTGGTGGCCATCAGGTCCGCACCTCCTCGATGGTGGCTGCGTGGCGCAGCATGGGTAGCGGGATGGTCGTGGTGGCATCGGGTGCAAGATCAGCGCCCAGAGCCCGGTGGGTGCCCCACGTGCCGCCGTAGGCCAGGACCGAGGCACCGCTGGGCAAAAGCCAAGTCACCGAGAGGTGCACCGAGTCACCGCGGGGGATCCGCCAGGATTGGGCGGTGGTGTCGGTGAGGGTGTCGGCCCAGGCCAGCAGCCCCTGGGCGATCGTGGGTGGTTGGTGGCAGGTGAGCTGCACAGTCACCCGCGGCGCAGACAGCGCAGTACCCACGTGGACCGAGGCGATCGCGGGCAGCTCGAACTCGGCGAGGTGAGCACGGAGGGCAGCGAGCAGGTCAACGGTGTTATTCATGCGGCGCCCCCGTGAGTTGACCCGCTGGGGTCGGTGGGTTTGGTGGGGAAGGGCAGCACCGCGGTGTTGTGGGTGATGGGGCCGGTGACGAATGTTTCGAGTTGCTTGATCGTCTCGTCGGGGACCCAACCAGCGCGGATGCGCAGGGGTTCGCGGATTCCTTCGCCGAAGACGTAGCCGACGCCGGGCTCCGTCTCGGTGATCCGGTTGGCCCAGGCGCCGCGTTCGTAGGCCTGATCCCCCAGGACCATGCCTACGTGGGATTTGGCCGAGACTCGTAGGCAGATCCGGCGGGGGAATAGCTCCCGGACGGGGACGGTGTCTTTGGTGGGTTCCTGGACGTAGCCGCGGACCGTGAATCCCAATGCGCGGCCCTGGGTGGTTAACAACGCCACTCGTTCGGTGATCGCCTCGCGGGTCTTGCGGTCGATGTATTTGGTTAGCGCGCCGATCTCGTCGAATTCCAGCAGCTCCAGGGGGTGGTCGGGGCTGATCGGCACCGACCGCACCTGTCCAGCGAACTGGGCTTTGCGGGCGTGCATGGATTCCACGAGGTCATCGAGCACGGCCAGGGCGTCGGTGCCGGTGGCGGCGTAGCGGTGAAAGATCCGCCGGCCGTAGGCCAGTTCCATCCCCTTGGGGTCAATTCCCGAGACCCGAACGAGGCCGTCGCGGATGGCGGGGGCGATGGACACCAGGGGGCACCACATCGCGGAGTTCTTGCCCGCCCCGGTGGAACCAGCGACCAGGGTGTGGCCTCCGGCTAGTGGGACGTGCCAGTCTTGGCCGTATTCGGTGCGCCCGGAGAAGACCCGCCGCAGATCAACGGCCGTGCCCGCGACATCGGCCAGAGTGGCGAGATCGGGGCAGGCTACGGGGTCGGCGAGCAGGTTGCGGCGTTGGAAATCGATCGAGACCACGTTGGGGGACAGTTCGCGGACCTGGCAGCGGGCCACGCCCCGGGCGCAGGCCAACTCACGGGCCGCCTCGTCGAAATCTTCGGGCTTCTGCCCGGGCACCAGCCGGATGCGGACCTCATCCCACGAGGCACCGGAGCGCACCCCGAGCACCTTCGGTAGTCGCGCCTGGGCCTGGCTGCGGCCGCGACGGATGCTGCGCCCGAGGGGATTCACCGTCACGACCACGGGTGTGGCGTCGGGTTTGATGCTCAGGCCACAGGCGTGCAGCCACTCGGGCAACCTCGGGGCGTACACCGTCCAGCGCAGCCACCACGCCCGCAGATGCCGACCCGCCCACGCATCGAACGACGCCAGGTCGACCAGCCGCCACCCGGTGAACACCCCGGCGACCACTCCAACGGTCAAGGCCAGCGAAGCCCCACCCCACCAGTGCCACCACACCACCATGGCGAGCACGGGTCAGGCTGGTCCGCCAGCGCGTGAGAACCTGGCGTAGCGCCCACCCGATGGCCTTGATCACTAGCCACACGGCGAGGAGCACTACCGCTGCTGCGGCAAGGGCTTCGACTATCTTGATCAGCGTCTTACCGACCTTGGCCAGCGCCCACACCACCACACCCAGCACGCCACCACCGGCAAGTACCAGGGCAATCGTCTGCCCGTCCATCACCGCTCACCCCCGAACTCCAAGGCGATCGGGGTGCGCGTTTGTCCGGCGCGGTTTTCATTCGTAACCGGGAGGGGGCTTGCGCCCGGCCCGGTGGGTTTGCGTATCCTCACTACTGTTCACTCCTGACTCGGGTGGACAGCGCAGAAGCGGATAGGTTGGTCGCCGAAGATTCCGCTTCTGCGCGTACGTCGGTCCTGCGATTGATGAGGGCGTGCGGCAGTACCGCACCACCCGGCGCGTTGAAAATTTCTTCTGCGCTTATTGGTCTTTGTTAGTGCAGGCTGCGGCAGCTACCGCACAGGTGATCTGCCCCTGCCGGCACGAACGAATAGCTTCCGCATCGACGGCAGGTCTGCCAGGTCAGACGAATCCGCCCTCTGCGTGCGCGTCGCCGCGCGAGCAGCCCACGCCACCTTCTGCCCCAGCCCAGGATCATCACCTCCTTTCCCCCCTCCACAGCATTTGGTCACTTCCGCCTGCCCCAGCGAACTCCGCTCAGCCGGTGTCCTTCGGCTCCAGTACAATCACGTCGCTGGCGTCGCAGGTCTGCCATATCCAGTTGTCGAGCCGCACCGGGAACAGGCCGAGCATGCCGAACGACGTCTCACGCATATACGGCATCACCGTGCCCTTGTGCTTCGCTCCGTATTTGAGTTGCACGCGGGTGCCCGGTGACAGTCCCGACTTAGCGGTCATCCCCGTCGTGGTGACTGTCGCTTTCGTCGCCTGTTTCATATTTGCGTGCCTGTTCCTCGAAGGCCGCTGCGGCGGATTCGATGGCTGCGACTGTCCACCACGGCAAGGTGGTGGCGGTTTCGATCTGTCGCCAGGCCGCCGCCACCATCCAAGACGCCGCTGCCATCTCCCGCGCTGCGGCTGGATCCCCCTTGGGAGAGCGAGCGGTCAGTTCCCAGATGTGGCCGTAGTGCCGATAGGCCGCCTCCCAGGCACGCGCGCACTGCTCAGACGCCATCACGCCCTCGTCAGTGCATCCATCAGCCGGTCGGCGGGCTGGACGGCCTTGCCGACCAGCGCCCCGAGCCCGGGAGAACTCGGCGGGACCGTCCACCGGACTCACGCGGCCCGATGCTGCTGGTCGCTGCCTCCCGCGGTGCCGGCCTGTTTGGTCGGCTGCGGTGAGCGAACCCCGCTGGCACTGGGTGCTGCCGCGAACCCGGTTGCCCGATAGGTGTAGGACTGGTATTTGAATTCGCCGTTACCGGCGACCCTGGGCTCTGCCGTCAGCCCCTCTAGCGTGATGGGCCGCATGCCCGGCAGGACTTCACCGGTGGTCGGCACCGGTTGCACCTCGGCGACGAACGTGATCTCAAACGATGTGCGCTTGGCGTTCGGTTCGTCCGGGTCTGTGACGGTGGCTTTCCACTGTCGCTGACCGGTCAGCGGGTCAGTTTTTTGCCGGACCGGTCGACCAGCGGCTTTGTCTTCGCGTGTCTGGTACTCGTTGTCCGGTGTCACGTCGCCAATCAGGACCAAGCCCTGAGGAAACGCGCCATCGAACTCGATGGCGAACCGGTGACCCCTAGCGATAGCCACGATCCTTGCCTCTTCCTGTCTGGACTGCCTGTGTGGTGCCACCCCTGCGTGGGGCGACACCACTAGCTTCGGCCAGGTCAGGGTCTGCTCTCGACCTCATGATCGTCTCTTCTCGACCCTCTACAGCTCGTGTGATCTCGCCTTGTCTCGCGGACGTGCTAGTCTCATCTCCTCTCGTCTCATGCGAAGGAGGGTCGACCCATTGACGGCAAAGCCGATCGTGCTGAAGATGCTGCTCCAGCGACGCCATCTGCAAACTCACAGCGCTTTCTGTCGCGAGTACGACAAGGTCGCAGCCACTGTTGATCCCACCTTAAGGAAGGGCTGGCCGAGCAGGGCACAGTTCTACCGATGGCTTTCCGGAGACTTAATCGGACTTCCTTACACCGACCACTGAGGGTTATTCAGCGGGTCGTGTAGAAGTGCAGGCCGATTACTGCTGAGATGGTTGTCGCGAATGTTGCAAGTGGGCGACGGTAGTCGGTGTGCATGATTCTCCAGGTCTTGAAGTTGGCGAT
>JRHI01000895.1_pt1 | contig 29262 bp, 25 predicted proteins | sample 215371 | NCBI WGS metagenome assembly JRHI01 (sample SAMN02929681, study PRJNA255918) | sediment metagenome | biome: cave system; feature: Ice Cave; material: Sediment; isolation source: sediment from deep within a dark volcanic ice cave with no known source of... ...
TCATCAACATCTTCGGCGGCATCACCCGGGGCGACGAGGTGGCGCGCGGGATCATCCAGGCGCGCGACGAGCTGCGCATCACCAAGCCCCTGGTGGTGCGCATGACCGGCACCCGCGAGGAGGAGGGCCGGCAGCTGCTCCGGGAGGCGGGGATCGTTCCCGGGGTGAGCGCGGTCGACGCGGCGCGGCAGATCGTCGAGCTCACCAGAGAGGTCTGACCCGATGTCCATCCTCATCGACCGCTCGACCCGCGTCCTCGTCCAGGGCATCACCGGCCGCGAGGGCAGCTTCCACACCGAGCAGATGCAGGCGTACGGCACCAACGTGGTCGCTGGGGTCGTGCCCGGGCGTGGTGGCGGCACCCACCTCGGTGCTCCCGTCTTCGACACCGTGGCCGAGGCGGTGGCGGCGACCGGCGCCGGCTGCGCGTTCATCATCGTGCCCCCGCCCTTCGCCGCCGACGCGATCATGGAGGCCGCCGCGGCGGCGGTGCCGCTGGCGGTCTGCGTGACCGAGGGCGTTCCCGTCCACGACATGATCCGCGCCCGGGCGATCATCGAGGTCTCGAGCACCCGGCTGATCGGCCCCAACTGCCCCGGGCTGCTCACCGCGGGCGAGTGCAAGGTCGGCTTCATCCCCAACCACGTCGCCCGCCCCGGCAGCGTCGGCGTGGTCGCCCGCTCCGGGACGCTCACCTACGAGGTCATCCAGGGGCTGAGCCAGGCCGGCCACGGACAGACCACCGCCGTCGGCATCGGCGGCGACCCGGTGCTGGGGATGAGCTTCACCGACGTGCTCGAGCTCTTCCGCAACGACGAGGCGACCCGGGCGGTGGTGATGGTGGGGGAGATCGGCGGCTCCGACGAGGAGGCTGCCGCCGAGCTCATCGGCGCCGGGTACCCCAAGCCGGTGGTCGCCTTCATCAGCGGCCGCACCGCCCCGCCGGGCAAGCGCATGGGCCACGCCGGGGCGATCATCAGCGGCAACCGGGGCACCGCGCAGAGCAAGATCGACGCCCTCACCGGCGCCGGCGCGGTGATCGGCGACACCATCGAGGACGTGGTCCGCCTCGTCGGCGACCGGCTCGGAGCCACCCGGCCGGCCTGATGTTCTGGTTGAGGCGGAAGAGGTTGTGCGGGTCGTGGCGGGCCTTGACGGCGGCGAGGCGCGCGTGCTTCGCGGGCCCGTACGCCCGGGCCACCACGTCGGGCGGCTCGTCGTCACCGGTGAAGTTGGGGTTGGAGGTTCCCCGGCAGTGGGGCCGCATCGCCTCGTGGAACTCCCGTGACCAGGCGATGTGCTCGTCCCTCTCGCTGTCGTCGTCCCAGATCGCCAGGTCGGCGTCCATGTACCGCGCCGAGCGGTCGGCGAAGGCGGTGGCGTCCTCCTCCAACCGCGCCACAGCCCCCCAGCTGGAAGAACAGGGCCTGCGAGCGGCCGGGGCGCATCCGGGAGCAGTGCTCGACGATGGTGTCGATGCAGGCTCGGTGTGCGCCATCCGGTCGTCACTCCTCCAGTAGCCCTGGTCCCGGGCGGCAGGGCCGGGTCGAACAGGTGAGCCCTGGCAGACCACACGATCGCGTAGCCCGGCTGGCCCACGACCTCGGGGTGGTGATGCCGTCCCGGACAGCTCGTGGAGGCCGTACTCGAAGCCGGTGACCACCCCGAAGTTGCCCCCGCCGCCGCGAATCGCCCAGAACAGGTCCGGGTTCTCGCCCTCGCTGGCACGAACCACCCGCCCGTCGGCGAGCACCTGAAGAGCGGGTTGCCCCGGGGAGCGCTCCTGCAGCCAGTCGACGAGGGCGTCCGGCGGGCGGTCTCGGAGGACGCCGCCCACCAGGTCGCGGACCGCATCCGCGGGCAGCGGATCGAGGCGGATTCGGGTGAGCAGGCCGTCCTGCTCGGCGCGGTCGCAGAGGCGGCGGGCGATGACCACGGGGCTGCCGAAGAGGTCGTCCCGGTCGGGAAGCGGCTCGCCGGCGTGGAGGCCGGCGCGGATCCGCAGCGGAGGGCCGTCGCGCCGGCGTTCGACGCGTCGATGGTCCGCTGCATCGCCACCGCACAGCCCACCGCCGCGACCGGGCTGGTGAACGCGACCGTCAGGCCGTCGCCGAGGCTCCTGACCTCGCGCCCGCCGGCCTCGGAGACGGCGCGGCGGAGCAGGGAGAAGTGCAGCCGGTTCACCGCCTCGGCACTGTCGTCCCCGAGCCGGTCCAGCATCTGGGTGGAGCCGACCAGGTCGGTGAACAGGAAGGTGACGACCCCGGTGGTGTCGGTCACGGATGCCCCCCACGCCCGGCCGCAGTGTCAGGAATGGTACTGCGGCCCTGGCGCCACCGCCCCGGTCAGGATCCGCCGGGGAAGAAGACTCCGTTGCGCTCCCGGTAGACGGCCGCGTACCCCGGTCTGCTCGAGGCGGGGTCGGAGGTGAAGGTGAAGCCGTTGTCGCTGCGGCTCGCCGTCCATGCCATGGTGCAGCCGGTCTCGGCACCGTCGATGGCGAAGCGGTTGACCCTGTCGACCTTCGACGCGCGCCGGGTCACGCCGCTCCACCGGAGGTCGAAGGAGACGGTGGAGGGGGCGGATGGCCCGCCCACCAAGGCGTTGGCGAGGAACACGTAGTCCCTGGTGCGGAGGTCGCTGAGCTGGTATGACGCCGTCCCCGCCAACGGGTCGACGCTGCCGCTGCCCACCGGTAGGCGGACGGTCCAGAAGGGCCGGCCCGGCGCCGGCGGCCCGGGATTGAAGTTGTGCACCTGTCCGGGCTGTCCCGGTGGGCCCTGGGGGTCAACTGGCCCCGCATACAGGTCCATTCAGAAGAACCCGAAGGTCCCCTCGTGAGTGCCTCCGTCGGCGCCGACGTAGCGCCCGCTGAGGAAGCGCATGTCGCAGTCGTAGGTCATCGTCGACGGAGCGCCCCCGGTCACGGTCCCCGTCCCGAAGATGCGGGTGACGGCGACGACGCCGTCGAAGTCGTAGATCGTGGAGGGCTCGTTGCCGGGGCTCGGGTCGGCGACGTGCGGAGCACCGGGCAGGCCCATGAAGGTGCCGGGGATCTCCCTCGGGTCGTCGCCCGCCGCGCTCGCGAGGCGCGGACGGTGGATGCGGCCGGCGGCAAGGGCACCGGCCGCGCCGGCAACCGCCAGGAACGCGCGCCGGCTGGGCCTCCAGCTGGGTCGATCGTCGAGGGGTGCCGCCATCTCAAACAGGGTATCAGGGACCGGAAACCTATACCATACGTTGGTCCGCGCACATCGACGCCGTGGTCGTAGTGCACCCACGGGGGGTGCGTTCCGTCGCGGACGCGCCGCCCCGGTGACGAGAGGATCAGCTCATCGCCCGGTCGAAACCCGGGGATCCGCGGGCCGACGTGGGGGTCGGGAGGGGGGCTGATGCACGGTCGCGCGGAGCTGGACGGCGCCGCCTCGATGAGGTCGCCGGCCGATGTCGTGGAGCTGCTCATCACGTTGGGAAGGACCCGGCTGGCCGCCGACACCCTCGAGGTGCTCGAGGAGTGGGCGGCGGCGCCCGACCGGCACCTGCCACCCTCCGCATCGCTGCGCAGTCGCGCCCTGCTCGCGCTCGCCCGCGGTGACGTGGACGCGGCGCTCGAGCTGCTGCGCCGGGCGCTCGACGCGGACACTGGCGGCGCATCGTCGGAACGGGCGCGGACGCTGCTGGCCGTGGGGAATGCGCTCCGCCGCGGAGGCCGCGGTCGCGAGTCGCGGGCCCCGCTCGAGCGAGCTCGCGAGATATTCGACGAGCAGGGTGAGGCCGCCTGGGCGGCCAGGTGCCGGGAGGAGCTGGCGATGCTCCGCCGTCCCGCCCCCCGGACGGGGCTGACCCCGGCTGAGCGGCGGGTCGCCGAGCAGGTCGTCACCGGTCTCACCAACTGCGAGGTCGCAGCACGCCTGCGGGTGTCCCAGCGAGCCGTGGAGATGCACCTCTCGAGCGTGTACCGCAAGCTGGACGTGCGCTCGCGGATCGAGCTCGCTGTGCTGGCGTCGACTCGGGGGCTGGAGGCGGGTTCCGCGGAGGTCCGCCAGGCCTGAGGGACGGCCGGTGCCTCGGAGCGGCCTGCGCGCACCGTCTCCGTACAATTGCCCGGATGCGCGAGGTGTGGATCGTCGCCGCCGCCCGCACCCCCTTCGGCCGCTTCGGGGGAGGGCTGGCACGCCTCTCCGCCACCGATCTCGGCGCTGTGGCCATCCGCGAGGTGCTCCGCCGAGCCGACGTGCCGCCGGGCGGGGTCGACCACCTGATCATGGGCACGGTGCTCGCCGCCGGCCAGGGACAGGTGCCCTCGCGGCAGGCCGGGCTCAAGGCCGGGCTGCCCGCCTCGGTGCCCTCCTTCACCGTGAACAAGGTCTGTGCCAGCGCGCTGAAGGCGGTCAACCTCGGGGCGCTGCTGATCCGTGCCGGCGAGGCCGACGTGGTCGTGGCCGGGGGGATGGAGTCGATGTCGAACGCGCCATATCTGCTCGAGGAGCAGCGCTTCGGCAGCCGCATGGGCGACCGCACCGCGGTCGACAGCATGATCCGGGATGGTCTCTGCTGCCCCGTCGACGGGGTGCACATGGGCGTTCACGGGAGCCAGGTCGCCGCCGAGATGGGGGTGGGCCGCGAGGAGCAGGACGCCTGGGCGCTGCGCTCCCAGCGGCGCTACGCCCAGGCCCTCGGCGAGGGGTTCTTCCGCGATGAGCTGGTGCCCGTCGCCGTCGCCGGCGGCGCCGAGGTGGCCGCCGACGAGCAGCCGCGGCCGGAGACCACGGCGGAGCGGCTGGCCTCGCTGCGGCCCGCGTTCGATCCCGGCGGCTCGATCACCGCGGGCAACGCCCCGGGGGTCAACGACGGCGCCAGCGCGGTGCTGCTGATGGAGGCGGCGCGGGCCCGCGCCGCCGGCCTCGAACCGCTGGCGCGGTGGGTGGTGGGCGCCGACTCCGCCGCCGAGCACCCCTACCTCGCCACCGTGCCCGCCACCGCGGTGCAGGCGGCGCTGGCCCGCAGCCGGGAGCGGGTGGGCGTCGACCAGCTCGCCCGGCTGGAGATCAACGAGGCCTTCGCCGCGGTGGCGATCACCAGCACCCGGATGCTCGAGGTCGACCCCGAGCGGGTCAACGTCAACGGCGGGGCGATCGCCGTCGGCCACCCCATCGGCGCCAGCGGGGCCCGGATCCTGATGACCCTGGTCTACGAGCTCCGCCGCAGCGGCGGCGGCTACGGCGCCGCGGGGATCTGCAGCGGCGTCGCCCAGGGCGAGGCGACGCTTGTCCACGTCTAGGCTGGGGGGACTCTCCCCCTGCACGGCCCTCATCGCTGCGCGATGACGGCCGTGCCCCCCTCGGCTGACGCCACCGCGGCGCGCCCCCTCGACGAGCGGATCGCGGCCTTCGCCGCCGAGGTGGTGCGGCCGCTGGCGCCGGAGATGGGCCGGGGTGGTGTCCGGCACGCTGGCGAGCTGATCGCCGAGGCGGGACGCCGCGGCGCCAGCAGCGCGGTGATCTACGACGTCCACGTCAGCGTCGCCAGCGAGCCCTTCGCCCTCAGCGAACCGGGCAGCGGCAGCGACGCCGCCTCGCTGATCACCCGGGCGGTGCGCGACGGCGACGACTACGTCCTCGACGGCACCAAGATGTGGATCACCAACGGCGGCGAGGCCGACCTCTACCTGGTCATGGCGCGGACCGGCGGCTCCGGCGCCCGGGGGATCAGCGCCTTCCTGGTGGAGGCGTCGTGGCCGGGGGTTCGGGCCTCGCGGCCGCTGCGCAAGCTGGGGCTGCGCGGCTCGTCGACCGCCGAGCTGGTGCTGGACTCGGTCCGGGTCCCCGCCGCCCGGGCGGTGACCCGTCACGCCGCCGAGCTCTGCGACCGGGGCGTGCCCTTCACCCGCGAGGCCGCGGTCGCCAAGCTGGTGAGCACCGACGCCCACCCCGCGGCGGTGCGCCTGCGCGACGCCAAGGCCTGCCAGATCTACGAGGGCACCAACCAGATCCAGCGCCTGGTGATCGCGCGCGAGCTGCTCCGATGCTAGTGGCGGTTAACCCGGAGGGGCTCGCGGGACCGGCATCGTCATAATCGAAGCGAGAGACAGCACGCAGAGGGACCGACCGTGGACATCCGGCTCAACGAGGAGCAGCTGATGGTGCAGGGGTCGGTCCGCGAGCTCGTGCGCGCCCGCATCGCCCCCCGGGCCGCCGAGATCGACGAGACCGAGGAGTTCCCCTGGGACGTCGTCGAGATGTTCCGCCAGCAGGACCTCTTCTCGCTTCCCTTCCCGCCCGAGTACGGCGGCCTCTCCGGCAGCGCGCTGACCCTCAACGTCGCCATCGAGGAGATCGCCAAGGCCTGCGCCACCAGCGCCCTCATCCTCGCGGTCCAGGCCCTGGGGGGCTACCCGATCATGCTCGCCGGCAGCGACGAGCAGAAGGAGCGCTGGCTTCCCGACCTCTCGTCCGGGCGCAAGCTCGCCGCCTACGCGCTCAGCGAGCCCGGGGCGGGCAGCGACCCCGGGGCGATGGTGACCCGCGCCATCCGCCGCGGCGACGACTACGTCCTGCGCGGCTCCAAGATCTGGATCACCGACGGCGGCGTCGCCGACACCATCACCGTCTTCGCGACGACCGACCCCGGCGCCCGGAGCAAGGGCATCAGCGCCTTCGTCGTCGACGACGCGAGGAACGCCAAGGGCCTCACCGCCACCACCATCCACGGCAAGCTCGGCATCCGCGGCAGCAACACCGCCGAGCTGCACTTCGACGACGTGGTGGTCCCCGCCGCCAACCGGCTCGGCGAGGAGGGCGAGGGCTTCCGCATCGCCATGCGCGTGCTCGACCGCTCCCGGCCCGGGGTGGCCGCGCAGGCGTTGGGGATCGCCCAGGGCGCCCTCGACTACGCGGTCGGGTATGCCCGCGAACGCCAGCAGTTCGGCAAGGCGATCGCCGAGTTCCAGGGCCTCCAGTTCATGCTCGCCGACATGGAGGCGCAGACCGCCGCCGCCCGGGCGCTGGTCTACCACGCCTCCTCGCTGATCGACGCGAAGAGCCCGGATGTGGGCCACGCGGCCGCGATCTGCAAGCTCATCGCCGGCGACACCGCGATGAAGGTCACCACCGACGCGGTGCAGATCCTCGGCGGCTACGGCTATGTCCGCGAGTACCCGGTGGAGCGGATGATGCGCGACGCCAAGATCACGCAGATCTACGAGGGCACCAACCAGATCCAGCGCGTCGTCATCGCGCGGGACCTTCTCCAGGGGTAGTCGAGGGCCGATGTGACGGCGCTGTGACAGCGCCGTCAGGGTGCCCGTGCGGGTGCGCTACCCTGGGTTCCAGCCGGGGGTGAAACAAACGGCGGGCCTCCGGCGTTTGGCAGAGAGTACGGCGTGCCGGCGGGGAACCGGTGCGACCCACCGCCCGTGTGGCCGCCACGGCCCGAGCCGCCCCTCCCAGACGTCCTCTCATGGCAAGTACCACGCGCCGGCGACGGCGCTCGAGCTATGACCTCGTCCCCACCTGGGCCACCCGTGGCCGGGTGCTGCTCGCCTGCGTCGTGCTGGTGATCGGCTTGGTGGGGGGCTACGGGGCGCGCCTCGTGTTCTCGCTCGCCCATCTCTTCGGCGAGAGCCCGATCTCGGTGATCACCGACATCATCGGCCACGGCTCGGGCGGCTCCGGCGTCGTGGCGAACAAGTTCGCCAACGGCCAGCGGGTGAACATCGCCCTCTACGGCTACGGTGGCAGCGGCCACGACGGGGCCTTCCTCTCCGATTCGATCATGGTGGTCTCGATCCAGCCGCGCGGCCAGGGGAACAAGCCGCAGATCGCGCAGATCAGCATCCCCCGCGACCTGTTCGTGCCCATCCCCGTCGGCGGCACCCAGAAGACCTACTACGCGCGGGTCAACGAGGCCTACTCCATCGGGCAGGCCGGTCTGCCGGTCTCATCCGCCGACTACGGCGGCGACCACGGCGGTGGGGGGCTCGCCAACGCCACCCTCTCCCGGATTCTCGGGATTCCCATCGACCACTTCGTGGGGCTGGACTTCACCGCCTTCAAGTCGGCGGTCGACTCGGTGGGCGGCGTCGACATCAACGTCGAGCGCACCTTCACCGACAACAACTACCCCCACGGCGAGTGCGAGGACCCTCACCATCCCGACTGCTCGGTCGAGACCGTCCATTTCAACGCCGGCCCACAGCACATGGACGGCGCCACCGCGCTCATCTTCGCCCGCTCCCGCGAGTCCACCGATCCGCTCGAGGGCACCAACTTCGCCCGCAACAAGCGGCAGCAGCTGGTGCTCGGCGCCATCAAGCAGCGGGTGCTGAGCGCCGGCGGCCTGCGCAACCTCCCCGACCTGCTGAACAGCCTCGGCGACCACGTCAAGACCGACCTGCCCCTCGGGGACGGTCTGGCCCTCTACGAACTGGTCAAGGGCGTCGAGACCACCAGCTTCGAGCACCTGAGCGTCGACGCCGGGAACTTCATCTACGACTGTGGGCCGCCCTATGGCACCGCCGCATGCCCGGCGGCGTACGAGTACCCGTACGACCGCAGCTTCGGCACCCTGCAGCACTTCGTCCAGAACATCTTCCCGCCCCCCGGCGCCATCGCGGCGCGCGCCCCGGTGTCCGTGGTCGACGGCAGCGGTCGCAGCCAGGGCGCCTCGAAGCGATGGGCGTCGCTGTTCTCGAACGCCGGCCTCGCCGCGACCGACGGCGGGGCGGCGAAGGTCAGCCCGACCACCCACGTGATCGACGCCAGCGGGGGCCGGAGCGCGAGCACGGCGCTCTGGCTGGCCCGGTTCTTCGGCGTCCAGGTGGAGACCCCGGCGCCGGCCACCGCCGCCGCGACCGGGTCCGCGGCAGCCGTCCCCGGCGGGATCACCCTGGTGCTCGGCCAGGAGGAGGAGCGGTCCTTCTACGGCCTGGGCGGCTCGTCCAGCGCCTACGCGGGCCAGTACAGCGGCGCCTCCGCGCCGGGCACCGGCACCGGCACCACCGCCCCGCGCCGCACCACCGCGCCGGCGGCCACGGCGAAGCCCGTCGCGCCGCCCCTCGCGACCGCGGCGGCGACCCCGGGCGGCAGTTCGGGCGGCCTCCTGCCGCCGCTGGTCACCAGCACCGAGGCGCCCTCCCCGCGGGCTTCACCGCACCCCACCCCGGCCCCCAGGGGCCACGCCAAGCCCAGCCCGTCGCCGACCCCCTGAGGGGAGCGTCAGCCGGCGGAGAGCGAGGCCAGGGTGGGCGCGGGTCCGCCGCCACCCGCCGGCCTGCTCAGGTTGAACAGCACCCGGTCGGCGAGCCGCGCCGGGGCGAAGAGCGCGGGTTCGCTGAGCGGCCAGACCCCGCAGCGCGAGTCACCGGACCCGGACGCGTCGAGGATGCCGTTGACGGCGCGGCGGGCCGCCTCGTTGGCGGCCTCCATCGTGGCCAGGTCGGTGTGGGTGCGCACGTAGTCGGAGGCGAGGAAGAGGTTGTCGATCGCGGTGACGGCGCGGGGCCGGTGCTCCCAGGACCCGCTGGTGTTCACCAGCAGCGGCTCGGCGTTCACCCCCGCGTGAGGCGGATTGGGGAAGGTGATGTCGCTGTCCACGAAGGTGGTGACCAGGTTGCCGTCGTCGAGGCCCTCCACCCCCCGCGCCTGCAGCTGATGCCGCACCTCGGCGACGAACTCCTCGCGGCTGCACGACTTCGCGTGCCTGCCGCTGAGCTCCCCGGCCGCCTCCCACTCGGAGACATCGACGGAGAGCACGCCCGACACGGTGCCGTCGCCCATGGCGCGCAGGTCGTGATCGGCCCAGAACTGCTGCTGTGAGATGGAGGTCAGCGCCCAGGGCGAGTCGATGTAGATGCTGTGCCCGCGCACCATCGGCAGGTCCTCGCGCAGGTAGAACATCACCCCGTTCATCCAGCGCGTCTGCAGCCGTCGCAGCCCGCCGAGCCGCGGGTCGGCGCGGCGCAGCGCCGGCCCCACCAGACGCTGCATCACCTCCTTGGGCACCGCGGCGACGTAGTGGTCGGCGGTGCGAGTGGTGGTGGAGCGCCCCTCGCGGACGGTGACCCCGGTGATCCGTCCCCGCCGGCAGCCGATCGCGGTCACCTCCGCCCCCATCCGGTAGTCGACTCCGAGCGCGCGCAGGTGGCGGAGCCAGGGGTCGATCCAGACGTCGTTGGTGGGGCCGTTGAGCAGCCGGTCGGTGCGGCCTCCCGGCCGCATCAGGTCGAGGAGCAGCTGCACCAGGATGTAGCCGCCGGCACGGGCGCTGAGCCGGCGCGCCTGGGCCGCCACCAGGGTGCGGCTGAGGCCGTCGGCGAGGTACAGCTGATACTTGGCGGAGCGCTGCGCGGCGCCGGAGAAGGTCCACCAGTCGAGGTTCTCGTACTCGACGTAGCGGCGCGCCTCGCAGCTGCGCAGCATGGTGAACAGCCGCTCGGCGAAGTGGGCCAGGTCGAGCGGAGGGATCCCGGGGTCGCCGAGAAGGTTGCCGATCACCGCCCCCATCCCCATCCGCAGCTCCTCGACCGAGGTGGGGAAGCGGGCGGGGATGACGACGTTGCCCATCCCCACCTGGGCCATCTCGAGGCGGGTGGCGGGCACCAGGTTGTCGAAGACGCCGTTGGGCCGGCCGGGCACCGGGATCCGTCGCATCGTGTCCGGCAGGTGGCGGTAGAAGCCGGGGAAGAAGCGGAAGCCGTGCTCGGCGGGGAGGTCCGGCCGCCCGGCGGTCCCGCTGCCGGGCACCGGCATGCTCCGCGCCTTGCCGCCGGGGATGGTCCTGCGCTCCAGCACGGTGACGCCGAAGCCACGCTCGGCGAGCTCGTGGGCGGCGCTCATGCCGGCGACGCCCCCACCCATCACCAGGACGCTTCGCTCCCTCATGCGCACGCCCTGGCTGCCCGCCCGCTCAGCCCGGGCCCTCGACCCGGAAGAGCTCCGACGAGGCGAGGGCGCACCGCCTCTCCCCCCACCGGGTCAGGCCGCCGGCGAGGAGGACGCTGCCGTCGGCGAGCCGGGTGGCGGTGTGGGCGGCGCGCGGGGCAGTGATGCCCGCCGAAGACCATGCGTCGCCGCAGGAGTCGTAGACCTGGGCGGTGTCCAGGGCGCACCCGGCGCCGTTCCAGCCGCCGGCGACGAGCACCCGCCCGCCGTCGAGCAGGGTGGCGGTGTGGGCGCGGCGGCGGTGCGGCATCTCCGCCTTGGGGAGGAAGGTACGGCGTGCCGGCGCATAGCGTCGCACCGTGGCCACCGCGCCGCTGGAGCCACCCCCGGCGACGAGCACGCTGCCGTCGCCGAGGCGGGTGGCGCTGTGACGGGCGGGGGCGGCGTTGGCGCCCAGGGTCTGCCGCCAGCTGTCCACCCCGACCGTGTACACCTCGGCGGCCTGGAGCAGCTCGCCGTCGCTCTCGCCGCCGGTGACCAGCACCGCGTCGCCCTCGAGGAGGGTGGCCGCGTGGGCGGCGCGGCCACCGAGCATGGTGGCGGCGCGGCTCCAGAGGTCGAGCGCCGGGTCGTAGATCTCCACCGAGGCCAGCCGGACCGGCGGCACCCCGCGCAGGTCGGCGCCGCCGGTGCAGACCACCGGGCCGGCGGCCAGCCGGACGGCGGCGTGCAGCGCCCGGGCGGTCGCCATCGGAGGGCGTTCGCTCCACCGGTCGAGCGCCGGGTCGTAGAGCTCCACCGAGGCCAGGCTGCCGCCGCCGGCGACCCCCCCGGCGACGATCACGGTGCCGTCCCCGAGCAGGGTGGCGGTGTGCCCGGTGCGACCCCGGCGCAGGCTCGCCGCCGGCGACCAGGAGCGCTCCCGTGGGTCGAAGAGCTCCGCCGACGCGAGAAAGCCGTCCGCCTCCGCGAACCCTCCGGCCACCAGCACCCTGCCGTCGTCGAGCAGGGTCGCGGTGTGACCCTCGCGCGCCTGGCGCATGAGCCCCGCGGGGCGCCAGCCCCACCCCGCGTCCCACCCGGAACCGGCGTCCGGCTGCCGCGGAAAGGGCAGCGCGGCCATCGCAGCGTCCTCCTCGGACCGCCGTCCACCATCGGCGGTGACCCGAGTCTGGCCCCGCCCGGGGGGCCGAGCGTCACGGATCGCCGTGATCTTTTGGCCCGCTGACGCGGCGGCCCACCAGCTCCAGCCGGGAGCGGACCCCCAGCTTGGCGTAGACGTGCCTGAGGTGGGTCTCGACGATGTTCACCGAGACCGAGAGGTGCTGCGCGATCTGCTGGTTGGAGCGCCCGCTGCACACCAGGTCGGCCACCCGCCGCTCCTGGGCGGTCAGCCGCTCGGGCTCGTCGAGGCGGCGGTGACGGCGGCCGCGCGCCACCGAGAGCTCGGACCGGGCCTGCTCGGCGAGCCAGGTGGCKCCGGCCGCCTCGGCGAGGTGCAACGCCGACGCCAGCGGGGCGCGCGCGGCGGCGGGCCGGCCGGTGCGGCGCAGCAGTGTGCCGTGCTCGATCAGGGTCTGCACCCGCTCCAGCGGCAGGTCGACCTGGTCGTGGAGCTCGAGGGCGGCCTCGAGGTGCCGCTCGGCCGCGGCGGTGTCGCCCTCGTGTTCGGCGAGGTGGGCGCTGCCGCAGGCGAGGGCGATCCGCGGCCAGCGGCAGGGCAGCCGCACCGCGCACGTCGCCAGCCAGTCGAGCACCCGCCGGGCGTCGTCGGGCCGTCCGGCGCCGACGTGGGCGGCGACCGCGTGGCGCGCCCAGGGCACCACACAGGGCTCGCCGATGCCGGCGCGCAGGGTGAGCTCCTCGGCCCGCGCGAACCGATCGCTGGCGGCCTCGGCCCGCCCCTCGGCGAGGTCGCGGCGGCCGCGCACGTGGTGGACCCAGAGGAGGGCGATGGCCGGAGGGTGGGGGAGGGCCTCGACCATCCCGCACCAGCGGTCGCTCTCGTCGCGGCGGCCCATCAGCTGGGCGAGGATCGCGTTGCCGGCGGACCCGAAGGGTGCCATGAACGGCACCAGCTCGCCGATGGCCGTGCCCCGCCCGGCGAGGGCGAGGGCCTCCTCGAGGCGGCCGGCGCGGATCAGGGTGTCGCCAAGGCTCAGTGCCACCGCGGCGATCGCCTCCACCGCGCCCATCTGCTCGGCCGCGCCCAGGGCCACCTCGAGCACCCGCCGCGCCTCGGTCAGGCCCTCGGCGTACTTGCCGACGTGGCCGTGGGTCATCAGCGCCCCCCAGCTCGAGGTGAGCTCGGAGAGGTGCGCCCCGAGGTCGCGCTCGACGTCTGCGGCGGCGGCCGCGGTGGCGTCGAGCCCGGCCGGGTCGCCGGCGAGGAAGCTGATGAATCCCCACGCCGAGCCGACCCGGGTGCGCAGCGGCTCGTCGACGTCCTCGGACAGGGTGCGGGCGCGGGTCACGGCCCGCAGCGCGTCCCCGGGACCGACGGTCAGCCAGGAGGTCTGGGCCTGGTCGAGGAGCACCTCGACGGCGGCGGAGATCAGCCCCGACCGCTCGGCGAGCCCGGCGGCCTCGTCGAGGCGGAGGGCGGCGCGGCCGGTGGCGCCGGCGGCCCAGTGGGCGTGGCCGAGCAGGCGCAGCACCGCGACCCGGTCCCTGTCCGGCAGGCCGGGCTCCTCGAGCAGCCGCTCCTGGACCTCGATCGCGGCCGCCGGCCGGCCGCCGCGGAGGAGCGCCTCGCCGAGCGTCCCCAGCAGCGCCGGGCTGGGGTGATCGCCGGAGAAGTCGAGGGCGGTCTGGAGGTGGTGCACCGCGGTCTGCAGCGCCCCCCGGCGGAGCGCCGCCCGCCCCGCGCTCTCGAGCACCGCGATCGACGCCGGGTCGCCGACCAGGTCGGCGCGAATGGCGTGCTGTGCGGCCTCGGCGTCCATCCCCCGGCCGGCGAGCACGACGACGGCGCGGGAGTGGAGCCGGGCGCGCACCGGCGCCCCCATGTCCTCGTAGAGGGCCTGGCAGAAGAGCGGATGCACGAACTCGAGGGCGCCGCCGCCGGCGCCGCGCATCAGGCCGCTCCGCGACAGCGCGTCGATGGCGGCGTCGATCTCGGCCTCGTCCATCCTCGCCACCTCCGCCACCGGCCCGGTGCGGAAGTGGATGCCGAAGGCGCTCGCGGCCCGGGCGAAGCGGAGCGCCGGCTCGGGCAGGGTGGCGAACCGCGCCAGCAGCAGCGCGTCGGAGATCCACGGTCGCGAGGTGTCGGTGGGCTCGGGGAGGTGCTCCCCCTGGCGTAGGCTCCGGGCCACCTGCTCGAGCAGGAGGCAGTTGCCGTTGCAGAGCCGGAGCGCCTGGGCGACCACCGTCTCCCGCTGGGAGTCGCCGGCCTGGGCGGTGATGAGGGCGCGGGCGGCGGCCTCGCTCAGCGGCCGAAGCTGCTCCATTCGGGCATGGCCGCCGCCGACCAGCGCGGTCGCGACCTCGCGGGCGCGCGGCGGCCAGGGGCGCAGGGTCCCGAGCACGGCGACGCCGCGGCCGCCGATGCGCCGGCAGAGGAAGGAGAGCAGGGAGAGGGAGTCGTTGTCGGCCCAGTGCAGGTCGTCGAGGGCGAGGAGCAGCGGCCGGGAGCCCTGCTCGTCGATCCAGCGCTGCACCTCGTAGAAGGCGGCCCCGGGGGAGGACCCCGCGCCGCCGCCGGCGAGGAGAGTGGGGCCGCCGGCGGCGGCAAGCGCCTGGCTGACGAGCCCGAAGGGCAGCCCGGACTCCATTGGGTCGCCGCGGCCGGCGCCGACGCGCACGTCGTCGCCGCCGGCCAGCCGGCGGGCGTGCTCGAGCACCGACGTCTTGCCCAGGCCGGCCTCGCCGACCACCAGCAGGGTTCCGCCCTGTCCGGCGCGGGCGGAGTCGAGGAGGTGCCCGGTCGCGTCGAGGACCGCCTCCCTTTCCAACATCGCGGTCGAGCGTATCCGAGCGCCGATGGGTACGCCTAGAGACGTGACACGGATAGCGGGTGGCTCCCGCCGCTCCTCCGTCGCTGACAGCCTTCCCCCTAGAGTCCGTCTTCATGGAGCTGGCGGAGCGGTTGCTGGAGGGGGACGTGCGTGCCCTGGCGCGGGCCATCAGCATGGTCGAGGACCGCTCCGAGGCGCTCCCCGAGCTGCTCAGCGCGGTCCGCGGCCGGGCCGGGCAGGCCCACGTGGTCGGCCTCACCGGGCCGCCGGGCAGCGGCAAGAGCACCCTCGGCGACGGCATCGTCGAGCGCTGGCGGGCGCTCGGCCGCGAGGTCGGCGTCCTCGCCGTCGACCCCAGCAGCCCCTTCAGCGGCGGCGCCATCCTCGGCGACCGGGTGCGGATGCAGCGCCACGCCCTCGACCGCGGCGTCTACATCCGCAGCATGGCGGCGCGCGGCCATCTCGGCGGCCTCGCCAGCGCCGCCCGCGAGACGATCCGCCTCATCGACGCCAGCGGCCGCCGCCACTGCCTGCTCGAGACCGTCGGCGTCGGCCAGTCCGAGCTCGAGGTGATGCTCACCGCCGACACCGTGGTGGTGGTGACCACCCCGGTCGCCGGCGACGGGGTGCAGCTGATCAAGGCGGGGATCATGGAGATCGCCGACATCTTCGTGGTGAACAAGGCCGACCTCCCCGGCACCGACCGGGTGGTGCGCGAGCTCCGCCGCATGGTCCACGAGAGCAACCGCGACATGCGCTGGGAGCCGCCTGTCCTGACCACCACCGCCACCAGCGCGGAGGGCGTGACCGAGCTGGTCGCGGAGGTCGACCGCCATCTGGAGTGGGCCGCGGCGGACGGCGAGCTGCAGCGGCGGCGGAGCCGGCGGCTGCTTGCCGAGGTCGAGGCGATCGTGGCCGAGCGCGCCGTCGAGCGGGCCCGCAGCGCCCTCCGCGAGACCATCGACACCGACGACCTCGGCGACCTCGCCGGCGTCGATCCCTACGCCCTGGCCGACCGCATCCTCGACAACGGTCGCGGCTCCGGCTGAGCGGTGCCCCGCCGGGCGCCGAGTTCGTCGAGCAGGGCGGCGACCAGGGGGACGAACTCCAGCAGGTTGTAGAGGAAGTGCAGGTAGGGCCGCTGCAGCGGTCCGCCCACCAGGCCGCCGGTGGCGAGGATGCCGTTGACCCCACCGTGCAGCTCGATCGCCGGCTGCAGCGAGACCAGGAACAGGTAGACGTGCTCGATGTCGTGGAGGCCGGCCACCGCGAAGGCGATCCACAACCAGCGGTTGTGGCGGAAGCGGAGGACCAGCAGCGCGCACCCGAGCCACACGCTCGAGGTCCAGACCAGGTGGACCAGCTCCTGGTTCAGCCGGGTCACCACCCCCTGGGCGAGGTCGGCGTTGCCGCCGGTGGCGAGCAGCTGGAGCACCTGGACGAGGTGCTCGCCCTGATGGAGGCCCTGCAGGGTCACCAGCGCCACCAGCGCCCCCAGCGCCACGCCGCCCGGCAGCGCCAGCCGGCGGCCGCGCCCGGTGGCGACGAGGACGATGACGGCGACGTCCACTGCGACGACGAGCAGCGCCGCCCCGAGCACGATCAGCGGTGCCCGCCGGTCGGCGGGCCAGAGGCCGCGGAGCGCGGCCAGCCGCGCCGCCAGCGGCGAGCCGGGATGGGGCGCGCGGTGGTGCGCCATCCAGAGCATCGCGGCGCTCGCGGCGACCAGCACGGCGGCGACCCAGGCCAGCCGTCGCGTGCCGAAGCACCCGGTCGCGGTCACTGCGTCATTGTAGGGGGCGGTGCGGCGACGATCGCGTCAGCCGCTTCAGGAATCGATCGGATTCGCACCCGGCGGGCGCGAGGTACGCAGCAGCGATGGAGTACACCGACTACTACGCGGTCCTGGGCGTTCCCAAGAACGCCGACCAGGCCGCGGTCAAGGCCGCCTACCGCTCGCTGGCGCGCACCCTCCACCCCGACGTCAACAAGGACCCGGCGGCGGGCGAGCGCTTCAAGAAGGTGAACGAGGCCAATGCCGTGCTCGGCGACCCGGAGAAGCGGGCCAGGTACGACCGGCTCGGCGCCGACTGGGAGCAGCTCGAGCGCAGCGGGGCCGCCACCGCGCCCCCCCAGGCCGGCGGCGACTTCTTCGAGACCTTCTTCGGCGACGGCGGCCTCGACCTCGACGAGCTGCTCCGCGGCGCCGGCGGTCGTGCCGGGTCCTTCCGCACCCGCGCCGCCGTCCCCCGCCGCGGCGCCGACCTCGAGGAGACCGTCGACGTCGCTCTCGAGGAGGCGATGGCGGGGGGGCGGCGGCTGCTGACCCTGGGCGAGCGCCAGGTCGAGGTGCGCATCCCCGTCGGGGTCGCCGAGGGCTCGCGGGTGCGGGTCGCCGGTGAGGGCCGGCCCGGCCGCGACGGCGGCTCGCCGGGCGACATCTACCTGCGGGTGCACCTGCTCCCGCATCCCCGCTACACCGTCCGCGGCCGCGACCTCGTCGCGGACCTCGAGGTGCGCGACCACCAGGCGGTGCTGGGCGCTGCGATCCGCCTCGTCGGCCCCGCCGGGCCGCTCACCGTGACCGTCCCCGCGGGGACCCAGGCGGGCCGGGCGCTGCGGCTGCGCGGCAAGGGCATCCCCGGGCTCGGCCGCGCCCCGCATGGCGACCTGCTGCTCACCGTGCGCATCACCGTGCCGCCGGCCCCGTCCCCCGCCGAGCGCGAGCTGTACCAACGACTCGCGGAGCTGCGTGGCGCGGGAGCCGGAGGCAGCGAATGACCGACGACGCGAAGGACGCGGCCACCGCGCGTTCGGGGCTCCTGGAGCGCATCGACCGCCACATCGGCGACGGCATCGAGCGGGCCACCGTGGCGCACCACCGCCGCCGGCTCCGCAGGCTGGGCTGAGCCCACGCCCTGCGCCCCGACGCCACCCGGGTCTGGGCGGCCGGTGACCCCGAGCCGCGCGCCGGCAACCGCCTCGACGTCCTCATCGAGGGCGCGGAGGCGTTCCCGGCCATGGTCGAGGCCATCAGCCATGCCCGGTCCCACGTGCACATCGCCGGCTGGCATCTGGCGGCGAACTTCACGGTGCAGCCCGGCGACCCGCGCCTGAGCGTCCGCGACCTGCTCGCCGCCGTCGCCGGAAGGGTGGACGTCCGGGTCGTGGTGTGGGCGGGGGCGCCGATCTCACTGATCTCGGAGGCGATCGCCTCGACTGGTCGAATCACTCGCCCGACGGAATCATCCCCACCCCTCCCACCCATACGGTCTGCGCACCCCGGCGGGCAACCGCAAAATGCATGGCCCGCAGGCTTCTCGTGACTCCTGCTGCGGCCGTCCGGCGCCACCCCGGACAGCCGTTCGCCTCTGTAGACTGCACCGCCGACCGATCCACTTCAAGCTGGTCCGGAGAGGCCGGCAAGGGGATCGTGGCGCCGCTGCCGGCGGTCCGGCGGAGTGCGTCGCGCMCCTCCCTGCCGTCCCGCCTCGCCGGTGGAGGAGGGCAGACGATGGTGACCACGGCCCAGCCCCGCCTCCTCGACCACGTCGTCAGCGCGCACCAGTTCGACCGCGATCTCCTCGAGCACGTGGTCGAGCGCGCCGCCGCCCTGGACGGGGTGCGGGATCGCCGGCTCGACGGCCGCATCATGGCCACCCTCTTCTACGAGCCCAGCACCCGCACCCGCCTCTCCTTCGAGTCGGCGATGGTGCGGATGGGCGGCTCGGTGATCGGCACCGAGGCGGCCCGCGAGTTCTCCAGCGCCATCAAGGGCGAGACCCTCGAGGACACGGTGCGCATGGTGGAAGCCTACGCCGACGTCATCGTCCTCCGTCACGACGAGGCGGGGGCGGCGGCGCGCGCCGCCGCGGTGGCGAGCGTGCCCATCGTCAACGCCGGCGACGGCCCCGGCGAGCACCCCACCCAGGCGCTCCTCGACCTGGTCACCATCCATCGCGAGCTGGGCCGGGTCGACGGCCTCCACGTGATCCTCTGCGGCGACCTGCGCCACGGTCGCACCGCGCGGTCGCTGGCGCTGCTGCTCACCCTGTACGAGGGGGTGCGGATCACCCTGGTGGCGCCGCAGGTGGTGCAGATGGAGCCCGACATCCTCGGCCTGCTGCACTCCCGTGGGGTGCCGTACACGGTGACCGACAACCTCATCGAGGCGGTGGCCGACGCCGACGTGGTTTACCAGACGCGCATCCAGAAGGAACGCTTCGCCGATCCCGCCGACTTCGGCCGGGCCCGGGGCGACACCCGCATCGACGCCCGGGTGATGGCGCGGCTGCCGGCTGCGGCGATCGTGATGCACCCGCTGCCGCGCGTCGACGAGATCCACCCCGAGGTCGACGCCGACCCCCGCGCCGCCTACTTCCGGCAGGCGCGCAACGGGGTCGCGGTGCGGATGGCGCTGCTGGAGATGCTGCTCGGGGAGAGCCTGCCCGGATGACCGGGTCGCCGCCGGGGGCCTCGTCCCGCCTGCTCGACTCCGCCGAGCTGTCGCGCGCGGTGCGCCGGCTCGCCCACGAGGTGCGCGAGCGCCATCCCGGGCTCGCCGGGGTGGTGCTGGCCGCGGTCTGCGACGGGGGCATGCCCCTCGCCCGCCGGCTGCGCGACCAGCTCGCCGAGCTCGGCGAGCCGGAGCCGCCGCTGCTCGCCCTCGACGTCCGCGACTACCGCGACGACCGTCCCCGCCCCGCCCGGCCGGTCGCCGGGGCGCTCCGCCGGGTGCCCCCGGCGGGCGGGGGCGCCCTGCTCGCACCGGCGGGGGTCGAGGCGGCGACGGTGGTGCTGGTCGACGACGTCATCCACACCGGGCGGACGCTGCGGGCGGCGCTCGACCTGCTCGCCGACCACGGCCGGCCCGCCGCGGTGGAGCCGCTGGTGCTGGTCGACCGCGGCCGCCGCGAGCTGCCGGTGCGCGCCACCTACGTGGGCCGCAACCTCCCGGTCGCCGCCGGCTCCTGGGTGGAGGTGGTCTGGGACCCGGCGGGCGCCGGCGCCTGGCTGGTGGAGCCGCAGCCGGCCACCCTGCCGGGCGGGGAGCCGGCGGCATGATCGTGCTCAACGTCGTCCTCCGCGGCATCCGGGTCATCGACCCGCTGGCGGGGCGCGACCAGGTGGACATGGACGTCTGGCTGCGTGGCGGGCGGATCGAGGCGATCGAGCGCCGGATCCGCACCGACCAGGTGCCCACCCTCGACCTCGCCCGGGTCCCGGGCCTTCCCGAGGTGGTGCTCTGCCCCGGGTTCATCGACCTCCACACCCACCTGCGCGAGCCCGGCGGCGAGGATGCCGAGACGGTGGGCAGCGGCGCCGAGGCGGCCGCGGTCGGAGGCTTCACCCAGCTCGTGGCGATGGCCAACACCCGCCCACCGGTCGACAGTCCGGAGCGCCTCGCCGACGCCCGCCGGCGCGCCCGCCAGGCCCCGGTGCGGGTGCTGAGCGCCGCCGCGGTCACCGTGGGCCTGCGCGGCCGCGAGCTGGTCGACACCGGCGCGTGCGCGGCGGCCGGCGCCGCCGCCTTCACCGACGACGGCCGCAACGCGGCGCCCACCCGGCTGCTCGCCGAGGCGCTCCGCGCCGCCGCCGAGGTCGACCGGGTGGTGCTGGTGCACCCCGAGGACGAGTCCATGGTGGCCGCCGCCAACCCCGACGTGCCCTCGGTGATCCGCTGTCCCCATCGCCCCGCCGAGTGCGAGGTGGTGGCGGTCGAGCAGGCGCTGCGCGCCCTCACCCAGGCGGGACGGGGCCGGCTCCACCTCCAGCACCTGTCCTGCGCCGGCTCGCTGAACCTGCTCCGCACCGCTCGCGAGCTCGACTTTCCGGTGACCGCGGAGGTGACCCCGCACCACCTCGCGATGTGGCTGCCCTTCGAGCGCGAGCCCGACCCTCCGGCGCTCCGCAAGGTGAACCCGCCGCTGCGCACCGAGCAGGACCGCTGCGCCCTGGTGGAGGCGCTCCGCGAGGGCGTCCTCGACGCCGTCGCCACCGACCACGCCCCCCATCCCGCCGAGGCCAAGGTGGGCGACTACGCCGACACCGCCCCGGGGATGATCGGGCTGGAGACCGCGCTCGCCACCTGCCTCACCCTCGGCGGGATGGGCGGCCCCTGGCTGCCGGTGCTGGTCGAGCGCCTCACCGCCGGCCCCTGGCGGGTGCTCGGCGCCGCCGCCGGGCTGCGCGAGCCGCGCCTCCGCCTCGGGCAGCCCTGCAGCTTCACGCTCTTCGACCCCGACCAGGAGTGGGTGGTCGGGGCCGAGCCGCTGCGCTCGCGGAGCGGTAACACCCCGCTGCTCGGCGTCCCCCTCCGCGGCCGGGTGCTGCTCACCGTCTCCGAGGGGGCGATCGTCCACCTCTCCCCGTCGCTGGAGCTGCCGGGGCTGACCGCGGTGCCGGGTGGCTGAGCGGGGCCGGCTGGCCCTGGAGACGGGGCGCTGCTTCGAGGGGGTCCTCTTCGGTGCCGGGGTGCCCGAGGTGAGTGGAGAGGTGGTCTTCAACACCTGCATGACCGGCTACCAGGAGGTCGCCACCGACCCCTCCTACGCCGGCCAGGTGGTGGTGATGACCCACCCGCTGATCGGCAACTACGGCTGCCGCGACGACGACGCGGAGTCGTCCCGGGTGTGGGCCCGCGCGATGGTGGTGCGCGAGCTCTCCCCGCAGATCGGTCACCCGCTCGGCGAGCGCAGCCTCGACGAGGAGCTGCGCCGCCACGGCGTCCCCGGCCTGCGCGGGGTCGACACCCGCGCCCTGACCCGCCACCTGCGCGACCACGGCACGGTGCGGGCGGTGCTCGCCCCCGCGGCGGCGATGAGCCCGGAGGAGCAGGTGGCGCGGGCCCGCAGCGCGCCCCACGTCGGCGACCAGGACCTGGTCGCCGAGTGCTCGCTCCGCGAGCCGTGGATGCGCTGGGAGGAGCCGCTGCATCCCACCCTGGAGCGCGAGCTCCGGGCCGCGGGCGGCGTCGGCGCCCACGCCGGGGTGCGCATCGTCGCCGTCGACCTCGGGGTGAAGCGCAACAGCCTGCGGGCGCTGCGCAGCCGTGGCGCCGAGGTGGTGCTGGTGCCCTGCGACGCCACCCTCGACGACGTCCTCCGCCACCGGCCCGCAGGGGTGATGCTCTCCAACGGCCCCGGCGACCCGGCGGTGCTCCCCCGGGCGGTGGGCCTCTGCGCCGCTCTGCTGGAGCGGCAGGTCCCCATGCTGGGGATCTGCCTCGGCCACCAGGTGCTCGGCCGGGCGGTGGGGGCCACCACCTCGAGGCTCAAGTTCGGCCACCACGGCGGCAACCACCCGGTCCGCGACCTCGCCGGCGGCGGCGTCTTCGTCACCTCGCAGAACCACGAGTTCCAGGTCGACGGCGAGTCGATTCCCGAGGGGTCGGGCTGGTACGTGAGCGAGCGCAACCTCAACGACGGCAGCGTCGAGGGGCTGCGCCACGCCACCCTGCCCGCCTTCTCGGTGCAGTACCACCCCGAGGGCGCCCCCGGCCCCCAGGACCGCGCCGCCGTGTTCGACGAGTTCCTGTCGATGGCGGCAGGAACGAGCGGGCCGGTGGTGGTGCGGACGGCACCGGAGCCCGGGCCCGCCACCGACCCGCCGCGCTGCGTGCTGGTGGTGGGCAGCGGCCCGATCGTGATCGGGCAGGCGGCGGAGTTCGACTACGCCGGCACCCAGGCCTGCCGCGCGCTGCGCGAGGAGGGCATCCGCGTCGTCCTGGTGAACAGCAACCCGGCGACGATCATGACCGACGACGACAGCGCTGACGCGGTCTACGTCGAGCCGCTCACCGTGCCCGTGATCGAGCGGATCATCGAGCAGGAGCGGCCCGACGGCCTGCTCGCCACCCTCGGCGGCCAGACCGGGCTCAACCTCGCCATCGCCCTCGACGACGCCGGCGTCCTCGAGCGCAACGGGGTGCGCCTCCTGGGGACGCCGCTCCGCGCCATCCGCACCGCCGAGGACCGCGAGCTCTTCAAGCGCCTGCTCGTCGAGATCGGCGAGCCGGTGCCGGCGTCGGCGACGGTGTCCTCCCCGGCGGAGGGGCGGGCGGTGCGCGAGCAGCTGGGGCTGCCGCTGGTGGTCCGGCCCGCCTTCACCCTCGGGGGCACCGGCGGCGGGATCTGCGAGAGCGAGGCGCAGTACACCGAGACGGTGGCCGCCGGCCTCGCCGCCTCGCCGATCGGCCAGGTGCTGGTCGAGCGTTCGCTGACGGGCTGGCGCGAGCTCGAGTACGAGGTGATGCGCGACGCGTCGGGGACCTGCATCACCGTCTGCAACATGGAGAACCTCGACCCCATGGGGGTGCACACCGGCGACTCCATCGTGGTCGCGCCCTCGCAGACGCTCACCGATCGCGAGCACCAGCAGCTGCGCAGCGCGGCGCTGCGGATCATCAACGCGCTGGAGATCGCCGGCGGCTGCAACGTGCAGTTCGCCCTCGCCCCCGACTCCCACGACTACTTCGTCATCGAGGTGAACCCGCGGGTGTCGCGATCCTCGGCGCTCGCCTCCAAGGCGACCGGGTATCCGATCGCCCGCGCCGCCGCGAAGATCGCCGCCGGCCGGCGGCTCGCCGAGATCACCAACCCGGTCACCGGCCAGAGCTGCGCCGCCTTCGAGCCCGCTCTCGACTACTGCGTGGTGAAGATCCCGCGCTGGCCGTTCGACAAGTTCCCCGAGGGCGACCGCCGCCTCACCACCCAGATGAAGTCCACCGGCGAGGTGATGGCGATCGAGCGCTCCTTCGAGGCGGCGATGGTCAAGGCGATCCGCTCCCTCGAGCAGGCCCGTCCGGACCCGGCGCAGCTGGGCTCGGCGGTGCTGATCGACGCCCCCAACGACCGCCGCCTCTTCGCCCTGCTCGAGGCGCTGCGCCGCGGCGTCCCGGTCGCCGAGCTGGCGGCGCGCAGCGGCTACATGCCCTGGTTCGTCGAGCGGCTCGCGACCATCGTCGCCGCCGAGGAGCGGGTGCGCCGGGAGGGCCCCGCCGGCGACGCCCTCACCGCCGCCAAGCGGCTGGGCATCGCCGACTCCCGCATCGCCGAGCTCTGCTCGGTGCCGGTGGCGGCGGTGCGCGGCGCCCGTGAGGCCGCCGGGCTGCTGCACGTGTACCGCTGCGTCGACACCTGCGCCGGCGAGTTCGAGGCCTCCACGCCGTACTACTACTCGACCTTCGACGAGGAGGACGAGGGTCCCGCCGGCGCGGTCCGCGAGACCGGCGGTGGAGGCCCGGTGGTGGTGCTCGGCTCGGGGCCGATCCGCATCGGCCAGGGCATCGAGTTCGACTACTGCAGCGTCCAGGCGGCGCTCGCGCTCCGCCGCCGCGGGGTCGAGGCGGTGATGGTGAACAGCAACCCGGAGACGGTGTCCACCGACTTCGACTGCAGCGCCCGGCTCTACTTCGAGCCGCTCGACGAGGAGGCGGTGGCCGGCGTCATCGCCGCCGAGCGCCCCCGCGGGGTGGTGGTGCAGTTCGGCGGCCAGACCGCCATCAACCTCGCCGCCCCGCTGGCGGCGCGGGGGGTGACCCTGCTGGGGAGCGGGGTGGACGCCATCGACGCCGCCGAGGACCGCCACCGCTTCGAGGCGCTGCTCCGCTCCCTCGACATCCTCCAGCCCCCCGGGGCGGCGACCGTCGACCCGGTCGAGGCGCTGGCGATCGCCGACCGGATCGGCTTCCCGGTGCTGGTGCGCCCCTCGTACGTGCTCGGCGGCCGGGCGATGGAGGTGGTGCACGGCCGGGACGCGCTGGAGCGCTACCTGGTCGCCGCGATGGCCGCGGTGCCCGACCAGGACAACGGGCGGCGGGGCACCGTGCTGGTCGACAAGTACCTGCTCGGCACCGAGATGGAGGTCGACGCCATCTGCGACGGGGAGGCGGTGGTGATCCCCGGGATCATGGAGCACGTCGAGCGCGCCGGCGTGCACAGCGGCGACTCGATGGCGGTGTACCCGGCGGCGCTCGACCCCGACGTGCGTGCGCAGATCGTCGACGCCACCACCCGGATGGCGCTGGCGCTCGGAGTCCGCGGCCTCTGCAACGTGCAGTACGTGGTCCATCGCGGCCGGGTGCACGTCATCGAGGTCAACCCCCGCGCCTCCCGCACCGTGCCCTTCCTCAGCAAGGTGACCGGGGTTCCGATGGTCGAGCTCGCGGTGCGGGTGATGCTCGGCGAGAGCCTCGCCGGTTGCGGCTGGGAGGGCGGTGTGGTGCCGGAGCGGCCGCTGGTGGCGGTGAAGGCGCCGGTGTTCTCGATGGTCAAGCTCACCGCCGTGGACAGCGTGCTCAGCCCGGAGATGAAGTCGACCGGCGAGGTGATGGGGGTGGACGTCGACCTCGGCGCCGCCCTCGAGAAGGCCTTCCTCGCCACCCTCGGGTCGCTGCCCAGCAGCGGCGGCGCGCTCTGCAGCATCGCCGACGCCGACAAGCCGGAGGCGCTGCCGGTGCTCGCCCAGCTCAGCGGCCTCGGCTTCACCCTCTACGCCACCGAGGGCACCGCCGCCACCCTCCGCGACGCCGGCATCAGCGCGGTCACCGTCGGCAAGCTCGGCAACGGGCGCCCCAATGTCATCGACGTCATCGAGGACGGCCGGGTGTCGCTGGTGATCAACACGCCGTCGGGCATCCAGACCGACGAGCTCCGCTTCGACGCGAGCTTCGCCGGCTCGGCGCCGCGCAGCGTGAAGGACGGCTTCCTCATCCGCCTCGCCGCGGCGCGGCGGCGCATCCCCTGCTGCACCTGGCTCGACACCGCCGCGGCGCTGGTCAACGTGATGAGCCGCCACCACGCCGGCGAGCGGCTCGCCGTCGCCACGGTGCGCAGCTACCGCGACGGCACCGTCGCCGCGGGCCGGTGACGGCGGCGGGGACGGCCCGGCTCTCCGACCTCGGCCGCGTCGCCGACGAGCGCGGCGAGGTGGTGGGGGTCGAGCGCCTCGGCGGCGGCGTCGTCGAGCTGTCGGTGCGCCTCCCCCACATCGCCGCGACCGCCCGGCCGGGCGAGTTCGCCCAGCTGCGCTGCGGGCCGCCGCCGCTGCCGCTGCTCCGCCGCCCCTTCAGCGTCGCCTGGGTGGACGGCGAGGTCTGCGCCTTCGTGTTCGAGCCGGTGGGGGAGGGCACCCGGCGGCTCGCTGCGCTCCGCGCCGGCGACCCCCTCCAGTCCCTGGGACCGCTCGGCACCGGTTTCACGGTGCCCGCCTCGGGGCGGGTGGTGTGCGTCGCCGGCGGCCTCGGGTGCGCGCCCTTCCCGCTGGCGGCGCGACGGGCGCGCCAGGCCGGCGCCGCCGAGGTGGTGGTGCTCAACGGCGCCGCCTCGGCGGCGCGGCTGTATCCCGCGGAGCGGCTCTCCCGCGGCGACCCGGGCATCCGGGTGGTCGAGGCCACCGACGACGGCAGCCGCGGCCACCGCGGCTACGTCAGCGACCTGGTGACCGCCGAGCTCGACGGCGCCGCGGCGCTCTGGGCCTGCGGCCCCAACCCGATGCTGGTCGCGCTCGCCGGGGTGCTCGGCCGGGCCGGCGCCGCCCTCCCGCCGGTCGTCGAGGCCTCGCTCGAGGCGCCGATGGGATGCGGCTTCGGCACCTGCCTCGGCTGCGCCCTGCCGGTCCGCGACGGCGCCGGCAGCCGCTTCGCCCTCTGCTGCCGCGAGGGGCCGGTGATGCCGGTGGCCGAGGTGGACTGGGAGGGGCTGGCGGCGCTGCCGCCGGCGCACGTGGCATGACCGCCCTCGATCTCGGCGTCGACCTCGGTCGTGGGCTGGTGCTGCCCAATCCGGTCGGCGTCGCCAGCGGCACCTTCGGCTACGGGTTCGAGTTCGAGCAGCTGATCGACATCCAGCGGCTCGGGGTGATCTGGACCAAGGGCACCACCCTGCTCCCGCGGGCGGGGAACCCGCCGCCGCGGGTGGCCGAGACCACCGGGGGCATGCTGAACAGCATCGGCCTGCACAACCCCGGGGTCGAGCACGTGGCCACCGCCTACGCGCCCCGCTTCGCGGGCTGGCGGGTGCCGGTGGTGGTGAACGTCGCCGGCGGCGGCATCGAGGAGTACGTCGCGGTGGTGCGCCGCCTCGACGGGGTTCCCGGCGTCGCCGGAATCGAGCTGAACATCTCCTGCCCGAACATCGCCCGCGGGCTCGACTTCGGCCGCGACCCCGCCGCCGCCGCCCGGGTGGTCGAGGCGGTGCGCGCGGTCACCGGGCTCTGCCTGGTGGTGAAGCTGAGCCCGAACGTCACCAACATCGCCCAGGTCGCCCGCGCCGTCGAGGCCGCGGGGGCGGACGCGATCAGCGCGGTGAACACGTACGTGGGCATGAAGGTCCACCTCGGGGAGCGCCGGCCGGTGCTGCCCCGTGGCGGCACCGGCGGCCTCAGCGGGCCCGCGATCAAGCCGCTGGCGCTCGCCGCGGTGGCCGCGGTGCGGGCCGCGGTGCGGGTGCCGGTGGTGGGCATCGGGGGGATCTCCGCCGCCGCCGACGCGCTGGAGTTCTTCGTGGCCGGCGCCGACGCCGTCCAGGTGGGCACCGCGAGCTTCGCCGACTGCGGCGCCGCCCTCGAGGTGCTCGCCGGCTGCGTCGCCTACGGAGCGCGCCACGGCCTCGGGCGTCTCACGGAGCTGCGCTGGACGCCTCCCCACGATCGCGTCGAATCACCCTCGACACCGACATCGATACGATGACCGTGTTCCCGGCGCAACACCGGGGGGCGGACGGAGGGAAGCGATGAAGGTGCGCGAGCGGGTCGCGGTGGTGCTGATCACCCTGAGCGTGGTGGCCACCCTGGTCCTCGGTGGCGCCGCCGCCTACGAGCTGGGGCGAAGCAGCTCGGAGCCGGTCAGCGTCGTCCAGGCCCTCCCCGGCACCGCCACCGGCACCTCCGCCTCGGGCGGGGCGCAGGACTCCGCCGGCCTCCCCGCCTCCGGCCCGGGGACCGCCGCCTCGGGCGGCGCGGTGAGCAGCGGCACCGGCGGCGGCGCGGCCACCTCGTCGGGCGCGGTCGCGGCGGCGCCGCGCGCGGCGGCGCCCGGTGCGGCGGCGGCGGGACGTCCCGCCTCGGCCCCCGCGGGCGTGGCCAACGGGGTGATCACCGTCGGCGGCATCTTCGACGAGACCGGGCCGCTCGACACCACCACCCACCGCGACACCGTCCGCGCCTACTTCAACATGGTCAACGCCGCCGGCGGCGTCAACGGCTACAAGCTTCAGCTGATCGACTGCGACTCGGCGTTCGACCCCACCCGCGCCCACCAGTGCTCCGACCGGCTCATGAACCAGGGCATCCTCGCCATGGTCGGCTCGCTCTCGGTCAGCGGCGAGCAGGCGGAGGTTCCCTACATCACCTCGAAGGGCGTCCCCGTGATCGGGGGTCTCGGCCTGCCGGCGGAGTTCCAGTCGCCGCTGTCCTACCCGGTGAGCATGAACATCCTCAGCGAGGGGGCCAACGCGATGGCCTCCCACGCCAGGGAGATCGGGGTCCAGCACCCCGCCATCCTCGTGGTCAACTCGCCGGCGTCGGCGCCGGGCGAGCAGGCGCTGATCGAGGCCCTGCACCGCAACGGCATCCAGGAGAAGAGCGCCGACCTGGTCGAGGCGACCAAGCCCGACTACACCGACATCGCCGTGAAGCTGCGCCTCGAGGGCGCCGACTCGGTGGTCGGCGTGCTCGACCCCTTCTCCTACGCGCGGATGTACCAGGCCTTCGACCGGCAGGGCTACCACCCCAAGGTCCTCGCCCCGGGCCTGGACAAGCCGGCGGCGGCGAAGCAGTACGGCCCGGCGGTCTACGGTGCGGAGTCGCTGACCTGGTACCTCGAGCCTGACGAGCACCTGAACTCACCGGCGATCAGCGAGTACCTCAACACCGTGCAGCACTACTTCCCCAACCAGGTGGCCGGTCTCGACGTCTACACCGAGGGAGGCTGGATCGCCGCCAAGGTGTTCGTCGAGGCGCTCCGCCGGATCGGTCCGCAGCCGGTGACCCCGCTGTCTCTGGTCAATGCGCTGAACGGCATCAAGAACTTCGACACCGGGCTCACGGTTCCGCTCAGCTACTCGGCGGGCCCCTCCCACAACCCGAACCACTGCGTGCAGTGGATCCGCAACCAGCAGGGCACCTGGCACACCTACTCGAGCTGGACCTGCTTCTGAGCCGGGGCCGACGTCCGGCCTGAAGGATCTACAACAACGGCACTCCTCTCAGCCACGCTGCGGCCCCCGGCGTCTGCAAGGCCAGCAGCTGAACACCCTCGCCGGCAGCGGGCCGTGCCCCTGCGTGGTGGCCGCGGCATGATGCTCTGCCATGCGGTGCCGCGGGCCAGCCCCGATTCTGTGACTGATCGGGCGCTGAACTCCCTGACCGACGACCTCAGGGCCTCCCACGCCCCCTTAAGAGCTTGCGCCAATAGGTGATTGGCG